>Ga0209737_10000546_pt1 | contig 30217 bp, 34 predicted proteins | sample TergutCu122P3_FD_187284 | JGI IMG/M metagenome (GOLD analysis project Ga0209737, IMG submission 187284) | Cubitermes ugandensis P3 segment gut microbial communities from Kakamega Forest, Kenya - Cu122 P3 (SPAdes) (version 2) | ecosystem: Host-associated > Arthropoda: Insects > Digestive system... | reverse complement strand
CACGCTGAGCAGCTGAGGGTTCCCTATGTGCTGGCGGGGCCGGGCATTCCCCAAGGGAAAGTGGTCCCCTTCGCCCGCGCCGAAGACGTAGGGCGCGCACTGTTCCGACGGATGGGGTTTGCCCAACCTTCGGATGGCGTGAATTTGCTGGAGCCGCATTGAAACGAGAAAGCGCATGGATGAGCCGAAATGGATGACGAGACTCGAAAACAGAGTCGGCGAGCTCGCCGTCATCAGCCATAGAAACCCTGTCATAACGCTGCTTGCCGTCCTGGCAGTGACTGTCGCAGGCTTCTGGGGCTCGACGAAGCTGACTCTGAACGCGGACCTCACGGGCCTCTTGCCGCGCTCCTTCCAAAGTGTCCAAGACTTGGAAGCGCTGCAGAAGCGCTTTGGCGGCATAGGCTACGTGGTTGTCGTGGGCGAAGGCGCCGAGCCTGAGACTCTCCGCCGCTTCGCTTCCGACATGGCGCCGCAACTCGAAAAGCTGGAGGGAATCCGGTTCGTCGAATACCAGCGCGCCACGCTCTTTTTCAGGGATCGCGCGGCCTATTACATGAGTCTGGCGGATTTGGAGGAGATAGACAGAAGGCTTGTGGCCCGAAAGAATTGGGAGGTAGCCAGACAGAACCCGCTCTTCCTCCAGCTCGATGACGAGGAGGCGCCTGCGCCGCCGCTCGACTTTTCTGACATTGAGGCCAAATACCGCCAGGGCGCCAACGCGCGACTGGCGGGAGACGAGCCCTTCTACATTGACGAAGAGAAGAAGATGATAATGCTGCTGCTCAAGCCGGAGGGGCTCTCGGTCGACTTAGGTTTTGCCAAGGAGATTTCGCAGAGGGTGCGCAGCTTTATTGACTCCAAGGACTTGTCGGAATACCCCAAGCTGAAAATTTCCTATACGGGGACTTTCCAGAAGAAGATAGACCAGCAAAACCAGATTACGCGGGATGTTGCCACTGCATCCTCGGTCGCTTTTGCGCTGATTCTCCTCTATTTGGCCTTCCACTTTCGAGGGCTGTTCGGTGTTGGCTATGTCCTGGTACCGGTGGGTGCGGGGCTTTTGTGGACCTATGGCCTGGTCGCCATTTTCTATGGCCAGGTGAACATTCTCACGGCTTTTTTGGGGGCAATTCTCGGAGGGCTCGGGACAGAGCATGGTCTCCACCTGGTGGGGCGCTATGTGAAAAGGCGCGCTGAAGGCATGGGGAGCGAGGAGGCGACGAAGGATGCCTTTTCGCACTCGGGCGGCTCGGCGCTCATCTCTTCGCTCGTCGGCTCCATCACCTTCATGAGTCTGGCCATCTCCGAGTTCCGTGCCTTCCGCGAATTCGGAGTCATTGCCGGGTTTGGGATGGTTGTTGTGGTGCTTGCATGTCTCGTCACCCTTCCGGCACTCATTGGCCTTGCGAGCAGATTCGGCTGGAAACCGCGCCAGGCAAAAGCGGCACAAGAGGGAAAAAAGACGACGCCCCTTGCCTCGGCCATCATCCGCTTCGCCAGGCCCTTGGCCATTGTCGCCTCACTGGCCATTGTCGTTTTGGCGTGCCTCATTCCGTTCGCGCGTTTCGACTTTGACTTCGAGGCGCTGCAGGACAGCAACCTTCCTTCCTACAAGTTGAATCGCGAGCTCAAGAGGATTCAAGGCTATTCGCAGACGCCTGTTGCGTTGCTTTCGAACAAACCTGGCGAGGAGCGTCTGCTCGTTGAACAAGTTTTAAAACGCAAGGCCGAGCTCGGTGAAATGTCGACCGTCGACTTCGTCGGCTCGCTGGAAGACTTGGTTCCCGAGCAGCAGCTCGAGAAGCGCGCGGTTTTGGAGAGAATCGGCCGAGTGCTTGACCGGTTTAACCTCGAAGAGCTGGAGCCCAAGCTGGCCGCACAGTTCGACGACTTCGTGCGAATGTCGAAGGCGATGCCCTTTGCTCAGAGCGACATACCCGTCAGCGTTCGGCGTCAATTCGAGGGCGCAGACGGAAGAGAGGGCGGCTTCGTCTTCGTCTACCCAAGTGTCGACACCAGCGACGGCCAGAATGTACTGCGCATCGCACAAGAAGCCAGAGACCTTCGGCGTGCCGACGGCTCCACGGTTTCAGCCGCGGGTGAGAATATGATTTTGGCCGACATTCTCGAGATGGTCTATCGCGAGTCCTCTTGGGTCCTCGCCGCCGCCATCTTCTTCGTCGTCCTGGCATTGTGGCTCACTCTCGGCAGCCTCAAAACCGCGCTCATTTGCCTCATGCCGACCCTCCTCTCGGTTGTCGCGCTTGTCGGGCTTTTGCCGCTCGTAGGGCTGCGCCTCAACATATTAAACATGATTGCGCTCCCCGTGCTCATTGGGACGACAGTGGACGGCGCCGTCCATTTATATTCCCGTTTCCAAGAATGGGAGGGGCGCTTCGAGCAAGTCTACTCCATGACGGGCCGAGCGATTATTGGCGGGCTGATAACAAGCGCAGTCGGCTTTGGGGCGATGATTCTGGCCGACCACCCTGGCCTCCGCTCGCTCGGCGAGCTGACAGTCCTGGGCTTTGGGATAAATGCCATCGTCATGCTCTTCTGGTTCCCCGCCTGTCTCATTTTGTTGCAGCGAAAGGCAGTCAAATAGACCGCTTTCAATTTGACATGCTCTACTCTTAACGTCGCCCCTGCGAAAGCAGGGGCCCAGGAATGCAGTCTAAAACCTACTGACTTTATTATCCTTAGCCACGCAGTTCTGGACCCCCGCGTTCGCGGGGGCGACGAGAAAAAAGACTCACTTCAACCTGAAACCGGTCTAAAACAACATGAACCAGGCGAGCGTGGCAAGCAAGGCAAGCAGCACAACGGAAAATACAACGGCCATGGTTTTGAATATTTTGCTGAGCGTGGCCAGAAGCCCCGTCAAAGCAGTGGCAAGCGTCAGCACCAGGGTTTTTATTTCTGCGAGCTCTTTTCTTTCAGCATCCATGGCTTCCCCTTGATGTCGCGCATTCCTGTGGGGCGGGCTCTTCCATGGGCTGGGGTTGGCCATAGGGGATGGTGTCTTCGAGGCGCCACGGCCACGGGGGCGGCGGGGCCAGGGCCAGGGCCTCGGCGATGGCCTCGTTCAGCATTTCAACAAGAGCCGCCAAGTGCTGCTCTGCGCACCCATGCTTTTGGATGGCTTCGACGAGCATGGCAAAAATGTCACACAACTGCAAGGCGCCGCCGGGCGGCAGTCCAATAAAGACATAGAGTTGACTGCGCACAAGGGCAGCCTCCGAGAAATGCGCTTCCTGCAGACAATCCAGCAACTTATAGCTTGCATAGAGTGTCAGGCATTCGCCTTGAGTGAGCCCACTTCCTTCATTTGGTTTTTCTTCGCACATGTCCAGCCTCCCATGCTGCAGGAGGCCGGGCTTTTCATTGGGGCCAAGAATGGCGGCCCAAATGAGCCGGAAAGACCGGTAGCATACTGAAAACCGGCGGCCATAAAGGCCCCCATTCAGGCCACCAGTCACCTGGGGCACTTAAACGAGAGCCCTCAGGCCACCGGGCACGGCAGGTGCACTTCTCGTTTAACAGTATGCTAATAGGCTTTCCGGGCCTAGCTACAAAACTCTTGCAGCGGGAGGAGACATAGCATTCTTCGGAGGTGTTGGGGAAGTGTTTTTTTGTCCACGGAACGAAGTTAGACGCGCGCAGCGCGGGTTGACAATTTATTCAACCCAACGCCCGCCAGTGGGCTTGGCTTCCTTCCTACTTCCGAGCTTCAATGGACAGGCTGACAACATAGTCAGAAATTTCCTCGCCCTTGGGCAAGGCCTTGGCAATTTGCTGATAGAGGGGATCGTTCCAGTCCTGCATGCTGCGTACATAGTCAGGGTTGGGGGTGAGGAGAATGGAGCCAAAGCCGGCCTCCTCCAGCATGGCCCGGGTTTCTTCCACCAGCACTGCCCCGGCCACGCAACCTACCAGGGCCTGGGCCATCTCCCGAATACTTGCGGGAAGAGGTTTCAACAAGGCCAAGTCTGAAATGGACACCTTCCCGCCGGGCTTCAAGACGCGAAAAACTTCACGCCAGACTTGGGGCTTATTCGGAGAGAGGTTGATGACGCAGTTGGAAAGCACGACGTCAGCACTGGCATCCGCCACGGGCAGGTGCTCAATTTCGCCCAGGCGGAATTCCACGTTGGAAAGGCCGGTGTGTTGCCTATAGTGTTCAATGTTTTTGCGGGCCTTGCTCAGCATCTCCGGCGTCATGTCCACGCCGATGACTCGGCCGGAAGCCTTCACCCTCTCCCCCGCCTGGAAGACGTCAAAACCGCCGCCGCTGCCCAAGTCCACCACCGTTTGCCCCTCCAGCAAAGCGGCCATGGCCACCGGGTTTCCGCAGGAAAGCCCCATATTCGCCCCCTCCGGCACATGGGCAAGGGCTTTGTCGTCATAACCCACGGCCTTTGCCAAACGCTCCGGGTTGGGTTGCCCGCAACACCCGCCGCCGCCACAGCAGGAGGAGTTCCGCCCTGTGGCAATGTCCGCATAGCCTGCACGCACCGTTTCTCTGACTTCTTCGTCTGTCCTTTTTTTGTCTTGCATGTTGAACAATGCCTCCGCATGTTTTGGTTCGTGGTCGAGTTCGGATAACCCGGAAAACCAATCCAAAAAATATATACGCTATGCCCCCTATTGGGGTTAGGGGTTTGTTTAGGCGTCAACAATAAAAAAGGGGGGCTTGCGAGGGGAGCAAACAGCAGGGTGCTGCCGTCTTTCAAGTGCAGCTTGTTTTCTGCCGCCAGGGCGGAGCATGGAAAAAGCGCGCAGACTTCAGCTGAGTTTTGGCCTCTGGATTTCTGGCGATTGACCTTTTGGCTAAAAATGGTACTTCTGTGGTTAATGGGGGCTTTTGGGGTGGAAGCTTTTTGCGCGAAAACGGTGTTAAAAAAATGGACAGAGAAGCCAGGGTAGTTGCACTAATCATTCATGGTTTTACTGTTGCACATATGATTGCAGCAGGAATCGCTGGTCCTGCTGCAGGCGTCATTCTGACACCCATGACGGTGGCAATGGTCATTGCTATCGGTTTTCAGTGCAAGGCAAAGCTGAACATGAGGACCGCCATTGCAATCATGGCAGATTTCGTTGGGTTCATTCTTGGCACCTCGATAGCCATGTTTATCATCGGCTTGGCTCCAGGTATTGGCAATTTGGCCAATGCCATAGCAACAGGGTTTGTTACGCAATTGCTTGGCTGGTTGACGTACATCATCCTGAAAGATGACCACAACGCCAAGAAAGCAAAAACATTTTTGGGAAAGCTTTCGTTGATCAAAGAGGCCTTGGGCATGAGAACTAAAGCCGGGGTTTTGTCAAAGAAGCTAAAACAAGCACGCCAACGTATGACGGAGTCAGACAGAAAAAAATACGACGAGTTGATGCGGATCATTACAAACAAAGAGACAACCAAATCCGAGCAAGAACGCGCGTTGAGTGAGGCGGAGCAATTGTTGGAGAGATATGGCACGTCCATATGAGCACCTAGTCTGGCCAATTCTTCCAGTGCAGATGAGAGCTTGCCTGGCGTTTCGAATCGAAATACCCCCAGAGGTACCCCAAAAAACTGGGGAGGTTCATGGCTTGAGATGCTCTCCCTTCTGACCGCCACCTCGGCATGCTGTCACGGCCCCTTCCAATATGGCCACAAGCGGCGCATTGTCACCCTCAAAAGCGGCGATGTCGGCGGCAAGCAGCTTATCTGCAGTCACACCGCCAAAATCAAGCTCATAGCCAGCGCTTTTCGACAATTGCCGGAAATACTCCCGTGTGGCGCGGCCATTGCCTTCGCGGAAGGGATGAAGCGCATTCAACTCGCTCATATAATGCGCCAGTCTCAAAATGAAAGGCCTTCGCTTCAAGCTGCGCAACTTGTTTTCTGCCGCCAGAGCGGAAAAAATCCTCTCGGCGTTTTTCGGAATGTGCCTTCCAAGGCAAAAGATGGAAGTGTCTTTTGCCATAAATTCACCGCGTCGGATGCTTCCCGCCCACGCATAAATGTCACCAAAAATGAAGCGGTGGATTTTGCAAAGGTGAGAAAAGCCATATCGCCCGCGCAAGGGCTTCACGCGCAGCATGAGCAACTTCAAACTGACAATTTCGCGCTCAGCCAACAGCAGGGCTTCAGCGTTGCGGATGCCTTGCTTGTTTCGCAAGACAGATGTGCCGGGGTAGCAATAGCTGTCTTGCTCGTCACGGGAATATTTATAGCTTTGCATTGCCCTGGCTGGCTTGCGTGTGGCGCTCGATGGTTCGGCGCAAAACTTCGTGCACGTCGGTCTTGCCTGTCAGGCAGTCGCGCAGGCGGCTCTTGTCTTGCTCAGTGAGCGGCATATTTTCCATGGACATGGAGAAGTCAATGTCGGCAATGGTTTTTTCAATGGGGGCGCTCATGGGTTGTTCCTTCACAACCTATTTTAACATGTTGTTTGTCCGTCGTGAAGCATCTGTAAAATAAAGGAGGCAGCAGGTTTTCCATCCATGCCACAAAAACAAAAAACCCCACGCACTTACGAGGAAGCAAGCCCTGGTGTGGCTTTCTCTCCCGGAGGGGGTATCGGTGTGGTGCTGCTCGCCCACGCCGCCTAAAAAAACATGAACCAGGCGAGCGTGGCCAGAAGCCCCGTCAAAGCAGTGGCAAGCGTCAGCACCAGGGCTTTTATTTCTGCGAGCTCTTTTCTTTCACCGTCCATGGCTGTCCCTTGGCATCGCGCATTCCGGTGGGGCGGGTTCTTCCAGTGGCGTGAATTGGCCATAGGGGATGGTGTCTTCAAGGCACCACCACGGCCACGAGGGCGGCGGGGGCCCAGGCTCTGTTGTTTGGCTTTCCGCAGGCACGCCGGCCTCGTCCAACATGTCAACGAGCGCTGCCAAATTCTGCTCTATGCATGCGCGCTCCTTCATGCGGATGGCATCCGTCAACACCGTGAAAATATCCATCAGGTAGCCAAGCCCCCCGGGCGAGGCCGTGAAGACCAAGACGCGCTGGCGCACAATGTCGGCGCCTGGGAAATGCGCTTCTTGCAGACAATCCAGCAGCTTGTAGATGGCGTATAACATCAGGCACGTGCCTTCGTCTAAACCATTGCTCTCGTTTCGCTTCTCTTCTTGCATGTCCGGCCTCCCATACAGCGAAAAACACGCTGCAAAGGCCAGGCAGTTTCATTTGAGCCGAAAAAAAGGCGACTCAAATAAGCCGCGAAGACCGGCGTCCAATAACGAAAAAACCGGCGAACCTGACGGTTCCTTACTTGAGTCGCCAAAGTAAGGACACGCGAACGAAGAGATAAGGTTCCACCGGCACTGCTTCTCTTCGTTCGTTATTGGACAAATAAATAGGCTTCGCGGGCCTAGCTACAAAACTCTTGCAGCGGGAGGAGACATAGCATTCTTCGGAGGTGTTGGGGAATATTTTTTTGGGGCGGTGGTGGGTTATTTCCCCGTCATTGCGAAGAGTGCAACTTTTACGAGCTCAGATAGGCTGGACATAAAAACATCGTCCCAACCTCCACACCCCATGACAATCAGCCTACGGTTTTGCAGCAGCCTTTCGAGTGCGTGTTTCAACTGTGGGCGCTCACTGTCGCGCTCTTTTCTTTTATTCTGGCCCCGGCAAGCGTTGTCTCCGGGTAGCCACCCAAGCCGATGGATAGCGGAATTCAAACCACTTCGTCCCCGAGTGTGGCAAAATATGAAACAAGCAAAAAACAAAGCCCGTCAAGTCTTTTTGGACCTTGACGGACTTGGGCCCTCCAGGATTCGAACCTGGGACCAATCGGTTATGAGCCGACAGCTCTACCGCTGAGCTAAGAGCCCTGAGGCCGGGTGAATATGCCCAAAGCTTTTCGAGAACTCAAGCGCTAACTGTCCACAAAACTGCGCAAGCGCTTGTTTCGGGAGGGCCCGAAACGCAAGCCTGCTTGCTGCTGCGCAGCCGCGAAGGCTTCCTCTTTCGTTAGCTGTCCACAAAACTGCGCAGCCGCTTGTTTCTCGAAGGGTGCCGAAGCTTCCGCAAAGCCTTCGCCTCAATTTGGCGGATGCGCTCTCGGGTGACTTCGAAGTCCTGCCCCACTTCTTCGAGGGTGTGGTCGCTTTTTTCACCAATGCCAAAACGCATGCGCAACACTTTTTCTTCGCGTGGCGTCAGCGTGGCCAGCACTTTTCGCGTCTGCTCCGCCAAATTCATGCTGATGACAGCATCCGAGGGAGAAACCAACGTCTTGTCTTCAATGAAGTCCCCCAGGTGAGAGTCCTCTTCTTCTCCAATGGGCGTCTCCAGAGAGATGGGCTCCTTGGCAATTTTGAGGACTTTGCGGACTTTGTCCAAAGGCAACTCCATTTTGTCGGCAATTTCTTCCGGCGTGGGCTCCCGGCCAATTTCCTGGACGAGGTAGCGGCTGGTGCGAATGAGTTTGTTGATGGTCTCAATCATATGCACGGGAATGCGGATGGTGCGCGCCTGGTCCGCAATGGCCCGCGTAATCGCCTGACGAATCCACCACGTCGCATAGGTGGAGAATTTATAGCCGCGCTTATATTCAAATTTGTCCACCGCCTTCATGAGGCCGATGTTGCCTTCTTGAATGAGGTCCAAAAACTGCAGCCCCCGGTTGGTGTACTTCTTCGCAATGGACACCACCAGACGCAAATTGGCCTCCACCAACTCGCTTTTGGCCAGCTCCGCGCTGCGCTCTCCACGGCGGATGGATTCATAGTTTCTCCTCAAAGTATCCACCGTGAGGTTGGCCTTGGTTTCAATGCTGTGAATGCGTTTAAACGCATTGCGAATGTCGCGCTCCAAAGCGTCGAGTTGCTCTGCAGACACGTTGAGCTTTTTGAGAAATTGTTTCGAGAAGCTTGGAATTTGCCTCGTCTCCCGAAACTGTGTTTTGAGCGGCGCAAGCGAGAAACCGAAAGTCCGCTCCAGGTGGACGAGTTCCGTTTCGGAGCGATCTGCATCCTCTATCATTTGTTTGAGGTGAGAGACGATGCGGTCAATCTGCTTCTTGTTGAGCCGCATATCATCCAGCACCTCCATCATCTGAAGCTGGGTTTCTTCAAACGTGCGCCGAAGCTCTCGCTTTTTGCTTTCGGATAATTTTTTTCTGGCATGGAATATTTCTTCGATGCGCTCGCATTCACGCGCGTGCTTGCGGATTTTTTCAATGGACTTCAAAATCTGCTCAATGCGGTTGAGCTCGCCCTGATTCAATTTTATCTCTTCGGGCGTATCGCTTTCCGCGTCCACATCCACATCCATGTCCGTCTCTTCTTGCAGCTCTTCAGAGGCGTCTTTGACAACTTCGCGCACGCGGAGTTTTCCGCTTTTGAGTTTGGGGCCGATGTCGAGAATTTCGTTGATGGCCACCTTGCATGTCAGAAGCGCGCGCAAGGTTGCTTTTTCGCCCTCTTCAATTCGTTTGGCGATTTCAACTTCTCCTTCGCGGGTCAGCAGCGAAACAGAGCCCATTTTGCGCAAATAAAGGCGCACAGGATCGTTCGACGTCCCGGGGGTTTCTTCTTGCTCCGGTTCTTCTTCTTCACTTTCCGGCTCTGCCTCCTCATTGGAAGCGGCAGCGGTTTTCGTCTCGACGGTTTCGGTGCTCTGGTGGACATCGACAATTTCAATGTCGTTGTCGCCGAACATGCTCATGACATCGTCGAGCTGGTCCGACGAGACGACGTCGGCAGGAAGGTTGTCGTTGACTTCATCATAGGTGAGGAAACCTTTTTGGCGTCCTGCATCCAAAAGCTCTTTGAGCTCCTTTCTCTCGTGGAGAGTTTCTTCGGAGAGCTCTTCTTTTTCTGCATTGGGATCGACATCCACTTCGAGCATTTGCGCTTCGGCCAGCTCTTCCACCTCGTCGTTGTCAACCTCGCGAACGCTCTTGCCGCGCTTTTTGAGTTTTTCTCGCGCGAGCTTGGCAACATCCACTTCAGAGGGCGTACTTTTTGAACGCTTGACAGGTTTTTTGGCTTTGCCCTTGGCAGCCTTTTTTGCCCCGCGCAACTTGGCGGGTGGCTTTCGCGCCAAGGCTTTGGCTTTGGCCTGAGCTTTGGCTTTGGCCTGGGCTTTGGCTTTGGCCTGGGTTTTGGCTTTGGCCTGCGTTTTGGCTTTGGACTTGGTTTTCGGCATAACTGCGGCTGTCTCCTGGGCGTGCGGCCTTCTTAGAATGGCTTTCTATAGTTCATTAACCTTCAAAATCGACTTCTAGCTTCCATAAAGTTTGCGCTGGCGAAGAACTGTCTGCTTCATAGATAACAATCGGCCATATTCGGTGAGAAGTTGCTGGGACCGTTCAGAAAGTTCACCTTCTTCCTGAAGCTCACGGCTTTGCTTTCGCACTTCCGTGAGTGCGCGTTCAATGCTTTTAAGGTGCAGCTCGCCTGCAAGGTACTCAAATTCCTTCGTTAAATCGGCCAAGTTTGCAGGCAAAATCAACTGCTCCAAGGCTTGTTGGGTTGCATGGCCCAGCAAGGCGATCGCCTCGTCTACCGTCTGGTTTTGCACAAGGGCTTCCATGGCTGCGCGCAAACCCAGGTGCTCAAATTCACAAGGGGGGAGGGCCCGAGGGCTCAAAAGCAGCGAGGGCTGGGCCAGGGCAATGCCGGCATAACGCAACTCCCCCGGGGGAGGAGCAGGCAAAGAAGAAGGGGAAGAAGCAGGAGAAGGGGAGGGGGGAGAAGAGGGCAAAGGCCGCAAAGCCACAGCCTGCAATTTGGCATTCAATTCAGAGGTTGGCAGCTGAGTATATTCCGAGACAGCCCTCAAAAAAGCGGAGCGCTCAAGGCCCGGGGGCAGTTTTGCCAGGACAGGTTTCATGAGTTGGATGCCTTCCAAAGTCTCTTCAAAAGAGGCGAGGCGTCCTTTGGGAAAACAAGCTTGCAGGAGGAAGTGGCTTAAGAGGGGCGCTTTGAGCAACAGCGCCAAGAGGGCCTCGCTGCCATGGGCCAGGAGAAAGGAGTCCGGATCTTCCCCCTCAGGCAACAAAGCCACGTGGACAGCCAGTCCCGAAGTCAGCAATGCAGCGGCCAGACGAAAGACAGCTTCGCGGCCCGCAGCATCGCCGTCCAAAAGGAGGAAGAGTTGGCGGACTTCCTGTTTTTGGAGGAGGGAGAGTTGTTTGTGCGTCAGCTGTGTAGAGCACAAAGCAACCGCGTGTTGGAAGCCTGCATGGTGCAAGGCGAGGCAGTCAAAATAGCCTTCGCATAAGATAGCCGCGTTGTGCTTGCGCATGGGCTCCCTGGCCTTGTCGAGTCCATAGAGTTGCTCGCTTTTGTTATAGAGGGCAGACTCGCGGGAGTTGAGGTATTTGGGCCCCTCGCCGCCCAGCAGGCGACCGCCAAAGCCGACCGTCCTCCCGTTGGCAGAGCAAATGGGAAACATCAGCCGGTTTCTGAAAACGTCAAAAAAACCCTGCCCCCGGGGGCTGGGAGAAATGAGCCCCGCTTGCTCCGCGAAAGCCGACAAGCCGCGCTCTCGAAAGAGTCCGGAAAGCGCCGTCCAGTCGTCCAGGGCAAAGCCCAGGCCAAAGGCTTGAGCATGGGCCATGCTGACACCGCGTGCCTGCAGGTAGTTTTGAGCGGCAAGCCCCTGAGGCTTTTCCCAGAGGTTGGAAAAAAAATGCGCCTGCGCAAGGGCGGTGGCCTCGCGTTGCATGGCCTTTTGTTTGTGCCCCAAGTCCTGAGTGTCGTCGAGCTCCACGCCACATTCTTCGGCCAGCAACCGCAGCACCTCCAAAAAACCTTGCCCCAAAATGCGCTGGACAAAACCGAAAGCGTCTCCCGAGGCGTGACAGCCAAAGCATTTGAAGCGACCATCCTCCGGCCACACATGGAAGGAGCCCGTTTTTTCCGCGTGAAAAGGACACAAGCCGACATAGCTGCGGCCCGACTTTTTCAGCTCGACGCCATGGCGTCGAAGCAAAGAAAGAAAGTCGATGCGCTCCCTTATTTCAGCGATTTTGTTTTCCGATATGGACACAGGCAGTGTTGTTCAACCCAATTGTTTTTTGACTTCCTCTGAAATGGCTTTTCCCTCGGCGCGTCCTTGGAGTTGTTCCATAACTTTCTTCATGACGAGGCCAAAGTTTTTGGGCCCCGACACACCCAGCGCTTCGATGGTTTGGCGGACGAGGCAAGCCAATTCTTCTGCGCTGAGAGGTTGTGGCAAATAGCGCTGCAAAATGAGAATTTCGCTTTCCTCTTTGGAGGCGAGCTCTTCACGGTTTGCATGGCGAAATTGCTCGGCGGCGTCTTTGCGTTGTTTGATGAGTTTGCGCAGGACGTCGAGGACGTCCATGTCCGTCAGCGGTTTGGCATTGGGCTCCACCGCTTTGTATTGAAGGGCGCTTTTGGCCATACGCAAGACAGAAGTCTCCAGGGCATTTTGGGCGCGCATGGCTTGTTTCAAATCCGCTTCCAATTGCTCTTTGAGTGCACTCACGAGAAACCCTTTCGCGGGACCGTTTCCAACTCGCCGGAATTCAAAACGGTCAGGACAAACGACGTTGTACAAACAACCCAGGAGACAAACAGCCAGGAGACAAACAGCCAGGAGACAAACAGCCAGGAGGACAGGGCCCAGGGGACAAGCAGCCCCAAGGAGATGTCCTCGTGGCCATGGCAGATGAAAGGAGCAAAAGCGCTTCAGGCAAAACTCTGACGCGCTCATAGGACGCGCTAATAGACTTTGCGCAGTTTTTTCACGGCGCGTTTTTTAGCGGCGAGGGATTTTTTCTTCTTTTTGACGGAGGGCTTTTCATAATGCTCCCTCTTGCGGATTTCGGAGAGGATGCCGGCTTTTTCCGTTGCTTTTTTGAAGCGCTTGAGAGCGCCTTCGATGGATTCGCCGTCTTTGACACGAATGGTTGTCATTTCACATCACCTCCTTCCGTTGGATGGGGAGGCTGCTTATTGCAGAAGCTTGAGACAAAAAGCAAGCAAAGAGGCAAGGGGCCTTCAATAAACTTGGGGGCTGTGGACGGGGAATTGCAGTCTCCTTCAAATGCGGATAAAGCCTTCAGGGTGTCCATGGAGCGTTTTCTCGTTCGCCCGGCCTCTTATTTGGGAGCGCTGGCCGTACGCATAGGGGTTGCTGTGCTTCGCCGACTCAGCCCTGGCATGCGCCGGGCTTTGGCCTTTGGGTGCGGGAATTTGGCCTTTGTTTTGGGGATTCGCCGCCGCGTGACTCTGGACAATTTGCGCATGGCCTTTCCCGGGCTTTGCGCGCGGGAGCGCCGCCGCATAGCGCGCGCCTCCTATGGGCATATGTTTTTGAGTGCCTTAGAAGGGCTGTGCGGCCATACGCTGAGCAAGAGCACCTGTGTGGAGCTGATGAACTGGCATCTTCTTGAAGGGCATTTTGAGAAGGGTTTTTTGGTGGCGTCCGCGCATTTTGGAAGCTGGGAGTTGATGGCGGAGCTTTTTTCAGCCCGCGGAATTTCGATGGCGGCGGTGGTACGCCCCTTGGCGGGGGCCATCAACGCGCAGCTGTTTGCATCACGGCAGGAGGCGGGGATGGAACTTATCCACCCGAAGGGGGCCTTAAGGGGGATGCTGAAGGCCTTAAAGGCCAGAAAGGTTGTCATCCAGCTGATAGACCAGTCCCTGTCAGCGGACCGCGCCGTATTCGTCCCCTTCTTCGGACGTATGACAGCCACAGCGCCCGCCTTGTCCATGGCGGCCGTGTCTTCGAAGGTGCCGGCCTATTTGGTACTCTCAGAGCGCATCCAAGGGGGCATGCGGGTTTGGGTGGAAGGGCCCTTCGTTGCCCAGTCCACAGGAGACAGCAAGGGCGATGTGGTTTTGCATGTGGCGCAGATGACAGCGGCGCTGGAGGCACATATTCGGCGTTGTCCAGAGCAATGGATGTGGATGCATAGGAGATGGAAAGTCCGCCCCTGAAGGGTCTTTTTGTCTGCCTTCTGCCACCTGAGAACAAAAATTCTCATTCCCAGAAAGGATTCTTGAAGTGGCAAGGCACATCCTCTAGACTGCGCGCCATGAAGTCACCTTCAGAGAAAAAGGAAGCCCCCCTTTTGCCGGCACCCTCTTATCCAGCCCTGGAGTCTTTTATTGAAACGGCGACAGAAGCGGAAATTGAGGTGCTCTACCAACCCATCACCGAGGCTCTGGCTGGGCTGAAGGGTCCCCAGGCAGACAAAGCCAAAAAAATAGAGATTGCAATCTCTAAGTCGTTGGAACTGTTGAATCTTTTGTTGGGGGTGCGCACACGTTTGGAGGAGGAGGCGGCCAAGCAGCGGCGGCCGCGTTGATTTTTTTTAGCAGTGCAAGCAACTCTTGGGAGGTTTTCTTCGATAATCTCTCTAGGCAGGGCGAGTTTCGAGATGGTCGTGAATGAAGAGTGTTGTTTTTAAGGGAATTTCAAGAAAATTTAAGAAAATTTGGAGGTTTTTTTTATGTCAGGCATCAATCGTATCAACAGTGGTTCCACACTGCCTTTGTCGACAAACCTGTCGATTAACAGGCAAACCCCAGACACGTCGTTTGGCAAGCGCGTTCAGGCAGGTGTCAACGCGACCAGCAATGTGCTGGGTTCAGGGCTGGGCATTGCCGGCAGTTCTTTCATGGGCGGGCCGGCCATATTGAGTGCAGCCGTTTCTTCAACCATGTCCATGAGCGGCCAGCAATCTTCGGGCGCCATGAACACAACCTATGGCAATCAGCTTCGCTCTGTTTCTGCGATGAACCCAACGGTGACGGCGGGCGGGGGCAGCACCGGCGCACCCTCTACCAACACCTCCATCGCCAATGAGATAGCGACCGAGGGGAACCAATCCGGCATTGACTTGGCGTCCATGCACCAGAAGAACATGGAGTTGCTGGGAATTCAGTCGGCGCTTCAGCGGGAAAACCAGATGTTTTCTTCGCTTTCCAACATGATGAAGACGCGGCACGACACAGCGAAGAACAGCATTGCCAACATGCGCTGATAGAGGGTTTATTTGGAGTGAAAAGGCGGCTTCAGAAGAGGTCGCCTTTTTTTTGGCGGGGGGGGGGTTGTTGTTAGAAAGAAGAAAAAAAGAGCTGTGGCGTGTTGGCTGTGCTTGTTTAAGTCAACGTGTTTGGAATAGGCTGGGTTTATGACGACAGAAGCTTCCTCAGGAATTGTGGGCAGTCTGGTTTCCACGACAAGAATTCAAGCGAGAATCCTCTTAGAAACAGGCTATTTATGGATGGACATGGGGCGTTTTGGAGAGGCTTACGACGTTTTTATGGGTGCCGCTCTCTTAATGCCCAAAAGTGAAATTCCTCAAATTGCCCTGGGCACCCTGGAGTTGGTGCAAGGGAGGTTTGAAAAAGCGTTGCAGGCGTTTAGAGCGGCGCAGCGTCTGGCGCCCAAGTCGGCACTGCCGCATGCGCATGCGGGAGAAGCATTGTTGTTTATGGGCAAGGATGCGGCTGCATTGAAGGAGTTGCAGCAAGCAAAGGCGATGGAGCCTGACAGCGATGCGGCCGTATTTGCCGATTCGCTGTTGGACTGTCGCGAGAAGGGTTTGTTTTCGCAAGTGAAGCCCTAGACCGGTCTCGCTTCTTCATTGAATCGTTCGTGGAGTCCCCATGGCAGTTGGCAAAGTAGGCGGAAAAAAAGGTGCGGGCGCGGCTCGGGGTGCGGGAGCTGCCAAAAAGGCGGCAGGTCCTGCATTTCAGGCAAAAGTTCAGCGTGCTGAACCTGTAGCGCCTGCCATTTCACTGGGAGATGTGGGGGCCGTTGCTGGCCCGAGCGATCCCATGACGGCGCGAGCTGCGGAAATTGCCCGTCAGTTTCGAGACGGTGCCATCAAAACAAGGGAAGAAGCCACGCGGCGTCTGGTTTCCAACATTCTGCGTGAACTTGTGCAGATTAACTCGAAGACACTCACAGATAAGATAGCTCGGGAGCTTGAAGGAGATCCTCGACTCCGGGAAGCACTGGAGAGAATTTGGGCAAAGGGGGAATAGGAGCCGCTTTGGAAAAGTTTGGTGAGAACAAAAGTCAGCTCCTGGAAAAATATGGGCCCTATGTGCGCTCCATCGCCGCGGGCGTGTGTCGACAATTTCGCTCTCAGTTGGATTTGGAAGAAATGATGGCTTATGGCTACATGGGCCTCCTGGAGGCGGCAGAGCGTTTCGATCCCAGCATGGGCGCTAATTTCCTCACCTTCGCCCACTACCGAATTAAAGGTTCTATTTTTGATGGTTTAAGGAAGATGGGCATTTTGAACAGCTCAGAGCCCAGTGCTTTGCACTCGGAGCGTTCCAATGCCTATTTGAGCAACCTCTCCGACAGGGATGCGGGAGCGCACACCTCCTTTTCAGAGGACATTGGAGAAATTTCAAATGCTGTTTCGGGCTTGGCCATTGTATACGTGGCCGGCCTGGAGGCAGCCGAAAGCCAGCAGCTTGCCAGCGAGCAACTTTCTGCAGAGGAGCGCCTGACGCTGGAGCAAACAAAAAGGCGCATTCGCAAAGCCATGGGGATGTTGACAGAGAAGGAACGCCGGCTGCTCCAGGCCTATTATTTTCATTCGAAGACATTGGAAGAGGCGGGCGCGGAGATTGGGCAGTCCAAAAGCTGGGCTTCCCGGTTACATGCGCGCGCTATTGAAAAATTGAAGCAACTTTTGGTTGAGGATGAGCGACAATCAGAAGAGGTCGTTTCACAAAGGAGAGAAAACCATGGCGGACCCAGTCGCGGGGATTACAGCAGCACAAGCAGCACAACAAAAACTTCCAGAACAAGCAGCCCAACAGGCCAAACAGGGCCCAAGCAAATTTGATGAAGCGTTAAATACGCAAACCGAAAACAAGGCAGGCCACATTCGACAAATGCAGGCGGTCTCTCAGGCGCAAGCCGTCAACCCCATCAACAAAGCGGATATCATCCGGAATGCGGGCCAAATTGACAAAACCGACAAAGCGCGCATGAGCAACGTGAGGACGCAGGCATTGAGCGAGTCGTCCAAATCGCGCGCATCCTCGTCGGCGACGCAGGTAGAAGCCCCTTCGGCGACAGCCCGCAACCTGGTGAGCATGATGGACAACGTCGAAAAAGGACAGGCGTCGCTGGACAAGCTCATCGGCTCTGCCTTTGACGGGAAAAAGTTTTCCAACGCAGAACTCTTAAGCCTCCAGGCCAGCATGTACAAATACACCCAGGAGATGGACTTAACGAGCAAAATTGTTGAGAAGACAACGACGGGCTTGAAAGACACTTTGAAGACCCAGGTTTGACTGGTCATTTTTGGGGACTTCATCTACCTTCCTGTGAACGCCACTTCCCGGCCTTGCGAGGAGCGAAGTGGCGAAGCCGTCGGCTGCTGCGAGTGTTGGCGCTTGAAGGATTGCTTCGGGCTGCACTGCGCCCGCGCTCACCCTGACGATGGTTTTGCAAGCCGGTTTCATCCACAAGCTGACCCCTTCCTTTCCGCCTGGGACTTGCGGGTGGCGGGGGGGGTGCTTTTCATTGTGCACCGGGAGAAATTTTTTTTGGAAGCGGTGTTTTTTAGGCCGCTTTTTTTTTGAGCTTCGTGTAACTTGCGGGGGCTTATGTTTCGAAAATATGGGTTTGTTGCCCTGTTGGGCATGGGGTTGTTTGCCTGCACTGAGGCGTTGCAGCACGACTTGTCAGAGGAAGAGGCCAACGAAATTTATGCCTTGTTAAACCGCAACGGCATTCAGGCGAAGAAGAGTCGCGGTGATGGTGATGAGCCCACCTATATCATCAGCGTTCCCAAAGCGGACACCGTCAACTCTGTCCAGCTGTTGACGGACAATTCTCTGCCCAGAGTCCGCTCAGACGGGCTTTCCTTGTTCAAAAAAAATAAGGGGATGATTCCGACGCAGACGGAGGAGCGGGCGATGTTCCTCGAAGCTTTGGGAGGGGAGGTTTCAAATACCCTAAACCGCATTCCCGGTGTTTTGGAAGCGAGGACTTTGGTGATGTTGCCGGAGTCCAATGACTTGGTTCCCGAGGCAGAAAGGCCCAGGCCCTCCGCCTCCGTCTTCATCAAATACCGCACGCCGGAGGACGCTCCCAAGCTCCCCATTGAAGAAGACGCCATCCGACGTTTTGTGTCGGCAGGTGTGCCGCAATTGGTGCCCGAAGCTGTGCAAGTCCTCATGGTGCGTGCGGCACCTCCTCCGAAACTGGACGAAGAAGACCGCATGAAAACCATCATGAGTTTGAGAATGGATAAAGCCAGCGCAGACAAATTCCGCATCATGGCTTTGTCGGCCGTTGTGTTAATTCTGCTCATGTTGGGCATCTGCATATGGATTTTCTTAAAGAGCCGTGCTTTAATGAGGGGAGCCTAGGCGCTCTCTGAAGGCTTTTGGAAAGGTTGTTCTTCGGCCGTGGAACACTACTTTGCTTCGCTCTCCAAACGACAAACCATGCTGCTTCTGGCATCCGTCGTTTTCGGCAAGACGGAGACTGACGAGGCATTTGGTTTTTTACCGGAAGAAGAAGCCGCGCTGTTGAAACACCGCTTTGGAGCTTTTCAGTCCCTTCCCAAAGAGCAAAGAATTCTTTTTTCGAGGTATGAGATGCGCCGTATGCTCAACATGCGGCGCCGAAGGCTTGCAACAGCGGAGCCGGAACATTTGGCGGGGTTGTTGGCCAAAGAAAAACCTGTTGTTGCCGAGGCTGTTTTGCGTGTGTTGCCTTCCTCTTTGGCGCATTCCGTCCAGGCCGCGCTTCCAGGTTTTCGAGGAACACCTGCGCGCAAGGAGCCAAGGGCGGAAGTTTTTTCCATTGTACGCTGGAAGCTGGAAGAGGAGCTCCGGAATTTCTCAGCCAGCGCGCTCTTTCAGTTTGAAGACCTCATGGGCCTGCAAGCCAGAGAGCTGATAACCCTGTGCGACCGAATGGGTGCGCGCGTGTTTGCAACAACATGGGCGGCATTGCCCAGCGGTGAGCGTCAAAGCTTCTTTGAAGCACTTCCTCCGGACCAAAGAATGCTGGCCCAAAAAGCCAATGAGGCTGCCCAGGCGCGCCAATTGAAAGCCATGCAAGCCGGTGATGCGCGCAGACTGTTGGAGCTCCATGGCGCATCCCAAGCCCCCGCCAGCACATTAAGAAGCGCAGGCGCGCGGCGAATTATGCGCGCTTGCCTGGCCCAGTCCGCCGAGTTTGCTTCCAAAATGGCACAAAGACATGAAGGCGAGTTGGGTGCCTTGCTGTCCCGTTGGTTTAAGGAAGAAAAAGGAACACAAATTCGAGGCGATGGTGGCAGGGCCGACATTCTGGAGCAGCTTGAATTTTTAGCGAAGCGGGGGTTTTTAGAGCGCCCGCTGATGTTGGCCAAACCCAAAGTAGTCCCTGTCGCTCAAAGTGCCCAGGCACCTGCACGCGCAGCATCCACTTCCGGTGCGAGCTCTGCACGCCTGGTGCCGTCGGCCATGAAGTCCTCCCAGTCCTTGCCGGAAAGGCTTCCCAGGCCCACGCTTTCGAAACTCATGGGCCCTGGCGGAATGAGAGGGAATGTCGCAGAGCTTTCTCGAGCCACAGGCAACATCCATCTGCTGCCAAAACCACACTCAACAGAAGCGTCGATGGCCTCGTCCTCGCCCAGAGCCGCAGGCGTGGAACGCACAGCGGCTTCGTCCCCGCCCAAAGCGTCAGGCGTGGAACGCACAGCGGCTTCGTCCCCGCCCAGAGCCGCAGGTGTGGAGCGCACAGCGGCTTCGTCTCCACCCAGAGCTGCAGGTGCGGAACGCACAGCGGCCTCGTCCTTGCCCAGAGCAGCGGCGGGCGCGGGGCGGTCGTCTTTGTCCAGAGTGACAGGTGCGGAGCGCTCTGTGGCGACATTCCCGCCCAGAGCGGCGGGTGCGGAGCCGTTGGCAAAGCCGCCTCGTCCCAGAGCAGAAAATGCAGAACGGACATCCGCATCGTCTCTGTTCGCTCAGGACAAGTCCACAGACAAAGCCATCGTGAGGCGCATGTCGGCACAAACGCCGGCCCCTGGCGCTGCTCCAGGCGGCATGGGCAAAGGTTTGGTGACACGTGTGCCGGCGCTGCAGTCTGTTCCCAAAAGACGCACAGCAGAAAATGCAGGAGCCACGAAGCGAGAAGACAATGAAGAGACGGACCACCGTCATAAGAGTGCTAAAATGAAACCGGGCAGAACGAACTAGACCGCTTTCACGTTGGAGTAATTTGATTTTACAGACCGGTTTCAATTTGACATGAGATCGACGCGGGCGAGGATTTTGCGAGAGCTCGTTTCACGAAAAGATCATGTCAAAGTGGAACCGGTCAGAGGTGAGGCATGACAGATGCTGACAACAAAGGGCCACCCAGAGGCTTAGGGAAGATTATTCGCGGGAACTTGCCGGGAGATCTTTCGGAGCTTGAAGCGATAGCAACGTCTCCGCTCCCCATACGCAGCCCGGTGATTGTGCGCGCGGAGGAATCCGAGGCTTACTCGAAAGCCAAGGAGATTATCGAGAATGCTCACCGAAAGGCCCAGGAATTGATAGAGGATGCCGAGCGCCAGCGAGAGCTTATTTTCCAGGAAGCACGCGAAGAGGCTTTCGAAGAAGTTGCGGCCCAGGCCGTCACTGAGTTGGCCAGGGCGAAGACGCAGGCAGGAAGCATGCTGGCCCAGGCCAAGCCGAACCTCATTGAGTTGGCCTGCAAAATTGCGGAAAAAATTATTGGCAGGGACTTGGAAAGAGAGCCGAAACTCTTGCTGGAAATTTGTGCAAACGCCATTGAGAATTTGCGAACAGCCAAGGCCATGCTTTTGCGCGTGCACCCGAAGGATGCCAAGTTGCTTCGAGAGCGGCGTCCTGAATTGATAGAGTTGATTGGACGCAGCGTGGACATTGCCATTCGTGACGATGCGGAGGTGCAGCCGGGAGGTTGCATTGTGCAAACCGAGTTTGGAGTCATTGATGCGCAACTCGAGACTCAATTCAAAGCGCTGCGCATTTTGTTTGAAGAGGGTGTTTCAGAAAAGGAGGATTGAGGATGGAGCTTACAGTCCCATGGACGCGCTATCAGGACTTGCTGAAGAATGCGCAGTTGGTCAACGTGCGCGGCCGCGTGACGGAGCTGACGGGTTTGGTGATTAAGGCTTCTGTGCCAAACGTACGCATAGGTGAATTGTGCTATATTAAGGGGCGTGGACGCGCCGCCGTCAAATCCGAGGTGGTGGGTTTTCAAGGGGACGAAGTCATGCTCATGCCCCTGGGGGAATTGAGGGGCATTGGCCCGGACAGCGAAGTGCTTCCCACCGGTCGCCCCTTAAGCATCCGCGTGGGAAAAGCCTTGCTGGGAAGGGTGCTCAACGGTTTGGGAGAGCCCATTGACGGTCGCCCTTTGCCCCAGGAGGGATTGATTGACTGGTCCGTGGACAGAGACTGTCCTGACCCCTACAAGCGCCAGCGCATTGAGCGGCCGCTGCCTTTGGGGGTGCGCTGCATTGATGGCTTGTTGACGATGGGAGAAGGGCAGCGCGTCGGACTTTTTGCCGGCTCCGGCGTGGGCAAGTCCACGTTGATGGGGCAGATTGCGCGCAACATGGAAGCCGAGTTGGCCGTCATTGCGCTCATTGGTGAGCGCGGTCGCGAGGTTTTGGAGTTTGTCGAAGATGCGCTCGGGGAAAAGGGGTTAAAACGCTCCATTGTGGTGTGCGCGACTTCAGACCAGCCTTCGCTGGTGCGTTTGCGCGCCGCCTTTGTGGCCACCTCCATCGCAGAATACTTTCGCGAGAATGGCGGCAATGTCCTTTTCATGCTGGACACGGTGACGCGCCTTGCAAGAGCGCAGCGCGAAATTGGCCTGGCCGTAGGAGAACCCCCCGCCCGCCAGGGCTACCCCCCCTCGGTGTTTTCGATGCTCCCCAAAATTCTCGAACGGACCGGAAATTCAGAAAAGGGCAAATGCTCAGCCCTCTACACCGTACTGGTGGCCGGCGGCGACATGGAAGAGCCCATTGCCGACGAAGTGCGCGGCATTTTGGACGGGCACTTCATTTTGGACCGCACCATTGCAGAGCGGAACCAATGGCCCGCCATGAATGTGTTGGCTTCCTTGTCGCGCGTCATGAGTCAAATTGTCAGCAAAGAGCACAAAAAAGCCGCGGGAAAGCTGCGGGAAACTCTTGCAACCTATGAAAAACAAAGAGATTTAATTTTGCTTGGCGCCTACCAATATGGGACAGATCCACGAACGGACTATGCCATCGACAAACATGACGCCATCATCGACTTTCTCAAGCAGTCTACAGACAGCGGTGTCACTTTTCATGAAACCGTAGAAGCGCTCGTCGCGTTGTTTGAAGAGTGATAGAAGACAAAGCATATGCCGGCCTATCGACTGCAAACGCTGTTGGAAATGCGGGAACGCGCTGAAGAGGCCGCGAAGCAGGCTTTTTCTGAAGCGGTGCAGGTTTTTGAGGCAGAGAAAAAGAAGTTGGAACAGATGCGTGCCGACTTGACAAGGCGGCAACAGGAACGCAAAGAGAAGGTACTGGCCTACCGCATGTCAGTCCTGTCCTCGAATGCGCTGCAGGCGAATTCGTTTGAGCAATTTGAGCGTTTTGAGCAAAGACTGAAGGAGGAGGAGGCCCAGGTGGAACTGGAGATGGTGGCGCAGGAGGGAGAGGTGAAGCGTGCGAAGCAGAGGATGGAACAAAGGAGGATGGAGATGGCAGAGGCAGCCAAAGAGAAGAAAGCCATTGAGAAGCACAAGGAGCAGTGGGCGAAGCAGGTACGTTATGAGCGGCAGATGCGGGAAGAGCTTGTGCAGGAAGAGATTGGGAATACCCTGCACCTGAAAAGAAAGAGAGAGGGGAAGTCATGAGCAGGATTGATGATGACCGGGAAGCAGCTCGTCTGGCAGAGCGCATTGCTGAACAAAGGCGCCAGGAAGACAGGCTTCGGACGGACAAAAAAGCAGCAGACTCTGCTTTCTCCCGACTTGTCAGCGAAAGCCAGAAGCAGCAAGGGCAAATGCAGCGGCAAAACCTCAACCGGGGGCATAGCTCCGAAGCCGATGCAAAGTTTTTAGAGAAGGCAAACCCTTTTTCGGATGAGAGAACGAAGGAAGACAGAGGGCGAGCGCTTGGCAGGTATGGCATGTTGCACGCACGCGCCGAAGAGAAGCAGCACAATGTTGTTTTGCGGGAGTTGATGGGCCAGAAGGCGAAGTCCGCCCAGGAGGGCCCAAAGCAAACTGAAAAGAAAGGGCTGCAAGGGCAAGGCGGGCGGCAAACCGTTTCTGAAAACCCGGAAGTGGCAAAAAAGCAGTCGGAGCAGATGGCGAAACTTCACCAAAGCGACAGAGCGTTTTCCAGAGCCGAGGTGCGAGAGCAGGCAGAGGCGGGCAAAAAGTCTGTTGCGCAAACGGAGAGCCAACAAGAAGCGCGTACTTCTCAACTCAAAGGGGATGACAAGAAACACGACGAGGTGAAAGCAGAAACCCGCAGCGCGCGCACAGAAGAGAGGGCCTCGCATATGCGGCAGGCGTCGGAGCCCAAGCGCTCAGACAAGGAAACGCGCGAGGAGTTGAGCTCCCTGCTGAGCACCAACCCCGCCCTCATGGAGCCGGCCCCCATCGTCCGTCCAAAGTCAACGGGCGACTCTGAGCGCTTAAGAAAGCTTGCGAGTGAAATTGCTCAGAAGATTGTTGAGCGGGTGCGCGTGGGAACGAACAAAGCAGGCAATGCAGAATTTCAGATTGACTTGCGTTCCGATGTTTTGTCCGGGCTTTCTTTGCGGGTTTCCTCGTCGGGCGGAAAAATAAGCGTGGTATTTTCCGGCTCCGACAGAAACACTCTGAAAACCGTTGAAGACCAAACCGAAGCTTTGCGCAATGCGCTGGGCGTTCGAGGTTTGACTTTGACGGACATCAAACTTGAGATGATTTCGTGACGCGTACGCAAAAAATACCCATACCCGCAGCGTCTTCTCAAGCCGGTGACCACACCATGGTGGTGACGCAAAGTGAGTTGCTCATGGGCTCCTGGAAGAGGGTGGACTTTCTTCCGGGGCTTTCCAAAGTTTCTCAAAGAGAGAAGCAATTGTTTAAAAGCCTGGACTGGCTGTTTCCGGCCTTTGCCGAGCACAGCGAGATGTTGGACGCCATCTCCAGGACGCTTCGAGATTGTCTTCGAAACGATGTGCAGCTGACGTTTGCCTATTGCCAACTTTTGCCTGTTTCTGCTTTGAAAATTGCCGATCCCACTTTCCTTTCGGTGTTGTCGTTTCGGCCATACCAACCCAGAGGCTTTTGGGAAATAGAGCTTGGGTTTGCGCACAAAGCGGTTGAGCTTTTGCTGGGAGCGAGCAACGAGTCCACGGAAACTCGCGCGTTGACAGAGTTGGAAGAAGGCATTCTTCAATTTCTCGTTTTGCAAGTTTTAAGAACGATGTTTTCAGGAGACGAGGCCGGAAAAATTCAGGTCCGCCTGGACAATATTTTAAACAACAGCAAGGCCCTCATGCCGCTGGTGGTGCCCGAAACGCATATGGTGTTGATGAATTTCTCCGTGAGCGTTGGCGGGCACACCGGATGTTTTCAGTTTTTTATTCCTGCGACTGTCCTGGCCAAATTGCCGCCCCATGCGGACGCATCCATTCGCGCCCATCGAATGCAGCAAAATTTAATTCGGGCAAAACCCCGCCTGGCATTGCCGCGTTTGTTTTTGCGTGCAGAGATTGGCTATGCGGAAATTTCTCTGGCTCAATTCAAAGGACTTCGCCCGGGAGACGGCATCATTTTGGACGAGCTCAGTTTGAGGCCTGCTGAGCGAGAAGAGGGAAGGGCTGAATTGCGGGTGGGGACGGGGTTTTCAGGCCACTTGGATTGCAGGCTCAGTTTTGACGGGAGGGGCTATAAAGCGAAGGTTGAAAAACTGGTCCTGGGGGCACTGTTAGAAAATGTGGATGAGGGTTTTTCTGTCGGGGGCAAAAGAAAAGGGGAACGCATGGACCCAAACCAGTTGACGGCTGCGCCGTTGCTCGGCGATGTGCCGATGAGGCTTGTTGTTGAGCTTGCGCGCATACCGGTGACTTTAGAAGAAGTGGTTGAAATGAAAGTGGGACACATCATCGACTTAGGTCGACTTGCGTCAGATCCGCTGAACCTGGTTGTCAACGGGAAAACGGTTGGGCAAGGTGAGCTGGTCGAATTTGAAGGGCAATTGGGCATTCGACTGATTGCAATCGAAGGTTCATAGACGATTTTTTTGCAGGAGCGCGCATGTTGTCCCTGCTGTTTCGAGGATGGGTTTGGGTGCTTGCCGGTGCCGAAGCCCCGCCAAAGGCTGATGTGGAGCTTCCTTCGCTCGAGCCTGGTGCTGAGCTTTTGCTGCCTGCGTCTGACGCGGAGCTTGCCTTGCCTGCGTCGGGTGCTGAGCTTGCCTTGCCTGAGTTTGCTGCGGAGCTTCCCTTGCATGAGTCCGCGGCGGAGCTTTCTGCCTTTGAGCCGGGGTTGGGGTGGATGTTGCTGCAGACCTTCATCGTCCTCGCAGGGGTTGTTCTCCTGGCCTATATTTTGTTGAATGTGTTCGGAAAATATTTGCTCAAATTGAGGGACACCGGAAGTCGTCGCGCCATTTTCATTGTTGAGCGTGTTTCTGTGGATGCGAGAAAAAGTTTGTTGCTGGTAAAAGCCGGCAGTGAGTATTTCTTGTTGTCCAGCGGAGAGAGGGCTTTAACTGTCTTGTCAAAATTGAATACAGAAGATGTAGAGAAGGCGCTCAGCAACGCCCCACCCGCCGCTGAGCCGGGCTTGTTTCTCAAGAAACTTTTGGAACGAAAAACAACCAAGAAGCCATTGAACGAGGGAGAGTCGTGAGGACTTGGAACGCGCGTTTTTTTCAACTGGGGTTGTGGGTGGCGTCAATCTTCCCCATGTGGGCATGGGCGCAGGCGAGCAAGGCGCGGGCTGTGCCTGCCGAGTCACTCACGCCGGAAGCCTATACCAGCCGCCCCATGGTGCTCTTGCTGGTTTTGGCAGCGATGGGGCTTGCGCCCTTCGTGTTGTTGATGGTGACCAGCTTCGTCAAAATTTCGGTGGTGTTGTCCATTGTGCGCTCTGCCCTTGGCACGCAGCAAATTCCCCCCACCCAAGTGATTACTGGCCTGGCGATTATTCTCACCGTCTACATCATGTCGCCGACGCTCCAGGAGATGTACCGGGAAGCCAACCCGACGAGCATTCAAAACCCCGAAGGGCTGCTTTCTGCAAAGTCCGCCGGTCAGCTGGTGCAGGCTGCCGAAAAAGCGAGAGAGCCTTTGCGGAAATTTTTAAAAAAGCGTGTCACGCACAAAGACCAGGCACTTTTTTATAGCCTCGCGCGAAAAATGAGGGCGCCGGATGACAGGGAGAGCATTGAGCCGGATGACTTTCTGATTTTGACGCCCGCGTTTGTGGTGTCAGAGCTCAAGCAGGCCTTTCAAATTGGTTTTTTGTTGTTCATTCCCTTCATTGTCATCGACATGCTGGTGGCCAACATTTTGCTTGCTTTGGGCATGCATATGTTGTCGCCGACGACCATATCCATGCCGTTTAAGCTGCTGATTTTTGTCTTGGTGGATGGTTGGTACCTCATCGCCAAAGGGTTGGTTTCAGGTTATCTCTGACGAAAGAGACATTGTTATGCATCAACTGACTTCTTTAACGCAGCAGGCCTTATACCTCGTGTTGGTGTGCGCAGCTCCGCCCGTCATCGTGGCTTTGGTTGTGGGTGTCACCGTCTCCGTTTTGCAGGCAACCACACAAATTCAGGAGCAGACGCTTTCCTTTGCTCCCAAGCTGATTGCTGTGTTTGGCACGCTGGGCATTGCAGGTTCATGGATAGGGACGCAGCTGTTGCGTTTCACCTATCGAATTTTTGATCAGTTTCCCAACCTGGTTGCTCCATGAATTTGTCGGACATTCTGGCTCAGGCACGCAATGAGCTCGGAATTCGGGTTGACTTCAGCCTGGCGCTTTTTTCGATGGCGCTCATTCTGGCGCGCTTGTTGCCCGTCATTATTTTTTCGCCATTCCTTGGAGGTGAAAGCATTCCGCAACAGGTACGCATGGGGCTGGGGATAGTGTTGGGCGTGGTGCTCTTCCCTTCCTTGAGTGAGCAAGTCGTCCAAATTCCCATGGCGGTGGTTCCTTATTTGGCCTTGCTGCTCAAAGAGGTTTTCATTGGTTTTTCCCTGGCGTTTATTGTGGGCCTGGTTTTCCAGGCCGCTGCGACGGCAGGGGGATTTATAGACATGCTTTCCGGCATTACCCAGGCGCAAATGATGGTTCCCCAACTCCAGCGCCAGGTAACGCTCTATTCTTCGCTGAAATTCCAACTTTCTGTGGTGGTGTTTTTGACGTTGAGTGGACACCATTGGGTGCTGGGCGGCCTGACAGAGAGTTTTTTGAAGTTGCCATTGAATGAGTTTCCGCAATTTTCTTTGGGCATGTGGCCCTTCATTGAGCTTGTCCTGCGGATATTTGGCGACTTGTTTCGCATTGGGTTGATGTTGGCCTCGCCTGTGCTTTTGGCCATATTCCTCACAGAGGCGGCCCTGGGCGTCATCAACCGGGCAGCGCCTCAAATTCAGGTATTCTTCATGGCCATGTCCATCAAACCTGCGGTAGCGATGTTGATGGTCATCGTCTCTTTGCATCTGATCTTGCAGCGCCTTCTTTTGGAATATGGTGTGATGTTTCGACAATTCAACCGTGCGCTCGATTTGATGGGATAGAAAGGAACAGGCATGTCGGGCGACAGCGGCGAAAAAACGGAAGAACCTACCGACAAAAAAATTAAGGACGCGCGCGACAAGGGCGATGTTTGGAAGAGTCAGGACTTAAAAAGCGTCCTGGGTTTTGTGGTGGCCATGGGCGTGTTGAAGGCCATGTGGCCGAGCTGGGAAGAGCGCATCTACAAAATGTTTCATTTCGGCTTTGATGCCATTGCGCACCCGGAGACTTTGGCGCAGGCGACGCGGGATGCGCTCACCATGGGCCTGTGGACGGTGTTGTTGTTGGCCTTGCCCATCGTCCTGTCGTGTGCGGTGGTGGGTGGCTTGACAGACTTTTTGTTGGTGGGGGCCTTATTCAGCCCCAAAGTGCTCTCACCCAAGCTGGAAAAGCTCAACCCCATTGCCGGGTTTAAAAACCTGTTCTCCAAAAAACAACTCATGGAGTTGCCCAAGTCCTTATTCAAAATGGGCGTCACAGGTTTTGTTGTCTACCTGGTGATTCAGGATGCGTTAAGGCTCATCACCTTGTCGGTGACGCAGGAAGCCAACATGACGTTGGCGCTGTTGGGCGAGTTGATTTTCCGGCTGGTGGTGCGCGTCAGCCTGGCCTATTTGGCCTTCGCCATTTTTGATGTGTGGTTCCAGCGCTATAGTTATTACAAGAAGCTGAAAATGAGTTTGCAGGAAGTCAAGCGCGAATACAAAGAGTCCGAGGGAGATCCGCACAACAAAGCCAAGCGGGAGGAGATGCACCAGGAGATAGTGGAGGGGGCTCAAATGGCAGCCGTTTCCGAAGCGGATGTCATTGTCACCAACCCGGAGCATGTGGCGGTTGCCCTGAAATACGACAAGAATAAGGACAATGCGCCGCGCGTCCTGTGCAAAGGCCTGGACAGTCGCGCACAAAAGATAAAGTCCCTGGCCCGTCAGCATGACATTCCCACCTTGAGGAATGTGCCCTTGGCGCATGCCTTGTTTCGCGTGGAGGTGGGGCATGAAGTCCCGGAAGAGCTTTACGACGCCGTGGCCGAAGTTTTGAATTTTGTCTACGGGCTGCACAACAAAGCATAGGGGGGTTGGCAAGCGTGCCGGGTTTTTGTTAGCTTCTGTGCATGATGGATGAGCCGGAGATTGCCATTGCGCTGAAATACGACAAGGAGAAGGACAGTGCTCCGCGCGTCATTGCCAAGGGTTTGAGGCTGAAGGCGGATAAGATCCGCGAGATTGCAAAGGCCAACAACATTCCGATTATGCGCAATGTGAGTTTGGCGGAGGCCCTGTTTCGTGTAGAAGTGGGGCAGGAGATTCCTGAAAGCCTTTATGATGCTGTGGCTGAAATTTTGAATTTTGTCTATTCGCTGTCGCAACAAAACACCGCTTCGCACAGAAAATAAGTTAGGTAGATAAACATGTCGAAGGTAAACACACCCTCGCCGAACGCCTCCATGTGGCCCTGGGGCGGCGCGAAGAACGTCAAAGAGAAGCTGGTTCGGGCCTCGCAGCTGCAGACTCGGCGCGCGGGCCGCAAGAAAGACCCCAAGGCCCTTCCGCTGGCTTCTGCCGCTTTGTTGGCGTTTATAGGCCCGGCCCAGTCTTCGGAGGAGTTGCGTTTGCCTTCTCCGCCCATGCCTTGGGAGAAAGATGCTTCTCGTTCTTTTTCGGAGCGCGAAGGTTTGTCGCAGGCCTTGGAGCGCAGCTCCCCCGAGTCCTCCAAGCAGCTTCACCAGCAATTGCTTGCGCTCCAGGTACCGGCGGACCGGCTGGAGCGTTTAAAGTCCATGCTGTCCTATGAAGAGAGCATGTTGGAGTTGGTGAGTGAAGTGAGTGAAAGCATAGAGGCCATTGAGCGGTTGCGCAAAGAGGAGCAGCAAGAAGAAGGCTATTGAGGGTTACGGCGAACGATGAAACCAGTGACGGAGCCTCAAGAAGGCATGAAAGCGCTTTTGCAGCGTTGGGTGGATCGCAAAGCAACCTTGAAGGAGGTACGCGGCTATACCGACGATGAGCTTTACAGCATTGCGCGGCTGGGCCATCAGTTTTTCATGCAAGGAAAAATTCAGGAAGCCCGTGTTTTGTTTCAGGGGCTATATGCTGTTTGCCCCACGGACGTGTATTTTGCGAAGGCGCTCGGCGTGGTGGAGCTGGCCGCGGGCAATGCGCAGGATGCATTGGCGGCCTTTGACATTGCGGTGCGTTTGGCTCCCCAGGATGCTTCTGTGTTGATTGGACGTGCAGAAGTGAAGCTGGCGATGCAGCAGCGCAAACCGGCAGCTGAAGATCTGATGTTGGCGATGCGGCTTTTGCCTCCCAAAAACAGGCTGCACAAGAAGGCGCAGGCGCTGTTGTCTATTTTGCGGAATATGAAATAGGCGGGGCGTATGGGTGTCGACTCCGTCGAAGGTTTTTTTTGCCCTGCGGGCGATGGGGTTTCTTGTCGACTTCGTCGAAGCTCTTCTCTCGCCCTAGCGGGCGCAGCTTGCCTCCGGCGGGGAAC
>Ga0209737_10000545_pt1 | contig 30219 bp, 26 predicted proteins | sample TergutCu122P3_FD_187284 | JGI IMG/M metagenome (GOLD analysis project Ga0209737, IMG submission 187284) | Cubitermes ugandensis P3 segment gut microbial communities from Kakamega Forest, Kenya - Cu122 P3 (SPAdes) (version 2) | ecosystem: Host-associated > Arthropoda: Insects > Digestive system... | reverse complement strand
ATTTTCTGTGGCGTCAATTGTGCCAGCGCCTGTACAAGGTTATTATCTTCTATGCGACGATCTGCGATACCCATGTTGGTTCTCCCAGGCTAGCAGGTGTAAAAGGAGCATCCATGTTCCATCGCCGGGGCTACCAGTCTTGGACATGCCGCACGCCGCCGAACTCCGAGCCTATATACGCCCGCGCAAAGGGGGCGATAAGGGCGTGAGAAAGACGGGTGAACGGTATGGCAACAAGCACGGCCTCACCGGAAAGCACATGGATAAGGCTCATGAACAGGGCGTCCCCAATTTGAAACTTGGCGAGAAAGCCGGTGACGATGGGTAACATGACCATGATGAGCACGGCCCAGTCATGGGTGGTCGTGACATAGCGCACCGCCGGAATACAGATGCGCCTGTACAGGAAGTAGGCGCAACACAGGATGGCGGCGATAGTCAGCACGTCAGCCGCGGTTTCCGGCAGGGACCAGACCCCGAGACCGAAGTTGTAGTCCCACATGACGGCATGGCCGGGAGCGAACAGAACGAGGAGGAGCAGGGAGATATGGAACAGGAAGGTGGCCACGGTCATGCCGGGATTTGCCCGCCAGCCCAAGGTGGCAAAGGGGGTAAGCCAACGAAAGATGGAGCGGAAGGAGTAGCCCGCGTCCATGTAGGCATACGCGTTCATTTCCTTTTTTCGGGCCGTGGATATCATGGAGGCAACGCGCCAGACCGAACCCGCGATGAAAACGGCGAAAGTCGCCCAAAGCAGGGGGCCTGTTGCAAAATTGTAAAGAGTCTGCATGATCTTTCTCCCGTGTCATTCGAAACGGTTGCGGACGAACCGGCATACGCCGGTTTCCGGAAAAAAATCTTCCGGCCTCAGACAATGTCCTTCAGCGGCAGCACCACGCGTACCAGCTTGTCGCCCTGAAGGCCCCGAAGAAGCACGGAAGCGCTGTCAGGGCTGAAATAGGGAGGCCAGGCCCTTGCGAAGCTCTCCCCCACCGTCTTGTTGTTCACCTGGTAGGTGAAGGCGTCTTTGTTTTGCACAAGGGCAGCCACGTGCTGGCCGTCCGGGCTGAACACGGGTTTCCAGGCCATGTCCCAAAGGCCTTGCCAGGCGACTCCGTCCACGACAACGCGGTAAGCGGCGTTGATGTGGCAGGCGAGGGCGGCGGCGCGATCTCCGGCGGGAGAAAGGACGAGATCGCTCACAACAGGAAAGGTTTCTGTCCAGGGTTTATCGTCGCAAGCCACGGTGAATTTGCCGTATTCCGGCGCAACAATGGCCCAGAGTTTTTTGCCGTCAGGGCTCCATTGCTGTTCCCAGCACTGGAAATAGCGGGGCGCCCACTGCACGGCGGCATTCACGGCCATGCCCCAGCGTCCTCCCTGGCGAATCGGCGCGGCAACGACTCCGGTGGCCGGATTAAAGGCCGGATCCCACACACAGCCATAGGTAGCGGGCCAGGGCGCGCCGTTCACAACTATGGTGTATTCTAAAAAATTCAGACGCGCCTGACAGGCAATGCCCTCACCGCCGCTTTCGTCGAAAACCGGGGTCCACAGGTTCATAAACGCAGTGTCCCAGGCACGGCTCCCGTCTATCGCAACCGAGTAGATGCCGCTGCGAAATCCTTCAAGATCAGCCGATTTGAGGCTTTTGACCTGCACCACGGCCGCGCTTTTCTTGCCATCGCCGTTTAAGATGCACTCGGTGGCGTTTTCAAACAACTCTTCCCAGGGAGTGCCGTCCACGGCCATGCCGTAGCGCATATCCTGCTGGATCGAGGCGTAGATTTGGCCGCCGGCGCCGAACTGGGTGCCCCAGATAAAGCCGAAGCGCTCCTCCCAGGGAGTGCCGTCCACCGACACGGTCCACTCGTCATCGGACATGACCAGACAGGTGAGACGTCCATCGGGAGCGAATTTTGGGAACCAGGCTTTTTCGTAGCTTTCTTCCCATTCCGCATCGTTCACGCGCATGGTGAAGCTTTCGTCTTCAAGCCTGACAACCGCCGCAAAGGTTTCTCCGTCCGGCGAAACCTGCGGCTCCTCCTGCCATAAATAGGCATCCTTGGGGGCGATGGATGGAATAATGGTCCGTTTGCCCTTCTCCCAATCCCATCCTTTCGAAACAATTCCCAGTGCCTTGCCGGGACTGCTCATGTATGCCTCCTTAATGCCGCGTCAGCGGCTGTGACGGTTGAGAAAAACAAATTTCAGCGGTTTTGGCGACATCATTGTCTTTCAAAATTGAGGATCGTCACGACAGTATTCAGAAGGCTAACACAAAAATATCGCGGCTGCAAGGGGCTCCACCAGAATCCACCACACCTTTGTCCAAAATGAATACGTCAGGGAAATACGCAGATGTTCAAAAATTATGGCATGCTGGCTCCCGGATACTCCCGGCAAGAACCCTTGTGCTGATCTTCAAAGTGATATATACGCTATTCTTAACGACAAACTCATACCAGGAATGGAGAATAACCCTTGAAAATGCTAAATGCCTGGACGCTCGAAGTGGATGACCCGCAAGTTGCCATGGCCGAGATACTGGAACAGCTGGATATGGAAAACCGGCTTCTGGCCCATTCCGCCGGCTTTATCACCTGCAGTGCCGACTACGTGGAAACTGGGATGGTAAAAGCCATCTGTGATGCCCTGCCTTTTGAGGTGGTGGGGTGCACTACCCTGACGAACGCCACAAATCAAGAAGCCGGAACCCTGCTGCTCTGCCTGTCGGTGCTGACCTCCGACGACTGCCGGTTCGCCACGGCCCTCACCCCGCCCCTTGAAGACAATGTCCACGCGATCATCAATGAAACTTTCAAGCATGCCGCCGTGCAACTTGAAAATCAGCCCGGGCTGGTCCTTGCCTTTTTGCCGATGCTCGGCTCCGTTGGCGGCGAACTTATGCTGCATGCCCTTAATGACGCGGCAGCCGGCGCACCGGTGTTCGGAACCATTGCCTGCGATTCCGACACCGCGCATTACAGCAACTCCTTTACTATCCATAACGGCGTCTGCTCGCGTGAGAGCATGTCCGTCTTGCTGATCAGCGGCCAGGTGCACCCCCGTTTTGTGGTCGCCGCAACCTCGGAACAGAACCTGCAAAAACAACAGGCCGTCATCACAGCCTCTGAAGGCAGCGTACTCAAGGAAATCAATGGCATGAGCGCCCAAAAATATTTTTCTTCCATTGGGCTGTTGCATGGCGAAGGAATAGAAGCCCTGAGCTCCGTGCCTTTTGTGGTCAACTACAATGACGGCAGCCAGCCTGTGGCCAGGGCCATATACTCCCTGAACAGCGATGGATCGGCTGCTTGCGGCGGCATTATGCCCAAAGGCGGAACGCTTTCCATAGGGCGCATGGATGTGGATGACATTATGTTAACGGCGGAGCAGTCTCTGAAAACGCTGCTGCAAAGCGAAGGCATCAACGGCATCATCATGTTCCCCTGCCTCGGGCGGAACATGGTCCTTGGCGTGACGCCACTGAGCGAAATCGAAACAGTTCAAAGGATATTAAGGGATACCCTTCCCTGGCATCTGGCATACTCCGGAGGTGAGCTATGCCCGGTATACGGCAATGACGGCCGCGCAGTGAACCGCTTCCACAATTTTACCTTTATAGCCTGCGCCATATAAGCCGCGCATAGACTGGCTTCGCCGGCCAATTGGCGGCAAGCCCAAGCGTAAAAAGCTCTACGCTTTTTTATGTGAAATTGGATTTTTTTGGAGTGGACATGGCATCTGGGGGCGACCGCATGGCGGACGAGGTAAACAAAGAGCATTCGGCGGAAAATGCTGATCTACTCCGGGAAAACCGCACCCTGAAGCGGCAGGTGCGCAGTCTGGAGTCTCTGCTGAATCGCAATAAAGCCATGCTGGCCGCCCGGACGAACGTAAATGCCCTGCTGGCCACCCAGCAAGAAAAGATGGAAAAAAATATGAATCTGCTCCTGGAGAACAGCCCGGATATTATCTTGCTGTTCGATCAGGCAGGCCGGTTTACGTACTGCTCCAAGGCATTCTTAACAGCCACGAATATCGCGCATGTCGGGCTTATCAGCGGACAACTGTTCATCGACGTTTTCAGGAATTTTGTCTCCCCTGCACAGTTGGACAACCTGCAAAGCAACTACAGCAAGGCCATGCAGGAACATACAACCATGGTGATGGACGATGAATTGTTTTTCCCCGGTCTGGGGGCCGCGCATATCTATAAAATCCACATTGCCCCCATGCTGGGAGAAAGCGGCTTGGCAGAAGGAGCAATGATGCTGTTTCACGATCTGACGGACATCGTGAAAGCAAAAGACGCAGCCGAAAAAGCCAACGAGGCGAAGAGCGCGTTTTTGGCCAACATGAGCCACGAAATGCGCACGCCCATGAACGCCATTGTCGGCATGACCGCCATAGGCAAGGCGGCCGCCGACCTGCAGAAAAAAGACTACGCCTTTGAAAAAATCGAGGGCGCTTCCGCCCATCTGCTCGGCGTCATCAACGACATTCTGGACATGTCCAAGATCGAGGCCGGCATGTTTGAGCTGTCCCGGGCGGAGTTCAGTTTTGAAGCCATGATCCAGAAGGTGGTAAATGTCGTCAATTTTCGAGTGGAGGAGAAGCGTCAGGTCCTTAGCGTGCATATTGACGAAAAGATCCCGGATATGCTGGTGTGCGACGATCAGCGCCTGTTCCAGGTCATCGCCAATCTGCTTTCCAACGCTGTCAAGTTCACTCCGGAAGGCGGCGCCATACGCCTGAACGCGCATTACGAAGGACAGGACGGCGAGCTTGTCATTGTGCGTATCGAAGTGATCGACACCGGCATAGGCATCAGCACGGAGCAACAGACTCACCTATTCGAATCCTTTCAGCAGGCCGAAAGCAGCACAACCCGCAAGTTCGGCGGCACCGGGCTCGGCCTGGCCATTTCCAAGCGCATCGTCGAGATGATGGAGGGGGAAATATGGCTGAAGTCCGAACCGGGCCGAGGATCGACCTTTGCCTTTACCATCCGGGCTAGGCGCGGAACTGCTGTCTCGCGCAAAGATACGGCCCCCGATCTGGACTGGGCCGGAATCAGGGTGCTGGCGGTGGATGACGCGCCTGACATTCTGGAACAATTTCAAGAGATCGCCAGAAAGATCGGATTCACCTGCGATACGGCCGCCAACGGCCAGGAGGCCTTGGACAGGATAGCGCGAAGTGCTCCCTATGACGTCTATTTCATCGACTGGAAGATGCCCGGCATGGACGGGATGGAGCTGACCCGGCGGATCAAAGCGGACAAAGGCACGCCCTCTGTCGTGATCATGATTTCCGCCCAGGACTGGAATATGCTGGCAAACGAGGCCCAAAGCGCCGGAACGGATGCTTTCCTGCCCAAGCCGCTGTTGCCCTCCGCAGTTGCCGACTGCATCAGGGCGAGCCTGAGGCGGGAAAAGGGCACGGAGAAAAAAAATACCCCGGCCGAACGCGCGTCTTTTGCCGGCCATTGCATACTCCTGGCCGAAGATGTGGAACTTAACAGAGAAGTTGTCCTGACTCTTCTTGAATCCGCCGAACTGACCGTGGATTGCGCGGAAAACGGCGTGGAGGCGGTGCGCATGTTCAGCGCTGCTCCGGAGCGCTATGGCATGATCTTCATGGATCTGCAGATGCCGGAAATGGACGGCTATGAAGCCACCCGGCGCATCCGCGCGCTTCCCGTCCCGCAGGCCCGGCAGATCCCCATCGTGGCCATGACCGCCAACGTTTTTCGCGAGGATGTGGAGAAGTGCCTGGCCACGGGCATGAACGGCCATATGGGCAAACCCATCGACTTTAACGAGATGCTGAAGAATCTCCATAAATACCTGTCTGATACCCCATCAGTTTCCTCCTTTGCAGAGTAAAAACTGATTATCAGGACAGCAGTGTGATCGACTACAACAACGCCCTCAACTCCGCCCAATACGAAGCGGTCACTGCTCCTGAAGGCCCTCTGCTCGTCATTGCGGGCGCGGGCAGCGGCAAAACGCGCACCATTGTCTACCGCATCGCGTGGCTTACTGAGCAGGGCATACCCCCCTCTTCCATGCTGCTGCTTACCTTCACGCGCAAGGCCGCGGCCGAAATGCTGCAACGCGCCTCAAAGCTGCTGGGGCAGGGGCTTGCCGGCCTGCATGGCGGCACCTTCCACGGCTTCGCCTATAGCGTGCTGCGCCAGTTCAAGCCCGCCTGGCTGGACGGAAGCAGCCTCACTGTTATGGACAATGCGGACATGACCGCGGCAATCAGACAATGCCGCGAAAAAATGGGCCTGGGCAAAAGTGACCGCACCTTTCCCCGCAGCCAGACCATCGTCGCCATTTTCAGCAAAGCCCGGAACAAGGAAATATCCATCGAAGAAACGCTGCGGCGCGAATCCTACCATCTGCTGCCCCATGCCCATGCCCTGACGGAACTGGACATAGCGTACAAACACTACCGTCGCGAGCACGCTCTGCTGGATTATGACGACCTGCTCTTCGAGTTGGAAAGCCTGCTGCGCGAGCGCGAAGCGGTGGCCGAGCACCTGCGGGAGCGATACAAGCACCTGCTGGTGGACGAATACCAGGACACCAATCTGGTTCAAGCGCGCCTTGTGCGCCTGTTGACGGGCGAGGACGGCAACGTCATGGTCGTGGGTGACGATGCCCAGTCCATTTACGCCTTTCGCGGCGCAAACGTCCGCAACATGCTGGACTTTCCGGATATCTTTCCAAATACGCGGATCATCACCTTGGAGGAGAATTACCGTTCCACCAAGCCTGTGCTTAATCTCGCCAACGCCTTGTTGGAACGCGCGCCCGAAGCCTTCCGCAAAACATTGTTCACCCGGCGAGAAGGCGGCGAGTCCGTGCGTCTGGTAATCTCCCGTTCCGATCAGAGTCAGGCTGATCTGCTTGTCCGGCGCATCAGCGATCTGCTGCGGGAGCATCTGCCCCACGAGATTGCGGTGCTTTTCCGCGCGGGTTTTCATTCCTATCCGATCGAAGCGGCCCTGGCCCGCGCGGGTGTCCCGTTCCGTAAATACGGCGGTTTGCGCTATGTGGAAGCCGCACACATCAAGGACCTGCTCTCCTATGCGCGCCTGCTCATCAACCCGCTCGATCTGCCCTCCTTCCAGCGCATCGCGGCCCTGCATCCCGGCCTCGGCCCCAAGAACACGCAAAAACTCTATGCCGTGGCCCTGTCCGGCGACCAGAGCACAATACTCAAGGCTTTCTCAAAATATCCTGGCATGCTTGAAGATATACGCCTGCTCGACAGCCTGCGGGAGCAGAAACTGCCGCCTTCCACGTTGCTGCTGGAATTGGCCGGGCACTACCGCCCGCGCCTGGAGACCGCCTACCCGGACGACTGGCCCCGCCGTCAGCAGGGTCTGGAAGAAATCGTACGCATGGCCGACGGATATGCGGAGCTGGATCTTTTTATGGCGGACCTTTCTTTGGAGTCGCCGGAAGAGAATGAAGACGCCGAAGGATGCATCACCCTGTCCACCGTACACTCCGCCAAGGGCCTGGAATGGGACGCCGTGCTGATCATCGACCTGGTCGAGGAACGCTTCCCGTCGCGCCATGCCCAGAACCGTGCAGAAGATTTCGAGGAGGAACGCCGCCTCATGTATGTAGCCTGCACCCGTGCGCGCAGGCGGCTGGACCTCTATGCGCCGGCCACGGTCTACAGCCGGGGCGCATACGCCGCTATGCCCGCCGTACGCAGTCCCTTTCTTCGTGATTTGTCCGCTGGCCTATATGAAGAATGGCATGAGGTATGGAACGAACTATACGGCAGCCAATGCGTACCGCGCGGCCATGACCCGGAAACAATCCCGCCCACGCGCCTCTTGCCGCCGGAATCCTCGGTCAAGACAGCGCCCTTGTCCGCGTCTGGATCGCAAGGCGACCTTTCTCGAAGCCTTGGCTATTGCACACACAAAGTCTTCGGCCGAGGCAAAAAAATACGCTTTGTGCCGCCAGACAAGTTCCAGGTCAATTTTCCCGGTTTCGGCGTCAAAACCATTCTGGCGGATTTCTTAACGCCGGTGGAATAAATTGTTTCGGAATTTCCTCTACACATTGAATAAAAAGCGGATGACATCGCCATCCTTGACAAGATACTCCCTGCCTTCCGTACGCAGTACGCCGGCGCTTCGGCAGGACGCCTCGCTCCTGAGACGGACATAATCCTCATATGCGACGACTTCCGCACGTATAAAACCCCGTTCAAAATCGCCGTGGATCGCCCCAGCCGCCTGGACCGCCCTGGTGCCTTCGCGAATGGTCCAGGCGCGCGCTTCTTTTCCAGCCGTCGTGAAAAAGCTGATCAGGCCGAGGCTGCGGTAGCCCGCGCGGATGATTCGCGCAAGGCCGCTTTCAGGTATGCCGTAGGCTGCCAGGATTTCTTTATGTTCCTCTTCGCCCAATCCTTGAAGTTCTTCTTCGACTTTGGCGCAGATGGAAGCTGCTTCCGCCCCGCGTGCTGCGGCAAAATCCTGCACGGCTTTCAATGCAGCATGCTTGGCACCGTTTGTGAGCGCAAGCTCATGGACATTGGCGCAATAGATAACTTTTTTGGCCGTCAGCAGGCCAAGCTCCCGCCACGCTTCGCGAACAGTGTTGTTTGCGGGGCTTTCGAAGCGGATAGCGGGCCTGCCGCTATCCAGATGGCCAAGCAGTTGCTCCATGCCTTCCAGAGTGGCCCGGACGCCGGCGTCGCCCTTGGCCTGTTTGCGTAGCCGTTCGATGCGGCGCTCAACGGACTGGATATCCGCCAGCAGTAATTCGGTCTCAATGGTTTCAATGTCGCGGACCGGATCCACCCTGCCATCCGCATGCACGATACTGTCATCCTCGAAACAACGCACCACATGGATAAGGACAGCGCACTCGCGGATATGGGCCAGAAACTGGTTACCCAGGCCTTCCCCCGTGCTGGCGCCGCGCACCAGGCCTGCGATGTCACAAAAATCGACGGTGGCGTGCGTGATTTTCTCGGGATGCGCCAGCCCCGCAATCACGTTCAAGCGCTCGTCCGGCACGGCCACCGTGGCTTTGTTGGGTTCGATGGTGCAAAATGGATAATTGGCTGTCTGGGCGTTTTGAGTCTTGGTAAGCGCGTTGAAAAGCGTGGATTTGCCCACATTTGGCAAGCCGATGATGCCGATGCTGAGGGTCATGCCAATGCTCTCCAAAGCGCGATCACGGCCTGTTCCTGCGCTTCCAGGGAATACGCGGCGGCGGTCGCCTGCCCGGCGCGATGCAATGCCGCAAGCTCTTCGCCGCCGCACGCGAATATGTCCAAAGCGGCTTCAAGGGCAAAAACCGCTCCCGGCACATCGGCATCCGCGGCGAAAAAACCGTTTCCGCTCCAAGCTGTCTCGCGCAGAGGCCACAAAGGCTTGGCGGCGCCTGAAAAATCCGCCGCCTGGCGCATGTAATCCCAGCCGCCAAGACCGGTAAAGCCCACAGGCACGCAGCCACAGGCCAAGGCTTCCAGAGGCGGCAAAGGGCAACCTTCGGGAAAGCCCGTGCACAGGAAAATATGCGCTGTTTGCAGCATCTTCGCGACTTCCGCCTGGCTGCGATCCTCAATGTTCACCCATTCCAGCGAGAACGACGATACGCGCCTTCGCAGGCGGGCTTCCGCAAGTTCACGGATTTGCCGTGCAAGCGCCTTGTTTTTGCGCGGCATAAAGGCCACGCGCACGGTATCGCCGTCCCTGGGTTCCGACGGCTGGCAAAAAAGCGTTGTATCTATGCCGGGCCGGAGAACAGACGCCTGTTTGCCGAGACTCATATCCACAAAGCGGGCCACAGGTTCGGAAACCGCCAGAAATTCAAGCGGCAGGCATGTCAAATCCACATTCTGCGGCAGGCAGGAAAGCAGATATGCCCAGTTTTGCGCATAGATGAGGCAGCGCGCTCCGGCGTTCAATCCGGGAAGAAGCGCATTGGGCCAGCCTTCGGGAGCGAGCCAGATATCTGCCGGCTGCAGGCGCAGTTCCTGCCAGGTCAGAACGGCCACTCCGCTTTCTTCCGCATCTTTCGACGCCTCACGCAACACAAATCGGACAGGGAAACCCGCTTTTCGCAAAGCAATGCCCATGCGCCGCAGCACGGCAAGGCCACCGCTTCCGCGGGGCAGAGGAGGAAGAAAAATATGGGTTGTCACAGGGTTTTTTCCAGACGCCCTGTCTTGTAGCGCGCATTCGCGGGCTTAGCAAGGTGCGCCGCTGCCCCGCATTGACGCTGTTCCCCCAAATGCGTACACACACCTGACGGAGGTTCCCATGTCTACAGCATTTCAAGAGGCGGTACGGCAGATCCTGGAAGTCGTCATGTTCGAGAACTGGCTGCGGTTTTATTTTATTTCAGAATCGGAAGGAACCGGCCTGGCGCTTGCCGTGCCCGAGCAGGGTATTGCGCGCATCCGCGAACAACACCCGCTGCTCATGCCGCTGGTGGAGGAGTTGAACGGCAAAAAAATCAGCTTCGAGCTTTCCCGCCAGGCTGTTTGCACCTTTGTGGTGACGCAGCTTGCCGGCAAGGCCATGCCCGCAAACATGGCGGATCTCGTTCTGGACAGCGCCAGTTTTCAAGTGGAGATGCAGCTGTTCAACAATTGGGTGCAGGGGCACGAAGAACAGCTTGACAAAAGTTTTTTGAGCTTCGCGTCCTGGAAACAGTTGTTCGCGGAGTGGCGCAATTCCGACAAAGTGCAGGAATGGGCCGCCGGCTTGGCCGGCGCTGGTTTGCCAGAACCGGGTGTGACCAGGCAATAAAAAGGGCTAAAAATTCGCAAGCGGGCCGGTTGCGTGTTCTACTGGAATTTGCCAACCAGCAGGCACAGCACGACAACCACTACCAGGGCGGGCAAGAGGTTGGACAGGGGAATTTTTTTGATCTCCAGCAGATTAATGCCGATGCCAAGCACCATGATCCCCCCCGTGGCTTCCAGTTCCACGCGTATGAGATCGGACATCCATGGACTGACCGCCCCGGCGAACAGGGTGAGACCGCCCTGGTACAACAGGATGGGCACGGAGGCGAACATGACCCCGGAGCCGTATGCCGCGCCCAGGGCGACAGCGGCAAAGAAGTCCAAGGTGGTTTTGGTAAGCACGATGGTGCGATCCCCGCCGATCCCTTCTTGCAGGGAGCCGAGAATAGCCATGGAGCCAATGCAGAAGAGAAGGCTGGCCGTTACAAAACCATCGGTGAAGTGTGCGTTGCCAGATCGCAAAGCCCGTTTGAGACGGTCGCCGCCGCTGGTGATGGTTGCTTCCAGGCGCAGGGCTTCCCCGATGATCGCGCCCAACAGGATGCTGCCTACCATGTACAAGGGATTGGTGGTCTTGAAGGTCATCTGTACGCCAATGGCGATGGTGCATAAGCCCAATGCCTGAAATACTATGAGGCGCACCCTGTCGGGCAGGCGGTTACCCAAAAGCATGCCTATGCACCCGCCCGCCACCACGGCCACAGCGTTAATCACAGCTCCTACGGGCAAAACCATGTTTTCTCCTTCCGCGTCCGTTGACCGGCGGACAATCTTGCACGGCAACGAGGATACTCCGGGACGGAAAAAATGCAAGCGGATGCCACGCCTCGTGGATCGAGCAACGGCGCGGCGTGATGGTATTGCCGGATCAAGCAGGAAAACGGTCAACACCAGGAGGACAATCATGAGCATGACAATCGAACGGGCGATACGGGTTTCTGAGAGCGGGGTGCGGCTGAACGCCAGGGTGGATGGCCCCGAGGGGGCGCCGTGGATGGTCTTCAGTAATTCCCTGAGCACCAATCTTTCTCTGTGGGACGGCCAATTGGCCGCTTTCGGCTCGCGCTTCAGATTCTTGCGCTACGATCAGCGCGGGCACGGCAATTCGGATACGCCTGCCGGCGATTTCACCATGGATGATCTGGCCAGTGATCTGCTTGTCCTCCTGGACTGCTTTAATGTGGACAAGGCCGTTTTGGTCGGTGTTTCCATGGGATGCACAACAGTATTGCGTTGCGCGGCCCGTGCGTCTTCCCGTTGCCTGGGAGTTGTCGGCTGTAATGGTCAATGGCGTTCCGCGCCGGATATGGCTGCCACGTGGGAAGAGCGTTTTGCGATTGTGCGGGAAGGGGGCATGAAGGCCATTGCCGAGCCTACGGTCCGGCGCTGGTTCCAATCCGGCTTTTTTAGCAGAAACCCCGCTGAAATAGAAAGAATCAAGGCAATGGTCGCCGCGACCAAACAGGAAGGCTATTTTAGCTGTGGCAAAGCCTTGCAGAATTATGATTTTCGAGCTGACTATCCCGCTCTTTCCATACCGGCGCTTTTCCTGGCAGGCGCCCAGGACGGCGACCTGCCAAAAATCATGCGTGAAATGGCGGATGCCACGCCAAGCAGTCTCCTTCAAATCATAAATGACTGTGGGCATATACCAAATATTGAGCAGCCGGAGGCATTCTTCAAAGCGCTTGACGACTTCGTCCGTGGACTGGGAATAGCTTAACAGCGTTCGATTGACTATCGCGGCTTTTTCACTGCCGCGCGCAGGATGCAAAAAATGCCATGCTGACCGTTAGCGTACTGATTGAGAACGAAACGAACGCCAAAACTTTGGCCTGCGAGCACGGACTTTCCCTGTTGTTGACCTGCGAGGGCACAACACTGCTCTTTGACACCGGCGCAAGCAACGCCTTTTTGAATAATGCCGATGTCCTGGGTGCAAATTTGGATGCGGTCAGCGCTATTGTGCTCTCCCATGGGCATTACGACCATACGGGCGGACTGGATCACGCGCTACGTCGTTTTGCGCAAAAACAAAACGGAGAAAGCCCGCGTCTGCTATTGCCCCAGGTCATCGCGCATCCTGATATTCTGTTGCACCGCCGCCGCGGGGCAACGGAAACAGACCCGGGCAAGTATCTGGGGGTACCGGAACCGGCACTGGCTTTGCTGCAAAAATGGCCCTTGCGGTTGCAGAAGAAGCCGCTGCAACTGACGGATAATCTGCATTATTTGGGCGAAATTCCACGAAAATATCCGGAAATGCAAGCCTTGCTCGGTGAAATAGCCCGCGACGGAGTGTATGAGGCAGACCGAATTCTGGATGATTCCGCCCTGGTCTATGTACACGGAAAAGGGAAGGGCAAATCCCTGACGGTCATCGCTGGCTGTGCGCATTCAGGCATCATCAACATCATTGAACACGCAAGGCTTGTCACCGGCATCCGCCGCATTCACGCCGTTATCGGCGGCATGCACATGAAGGATGCGTCCGATGCGGTGAAAAACCGGATCCTGTGCTATTTCGCCGAGCAGGATATCGAAATGCTGCGCGGCTGCCATTGCACGGGCAACGCCCTTGACGGGGCCGCACGACAAAAGCCGCTACATACCGGGGACTATTTGGAAATCGTGTAATTAAGGAGTTTTTGTGGCTGGGCGTACTTCTCCCGCTTCCATTGAAAACAGGCATATCCGCAACGTTGCCATCATAGCCCATGTTGACCATGGCAAAACCACGCTGGTGGATGCCATGTTTCGCCAGTCCGGCGTGTTCCGGGCGGATCAGAACATGGACGAGCGCATTATGGATCGCATGGATCTTGAGCGTGAGCGAGGCATTACCATTTTCGCCAAAAACTGTGCCGTGCGCTGGAACGACGTGAAGATTAACATCATCGACACGCCCGGCCACGCGGACTTTGGCGGCGAAGTGGAGCGCGCCCTGTCCATGGCTTGTGGGGCCATTCTTCTGGTGGATTCCGCCGAAGGGCCTTTGCCCCAAACACGCTTTGTGCTGCGTAAAGCCCTGGAGGCGGGGCTTAAAATCATCGTCCTGATCAATAAAATTGACCGCAAGGACGCACGCCCGCAGGACGTGCTGAACGAAATATACGACCTGTTTATTGACTTGGGCGCTGCCGAGGAACAGCTTGATTTTCCGGTGCTCTACGCTATCGGCCGTGAAGGGGTTGCCATGCGCGGCCTTGACGATGATCGCATCAGCCTTGCCCCTCTCTTTGAAACAATCCTTTCCCATCTGCCCGGGCCTTCTTATGACCCTGGCCAAGCTTTCCAGATGCTTGTGGCGGATCTGGCCTACTCGGACTACTTGGGCAGGCAGGCCGTGGGGCGCGTGTTTCACGGCACGGTTCATGCCAACGACAGCCTTGTCTCCATTGACGAGGCGCACAGGCATAACCCCCTGCGGGTCACCCGTCTGCAAGTGTACACAGGCCCCTTTCTCATGGATGCCGAAGCAGTTGAGCCCGGCGATATTGTCGTGCTTTCCGGCATTGAAAATGTACGCATCGGCGATACCGTCTGTACCCGCGGCCTGCCCGCCGCCTTGCCCCGCATCCGGGTGGATGATCCTACAGTGTCCATGCAATTCACCATCAATACCTCGCCTCTGGCCGGACAGGAAGGCCGGATCGTGCAATCTGGCAAAATTCGCGAGCGCCTTGCCCGTGAAACCTTAAACAACGTGGCCATTCAGGTGGAAGATGCGGAAGAACGCGACAGTTTCATCGTCAAAGGCCGGGGCGAATTCCAGATGGTCATTCTCATAGAAACCATGCGCCGCGAAGGCTTTGAACTCGCCGTGGGCCGTCCGGAAGTCATCTTCAAGGAACAAGATGGCCAGCGCCTTGAACCCATTGAAGTCCTTTCTGTTGACTGCGACGAGCGCTTTATGGGCGTGGTTGCGGAAAAGATCGCCCTGCGCAAAGGCCGAATGATCAACTGCACCAATAACGGCTCCGGCCGTGTACATCTGGAGTTTTCCATGCCTTCGCGGGGGCTTATTGGCTATCGCGACGAGTTTCTCACCGACACGCGGGGCACCGGCATCATGAACTCCTATCTCGCCGGTTACGAACCTTACCGCGGCGATTTCCTCACGCGCTTCACAGGTTCCATTGTCGCTGATCGTTCCGGATTTGCCATGCCCTATGCCCTTTTTAACCTCGAACCCCGCGGCCAGCTCTTTCTGCTTCCCGGAAATCCTGTCTACGAAGGCATGATCGTTGGGGAACACAACCGGGAGCAGGATATTGACGTGAATCCCTGCAAGGAAAAAAAACTTAGCAACATACGTGCCGCAGGCAAAGACGAAAACACCATCCTCACCCCTGTGCGGCCTATGACTCTCGAACGCGCCCTGCACTTCGTCCGCAACGACGAGATGGTGGAAATCACGCCCGCTTCCATCAGGCTGCGCAAAACCATCCTCGATCAGCAAAAACGACACCAAGCCGCTGGAGCAAAGAAGAAAAACGCATAATGTTGTCGAGAAGGGCAGCGCCACCCGTCAACCACAGGTGTGCCCGCGGCCGCGTATGCTGGCTGCCGTGGAGAGTTGCGGGAAACCATAGGCGTTGCCGTTGCGCCAAGCTGTCTTTTGGGTGTATGCTATGGCTGGCTTGAGCCAACATAAGCAAACAGTAAACAAGGAAGAGACGCATGAAATTTTTTTGCACGGCTTTTTTTATTGCATCCATGATGTGTGCTGCGCCACTCACGGTTGCCGCCGCCGATGCCCTATTCTTCCCCGTGCCCGCATTGTTTGGCGAATTCAAAGCAAACGAGGCTGCAGCAAATCAAAAATATATGAATAAACGGATTACCATTGAGGGAGAAATTCACAAAATAGACAACTCTGCCGAGAAACGGGAAATAATCTTTGACGCTGGCGGGAACGGTGCTGACACTGTTGTTTGCCGACTCCACAAAAGCGTGAAGGGCAATCTCAACCAAATATCTAAAGGGCGGAGTGTCGTTATGGTTGGAGCATTCAGCGCCTTTGAAGAGAATTCCATCAGGCTGGTTGACTGCATTTTCGGGCAGTTCAGAAGAAAATAAGAAAAGAGGCGCCCCCGTGCGCCATGTATCCCCTCTATACTCTCCTGCGCTCCTCAAGCCAAAACGCGCCTATGCCGTTTTTTCAAAACGCTTGGCGCACTGCATACAAGGCGCTTCCGGCCTGCCTGCCTCCAGCGCCTTGCGAAACTCTGTAAAGCGCTCCCCCCGCCAACACGCGAACGCATCCGTCTCATTGGCGTTACCGAATACACGGCGGAGCGCGTTTTCTTCCTTTACGGGCACGTTTACATAAATGCATGGTGAAAGCGCTCCATCGGCGTCTACGTACAGGCTGCGATCCACATGCTCGCGGCAGGTCCCGCGGATGGGCTCCGGGCAAGGCAGGGCATAATGGAAGCCCAGGCCAAGCTTTGCGGCCCGAGCCGCGGCCTTTTCCAGAAGATCCCGCGCCCGCGCGATCTTGTCCGTCTCATGCGGGGCGAAAGCCAGGACTTCCTGCCCCGGCGCGGCAATATAATCCAGCGTACTCACCACCGCCGCCTGCATGCCGAGTGCCGAAGCCAGATCCGGCAAGGCCAGCACTGCTTCCATGCGATCCGCCAGCAGAATATACGCGCAATGCAGTTTCAGGCGTCCCCCGGCAGCTTTTTTGCATGTCCCGGCCATCAGCCGTATGTTTTCGCATACCCTTGCAAAAGGCGCCCCCTGCCTTACGGCGTTGCTCGCCTCATCCGTCCCCGCCAGAGAAAACGCCAGTATATCCATCCCGCTATGTACAGTCCGGTGCGCAATATCTTCATTCATATGCAAACCGCAGCTTGTGCTCGACACAGCGCAGCCCGCCTTGCGCGCAAAGGCTGCGAAATCAAAAAAACGAGGATGCAGAAAGGGTTCCCCCCACCCCTGCAAATGTATACGCGCGCTACGCTGCAAAAGTGGCCACAAGGCCGCAAAGGTCCTCGCTTCCATGTGCCGCTTCTGCCAGCGCCCGGCGGACGCGCTTTGCGGACAATACACGCAGTGCGCCGTGCAGACGGAACTTACTTCCACCTGCACGCAGTCGATCGGACGCCGCCGGCCCAGAAAAAATCCGGACAGACTTTCCAAAACGCTGAGGGATGTGGATATCGGACTCTGGAGAGGGTCGCTCATGTCCTTCCCGTTTGCAGGTAATTAAGGCAAAAATCCCACCACGTTTTTGCTCGCGGCGTCCAGCCGTATTCTCGGCAGAGCAGCATGATTTGCGCCTGCCATTTACGCTTGAAGAAGGTAATGCCGTCGTTGATGCCCAAACCCAGGTTGCAGCGCGTGTGCCCACGGGCTTCGGCTTCGCCCAGCAGGGCGTTGAGGAGCAGATCCGCCGCGCCAAAGGGGGCGTCCGGCGAACGGAAGGCGAAGAGATAGAAGGCGGTGTGCAGACTGACGTATTCGCCGATGGCGCAGGCGGCGAGTTCGCCGTTTGCGCGGTTGTAAGCGGAAAAGAGGACAGCCTGAGGACTGGCCGCGAGGTAGTGCGGCAGGCGGGAATAAATCTGCCGCGTACCGGGCGCGAGCGGACGGCTGCGGCTTTGCCCATCCACCAGTTTTTGATGCGCGGCGTCAAAAGCGCCCCGGCTTTGTTCAACAACGAGGGCTTGTTCCGCCCGGCGCAGCATATGAAGGATTTTTTGCCGCGCTTTAGGGCAGGGCAGGCCGAGGCTCCACCAGCGATCTTCTGTAAAGGCCGCGCCTGGAGGGACGGCACGCGGAGGGGCCGCGCAAAGCACAGTCAGACGCCCGCCTTTGGCGAGAAGCGGCAAGCGGCGGGCTTCGTCCACGGCTTCATCCACGGCTCGCGCGTCTAGCGGGTCATGAAGCGGGTATCCGATTAAGGTCAAACCGGCGGCGCTTGCGTAGGCGATGCATGAGCCGCAGACGAGGGCCTTGCTGCCGGAAACCGCCTCCACGTAGGCGGCGACTTGTTCGGGGATGACTGCCCGGGATGCGAAATGGGCAACGCCGTTCGGAATCATGCGGCCTGCTTCGCGCGCAGCCAGGCGCGCAACGCGTGCCGCCATGTGGGCATGACCTGGCGCAGGCGAAAGCCGTCCTCTTCCAGCATGGGGCACAGCCCGATCATATGGGCCGTGCCCACAAAGACCACGCAACGCCCGGCTTCCAGGAAGGGACGCATGCGTTCCCGGAAGAGCTGGTCGCGCCTGTTGATGACAAGCTCGGTTCGAGTGGGAAATTCCGTGCTGGTGCCCACCATGCCCGCAAGATCTCCAGCCAGATAGGTTGACGCGTTAAGACTGATAAAGCGTTTCCATTGCGGCGCGCAGCGGAAGAAGTTGGCCACGCGCTGAACCGTGACATCTTCCAGGGTTGCGATTTGTTCCTCCAGACTTTCCATGGCGATGACATTTTTACCCATGGCATGGCCGAGCCGCCAGATTTCAAGATCAACGGACTGTTCCCATCCCTGCCGTTCCAAAAAGGCTGTCCAGAGAGAAAAAAGAGCGCACCAAGGATGGGTATGCTCAAGGTAATAGCGCACGTCAGCCGGATTTTTCGCCTCCATATTCAGCAGACGGGGCCAAAAGCCTTCGGGGCCACGTACAACACGCTCCAGAACGCGGATTTCGTCTTCCGTAAGCAGCGGGGCCACCCTCGGCACATCCGGGCCGGGCGTCCGTCCGGCACGCGCTACGATATCCAGACTTTTTTCATCCAGCAGGCCTTCGAGCAGGATGGTATCCACCTGCTTGAACAGGCGGCGGAAAGAAGCTTCAAAGGAGTAGCGGAAAAAATGCGCGGTGCCCCCTATCCAGGAGCGTTTGCCATTTTTTTCCAATTCCCAGAGCATGGCGAAGGGGCGCTGCAACGGCTCGGGGCGGAGCGGGTCGTACGCTTGCATCGTTTCCGCAGGGTCTACGGCCAGGCAACGCAGCACAGTTCCCAAGTTCGCGTCCGGCTTCGTATCCGGCTGCTCTTTCCAGGCCGCCATACGGTAAGGCAGGTCGGGCGTGGCGCCCCATTTGCGTTTGAAGCGGCGTATGCCGTCATTAACGCCCAAACCGAGGTGAATATAGTCTTTGTCACGCTTGCGCGCTTCGTCGAGCAGCGTGGCAATGAGCAGATCTGAAGCATAGGGCGTGTACGGACTGCGCGAGTGCGCGCCGATAATGTAGCTGACAAAATGTTTGGGCGCGAAGTCCAGCAGCAGGCAGGCGGCCAGGCGGCCTTCTTCATCCCAGGCGTTGAGCAGCGCGAGATCCGGCGTGGCCATGACCTGTTCCGTGCGGGCGAAGAGTGCGCGCGCGTTGGGCTTGAGGACTGCGCTGGCCGTGAATTCCGACCAGAGGCGGCGGTGCTGGGGGCTGAAGTGTGTGGTCATGTCCACGCGCAGGCAGGCCCGTGCGCGTTCCAGGGGACGGCGTAGCCGGGCGGGCACGGCGGCTGAGGCCGGAAGGATATAAAAATCGTCGGCATCCGTTTCGTGCGGACGCAGACGAGGCGGCAATTCCGGCGCAATGCACCAGCAGTCCCGTGCGCCGGTCTGGTCCAAGGCCGTGCGCAGCGCTGCTTCGAACGCCTCGGGCGAGTAGGCGTCCCGCAGGGGATAGCCGAGCGCTATGAGCCAGTCTTGGGCAGCCAGGAAGCAATAGTCGCCCCGCATAAAAAAACTGCCGCCGGACATGGCGCTCATGAAGGCAGGGGAGTGTTCCGGCACCCTCGCGTATTCAAGTATATGCGTGAACAGCTCGGCGCGTCCGCCTGCGCCGGGGGTGTCGGGAACAGAGGCATGAGGGCTGTCCACGGCATGCTCGCAGGCTAAGGTTCAGGATACGGCCTCGTAAAAATAGTATGCAACAGGACTCATCAGCGTTTTAGATGCGGCCACAGCCAAATCATGATGGCAAAAGCCGAGACGGCCGCCGCAACGACGAGGGCGTTGCGCATGTCGCCGTCCATCAGGCTGAAAATACGGGGGAAGAAAAAGCCTACCACGGCCAGGCTCATGGCGATCATGCCGGCTGTCCAGGCCGCGCGTGAGCCTGTTTTGTGCCCGATGAGGATCAGGACGATGGATGTGAGCGCCGGGAGGGCCGTGAAAAGCATGGCCATCCCGAATATCGTCAGTTCGCCGTTTTCCCAGAAGGCATGCATTGGCGTCTCCCGCGCTGTGCCCTGTATGGCCGGACGAATTGCCCGTTCCGGGTCTGTTATGCTCTCAGCTTTTACCAGGTGCTGTTACGGGGGGTATCAGGCGTGCCGGAAACCAGCTGGGCTTCCCACGCGGCCACATCATACAGACTGATGCCGGGATGTGTGGCCCAGGCGCAGGTTTGTTCCATGTTATAAGACACCGGCCAGTCGCATTGCGTAGCCAGCGCTTCAGCCAGTGAAGGCGCAGTGACGCGCTGTTCGTGCTCGCTGCGCAATGCCTCCTGCGGGCCGCTGATAAATCGTACGCGATAGGTATTCATTATGAGTATATGCCTTTTAGCGTGGCGTCCGCCGCCGCATGCGGCGGCGGACGCCACGGCTATGCTAGTGAGCGCCGGGAACCATCTGGGCTATCGCATAAAAGATCACAAGAAATGCAACGCCGAGGAACAAGCTCCATTTAACGAGCTTTAATTCAACCTCGTCGAGCGGCTCATACTCCATGGCGCTTAGTTCTTCCTTGAAAGTCACGTCTTTTTTTTCCTCTTGCATATCGGTATCCTCTCAAAATGTTACGCTAGTGGGGGCTTGATGCCGTGGAAGAACAGCCAGGAAATGAACAGGCCAATCCAGATGATGAAGCCGAACAGGCAGACGCAGTATACCAGGGCCAGCCTGCCGATGCCTTCCGCCATCAGCCGCCGGAAGTTGGAGATGACCCCGATGGTGAAGAAGGTCATCAGGAAGAACAGGGTACGCAAGGAGTTTATGCTGCGCGTCATGGAGTCTCCCAGCTTGTAGAGTTCCTTGGACTGCAAGCTGAGGAAGAGCAGAATGACGAAGGTCAGGATGTAGCCAATGACGAAGCGGGGGAAGCGATCCCACACTTCGCTCCAGGACACGCTGCTCTTTTCGCCTTTCTTGTCGAGTTTGGTGCACCAGAGGTAGGCGAGCAGCATGGCCCAGATGCCGATGAAGACGTCGATGAAAATCTTCACGGTGGTCGTCACCATGACTACCCAGCCTGTCTGGTAGGTGATTCCGTCAACGGCCTTGGCTTTGGCCAGAATCAGCGCTTCCGAAATGGCGCCGCTCGCGATTGCCCCGCCGTCTGACTTAACGGCCAGTCCCATCCAGCCGCCGGCCACCAGAGGTTCTGTGTGCAGACCCCAGGCGGCGATAAAGGGCAGAATGAGCATTTCAATACAGGTGAACACGACCACCAGGGAGGAAACCATGATGGGCACTACAGGACGGGCGCGGATGGCGCCGCCCGTGGCGATGGCGGCGGACACGCCGCAGATGGAAATGCCGGAAGCGAGGGGAGCAGCCCATTCCCGGCTGAATTTGAAGTATTTTCGGGAGATATAGTACACGAGAGCCCAGTAGATAAGGTACGCTTCAATAATGGCGCATAGACCGCGGAAAACGACATGGCCGGCAAGGCCGATGGCATCGGCGGCCTTGACGCCCAGTTCGGCGCCCATGATGATGATGGCGATTTTCACGAACATTTCAGGGCGGCAGGCCGGACGCATGGCTTCAGCCAGGCCAGGAATGAAGTTGCCTATGATGATGCCAACAATCAGCGCGACGATGTAGCCCGCCTCACCGGAAAGCCCTATAGACCACGTGATTTTGGCCCTCGCCAGATCCGCCGGGGTGGGAGACACCGCGATATAGGCGAAGTTGCCGAAGCCGTAGCAGAGATACGCGACGAAAAAGATCAAGGTAAAGGCTTTGACGAAAGCGACGACATCGACTTTCATGAGCTTGGCCCCGAAAGCCAGCAGAGTGGTGATGCCCGCCCAAGTCAGAACCAGGCTGATCCAGCCCGTGGCCGCCGGAGAAATCCATCCCCCAATCGTCTTTGCGGCCCCGGAAGCAGTGGCGTTGAACATTAAGATCGGATCAAGCCAGGTGCGGGCCCTGACTATCCAGCCGAGCAAATTCAATTCGGCAAAATTCAACATGCCTACTAAGAAAATGAACGAGCCTAGCAGCAAGGCGGTTTTATCCTCCGTGAATCCCTTTTTCTCTACATGCATAATACCCTCCTCATGAAACCGAATAAAACGTTGAGCAGCTACCTACTCCGCAGTTGCGGCGTTACCACATCGGCGGCGGCCATAGTCCGCCATGGGAGTTCCAAAGGCAAAAGCTGTGCCAAAAAATATATTTTATAAAGTAGGCATATTATCATTTTGCGGCTTTACCTTAATGCTAACTTGTATTAGCATTAATGCAGCTTTCAGATAGCACCCACGCACCAATGAACCAACAGTTGCGGCTAGCCAGCCGCCAGAGGAATGCCATGCGCGTCTTTCCCTATACCCTTCATGGGCGCTTTCTACTGTTTCTTGCCTGTGCGCTGTTTATGCTGGGGCTGTTCTTTGTGTTCATGCTCAAAACACACACTCGGGAACTGCTCGCTTCGGAAGCGCGAGAAAAGGCCAGCCTCATGACGGCGCACGCCGAAGCCATACAGAGCTATGTGCGAGGCACGCTCCGTCCGGCAGTGGCTGCGCAGATCGGCGCGGACGGTTTCATTATTGAAGCCATGTCCACTTCTTTCGCCACCCGCCATATCTTGAGCACTTTGAACATCGATAAATCAAGCTTTACATACCGCCGTGTGGCTAAAAACGCCCGAAACCCCGATTATGAAGCCACGGAGGACGAACGGAATATCCTGCTCCGTTTCATGGAGTCGCCCCAGCTGGCGCGTTTTGAGCGCATAGCCGGCAAAGGCGCGGATGAACGCCTGATAATCGCAAGACCGGTGTATTTCACGCAAGACTGCATGCGCTGCCATGGCGCTCCCGAGCAGGCCCCTGCCGTGTTGCTGGGCATGTACGGCAAAGAGCGCGGTTTTTGGAAAAGCAGCGGAGAACTGGCCGGACTGGATATCATTTCCGTGTCCATGGAGCACACCAGCAGCGCCGTGCGTGACTCCATCGCACTATTCGCCAGTTGCTTCGGCATTGGCATGATTGTCCTGTTTTTCGTCGTACAGGGATTCTTCAACCGCCTTGTGGTGCACAACCTGCGCCGAGTCGGCGAGATGCTGCAACGCCTCTTCTTTAAAGAAGGGGAAGAAGCCAGAATGAAAGCAAGCTCCGCGCAAGGCTCTGTCCAGAAAGGGTTTGCCCCTCCTGAGGCCAGCGACGATATTGAGGGCATGCTACGGGCCATTGAAGCCGTAGCGACGCGTCTCGCCGACGCGCGAGAGCAATTGAGCGACTACGCCCGCAATCTCGAAGGTATGGTCCAGGAACGGACAGTCGACCTTAGCGCGGTAGTTTCGGCCCGCAACGCCGACGTGCAGCTGTTCATCACCTTGCTCAGCGGCTTGAACAAAAGCCAGGAAAAGAAGGGAATGCTGCAGGCCTCCCTCGAACTTATCGTGGGACACTTCAAGGCAGAGATGGGCGTATATGTTTGCGGCGCTTCGGGTTTGGATTTCACGGTCTGGCCTCCATATGCAAAAACGAGCATGCTGGGGGCGGAAATGGGCTGGCGGCTCTCCAATCCTAGTTCACTGCTGACTCTCGAAGAGCCTGAGCTGCACGACACCTGCTGGTTCCTGCCCGTGCAGAGCAGCGGCCATACCCGGGGCGTGCTCGGCCTTTTCTGGACAGAAAACGCCTCCATTCCTTCTCAACATCCTTCTCTCGCCCTTGCCTTCAGCCGCCAACTCGGCATCGCCCTGGACAACCTGGACAGTCTGGATACCCTGCTGCGACAGAACGCCCTGCTCGACTCGCTGGTCGAGGGGGTGCCCGATCCCCTCATTTTGGTAGAGGACGAAAAGTACCCTATCCTCGCCAATTCTTCGGCTGGCGCCTTGGCAGAAGCTTTGTGCGCAAACGGCGAAAACGCCCCGGAGGAGCAGGAGGAAGCTTTGCCGGACAGGCACGGCATCGCCCTGTTGCTGGAAAAGCTGGGAGCAGGCGCATGCCTGGCAATGGCTCATGCGCGGAGGGAACCTGTGCGCGATGAAATTTCCCTGGACAATGAACGTTCCTTTGTCCTGGCCGTCTATCCTTTACATGGCAAAGAGGCTGCTTCCCGCCGCGCCATTGTGCATATCAGCGAAACCACGAAAGAAAAGCAGCTGCTGCTGCAAATACGACGGAGCGAGAAACTGGCGGTTGTAGGGCAGCTTGCCGCGGGCCTGGCCCATGAAATCAATAACCCCTTGGGCGTTATCCGCTGCTATGCGGAGCTGTTGCGGACGGCCGCCGCCGGGAAGCAGGAAGGTGAAGATATCCAAACCATCCTCCACCACGTGGATCAGGCCCAATCCGTACTCAGGGATTTGCTGGATTTTTCACGTCCCCACGTCTCAGACATCGGGGCGTGCGATCTGCTGGAATTCATTCCTTGCTTATTGGATCTGTTCAAGGCCAAGGCCGACAGGGCCAGGGCCAGTCTTTGTTTGGATCTGCCCGAGCGGCTGCCTGTTATTCACACTGATAAGGGCATGCTGGAACAGATTCTCATCAATCTTTTGCTTAATGCCCTTGACGCCGTTCCCGAAGCGGAGGGCGCCATTACCTTGGGAGCCAGGGAACACGGAGACCTGGTAAGCATCAACGTTACGGATAATGGTCTTGGCATTGACGAGGCGGCTACAGCCAAAATTTTCGATCCCTTTTTCACGACGAAAAGTTCCGGAACCGGTCTCGGATTGAGCGTGGCTTTCGGCATGGCGAGGGAAATGGGCGGCACGATTGAAGTAAGCAACAACTATGCCCATGGGCGACGCAGGGGAGTGACCTTTTCGCTTGTTCTGCCCATTTGCGGCCCTCATAAAAACGAGGTCTTCCATGAAGGGACAAACGCAACGCATCCTCATTGTTGACGACGAAGCCGATTTTGCCAGAGGCATTTCCCGCCATATTGCTCCGGCTTTTGACAACATGGACATTGCGCTGGCCGAGAATGGCAAAGAGGCCTTGGAATTGCTGGATTCCTTTTCTCCGGACATCATGTTGTTGGATTTGCACATGCCCGACATGCACGGACTGGAGGTTATGGCAAGCGCCTTGGAGCGCGATCCTGGACTAACCATCATTGTACTTACAGCTCATGGGACAGTGGAAACCGCTGTAAATGCCTTGAAAAACGGCGCCTGGGATTTTCTCACGAAACCCGTCCGCCAGGAAGAACTGCTGCGTTGTGTGGCCAAAGCATGTGAGCGAAGTCGCCTTTGGAGCGAAAACAGACGTCTCTCTTCCTTCATGGCGGCATCGGAATTGGATCGGCATATTATTGGCGAATCCTTGGTGATGCGCCGCCTCAAAGAAAACATCAAGGTAATCGCCGCATCCAGTTATACGGTGCTTATTCGGGGTGAATCCGGCACGAGCAAGGAACTTGTGGCAAAATCCATCCATGCCTTAAGTGATCGCCGCGGCAGCCCCCCCTTGAGCGTCAACTGCCCCGCGATTCCCGAGCAGCTTCTGGAAAGCGAACTTTTTGGCCATGTGCGCGGCGCATTCACAGGCGCAAACACCGGCAGCAAAGGCCTTTTCCAGGAAAGTTCCGGCAGTACGCTCATCCTCGACGAAATAGGCGATATCCCCATGTCATTGCAAATCAAACTGTTGCGCGTTTTGCAGGAAGGCGAGGTGCGGCCGGTCGGTTCCAGCCATTCCATCAAGGTAAACACGCGGATTATCGCCATCACCAACCAGGATCTGGAGCAAAAAATCCGTACGGGCCGGTTCCGGGAAGATCTTTTCTATCGTTTGAACGTGCTGTTCCTTCGCACGCCTCCGCTACGCGAACGCCGGGAAGACATCCCCCTGCTCGCTACCCACTTTCTGCGCCAGACATGCAAGGAAATCAATGTGCCTGAAAAAAGCTTCGCCCCGGAAGTCATGGAATCGCTGTGCAGAAGAGATTGGCCGGGGAACGTACGCCAGTTGCAGAACACCGTGCGCCGGATGGCTGTTTTCAGCAGCGGCCGGGTGGTGGATCAGGGCTCTCTGGATTATGACAAGACGGAGGCTGGGGTGGAGGAACAAAGCCTCCTGCCGTACAAGGAGGCCAAGAATAAACTGGTGGAGTCCTTTACGCAGCAATACGTGACTGATCTGCTGCAACGAAGCAGGGGCAATATTTCCGTAGCAGCGAGGCATGCGGGCCTTGAGCGCGTCTCACTGCAGAAAATCCTGCGGCGCCTGAGTATTGTTCCCTCGTCTTTCAGACCATGACACCTTGCGCAACTGCAGCGGCTAATGCTACTGCTCTAGAAAACAATGAATATTCGTCTGTCACGTTCCATAGTAGGGGAAACCGAAGCCCAGGCCGTACGCCGCGTGCTCGTCGAAGACGGCTACCTCGGCATGGGTGCGGAAGTGCGCCTTTTTGAAGAAGAACTCGCCGCCTACCTCGGCCGCGCGCCGGATCACATTATAGCCGTCAACAGCGGCACCGCTGCCCTGCATCTTGCTGTGCAGGCGGTGGCAGAACCCGGCGGCGAGGTGCTTGTGCCTTCGCTGACCTTTGTGGCTTCCTTTCAGGCGGTCAGTGCGGCCTTGTGCGTGCCCGTGGCCTGTGACGCGCGCGAAGACAACGCCATTATTGACCTTAAAGACGCCGCAACACGCATCACTCCGCGCACACGCGCCATCATGCCCGTACATTACGCCAGTAACCCCGCCGGCCTCGACGCGGCCTATGAATTCGCCCGCAAACACACGTTGCGTGTCATTGAAGATGCGGCTCACGCCTTCGGTTGCCGCCACAAGGGCCGTCGCATCGGCAGCTTTGGGGATGTGATCTGTTTCAGCTTTGACGGCATTAAAAACATTACTTGTGGCGAAGGCGGCTGCGTCGTCACCGCGGATCCGGAAGTAGCCCGCCGTTGCCGCGATGCGCGCCTGCTCGCCGTGCAGAACGATACCCAAGCCCGCTATTCCGGCGCGCGCAGTTGGGATTTTGACGTAAGCGATCAGGGCTACCGCTACCACATGAGCAATATCATGGCTGCCGTTGGCCGTGTGCAGCTCAGACGCCTGGAAAATGAATTCGGTCCCAAGCGTGTGCGCCTGGCCGCCATCTACGGGGAACGCCTGGCCGGTCTACCCGATCTCGCCTTCTTCCGGACCGATCCGGAAGACGAGATTGTCCCGCATATCATGCCTGTGCGCGTATTGCGCGGCCGCCGCGATGCTATCAAAGACGTTCTGGCAGCAGCCGGCATTCCCACCGGCATACACTACAAGCCCAACCACCTGCTCAGCCGCTACGGCGGGGGAAAAGCTTCCCTGCCCACGACAGAGCGCCTGTACGGCGAACTCATGACCCTGCCCCTGCATCCCGGCCTGAGCGAGGACGAAGTCGAGCATATCTGCGCGGTGTTACGGAAAGCCTTGCGTGTTACTCCGGATAAGCCCTGAAAAAACCTATGCATGCGACACCTGCTGTTTCCATTGTCATGAACTGCCTAAATTGCGCGCAAGACCTGCTTGCCGCGTTTGCCAGCGTACAGGCGCAAACCTTTCAGGACTGGGAAATTGTCTTCTGGGACAACGCTTCCATGGATTCCAGCCCTGGCATTGCCAAGTCTTTCGGCCCGAAACTGCGATATTTTCGCTCCGAGCGGACTGTACCGCTTGGCGCGGCGCGCAACTTGGCTTTGCGCGAAGCCAGAGGTCGTTATATCGCTTTTCTGGACTGTGACGATGTGTGGCTGGAAGACAAACTGGAGGAACAGGTTGCGCTGTTTGAGGACAACCCGCGTCTGGGGCTGGTGTGCACGGATACGGAGATTTTTGCCGGAACCAAAACTTTGAGCCGCGTGTTCGCGCGTGCTGCGCCGGCCCGTGGCAGGGTGTTCGGGGAGCTTATGCAACGGCAGTGGATTTCCATGTCCTCGGCCATGCTGCGCGCCCAAGCCCTGTACAGTTTGGATCACTGGTTTGACGAGGATTTGAACGTGTGCGAGGAGGCGGATCTTTTTTACCGCATCGCCCATGACTGGGAACTGGATTATGTAAATGCGCCGCTGACCCGCTGGCGCGTGCACAACGCCAACACCACCTTCAAAAAATTCGAGCAGTTCGCGCAGGAGACGCTGTACATTCTGGACAAGCACCGCCGTATCTACCCCAATTATGAAAAAAAGTATGGGGATCTGATACAATTGCTTACGCGACGCGCGGCTTTCCAGCAGGGCGTTGCCCTGTGGCGCGACGGCCAAGGAAGGAAAGCTCGCGAAGCCATAGCCCCGTACGCTGGCAGTTCGATGAAATTCCGCCTGTTCCGGGCGGCAAGTTATCTGCCGGGCAGCCTCTTCGGCATCGCATCGCGCCTGTACTTTGCCCTGCCTGCCCGGCTACGGCGCTAGCACAGTTACAAGAGGTCATTGAGGACGTTGAAGGGGTATGCAAATTTTGGCACCACAAAAGTGATGTCTTGCGAAAGTTATGCGCAATCAAATAAGACGGCGAGCATATAAATACTTGTTTTCAATCAAATAAGACGCTCCCCGAGAGCGCGTTACCATCCGTAACGTGACTATGCTCCGAAAATCACGCCGGCCTGCGCGATGTCCTGCATGAAGGCGTTCACCGCATCACGCGAAAGTTCCGTCAGATCCTTGCCGGCGTTACGCAGCTTGGCAACCATGGCAAGCGGCGCTGTAATAATATCACATCCGGCATCGGCGGCCTGCCATATATTATACACCTCTCGTGTAGATGCCCAGAGCAGTTTCGCCTTGGGAAGGCCCTTGATAATATCGCGGCATGCTTCCACTATGGGCAGCGGGTCGACGCCCACATCCGCAATTCGACCGGCAAAAACGGAAACATACGCCGGGGTTGTCGCGTCAAGCGAGTCTGCTGCGATCTTCGCCTGTTCCGGGGTAAAGACGCAGGTGATATTCAAGGGAATACCTTCGCTGGACAGTTTTCTGATTAGCCCACCCATGGAGTTGCCCGCCGGATCAACGACCGGAATTTTCACATATACATTCCTGCCCCAAGAATGGATGATGCGCGCTTCGTTCTCCATACCGTCTGCGCTGCCGCTGAGCACTTCAAAAGACACAGGCTTTGCGGGCACCAATGCAAGCACCGCCCTGGCATAGGCCGTATAATCGGCAACCTCCGCCTGCGAAACCAGGGAAGGATTGGTTGTGAAACCGTCCGTCCATGGCAGCTCAAGGGCTTTGCGAATGCTGGCGAAATCGGCGCAATCCACAAAAATGGCAATATCCGGCAATGTCATGGCGTCTCTCCATTAAGAAAGTACTCCGAAAATTACCCACAAAATGTTTTCGCTGCCCTACTAGTGTCGCGTCAAGCGACACTAGCCGCAACCCCGCGCAGGGGATGCGCGCCGCCAAAGGCGGCGGAAGCAAGCCGGAAACCACGCTTTCCGGCGCAGCGATCTTCACGCCGAACCGACAGATGAGGCGTGACATGACACTAGGCAGGGTCACTCTCTTTTCTGCCGGGCAATGTCAAATAGGTGGGGCAATGGTCACTAACACCTGCATGTCGGTTGTGGCGCTAACGCCATGAGGCTCTGCAATATCCGAGATGAGAACATCTCCCGCCTTGGCCGGGATGGTATCGTCCTTGGAGAGAAATGCCCCTTCGCCCGAAAGCACCACGATGGAAAGTTGCCCTGCAATATTGTGAGCGTGAACAGGCAAGGACTGTCCGGCTTTGAAGTTGAAATTGAGCATCTTGAAATGCTCGGAGTCGTGTAGAAGAGAACGATGGAACGTGTTGTCACTGAATTTGGCCTCATCAAACACGGAAATTTTTTTCAGCATAAACTCCGCCTCCTAATAGTAAGCTTTCTCATTTAGCTCCAATATCCAACGATACAGCAGGGCACCATGTCGCACACCTTCACGCCCTCCCCCTACTCATAGCTCATCGTGAAGCTTTGGCAGGGCAAGGGCAAACAAGGCCGGCAGCACGGCAACCGCGGCAAGAATGTACACGACAGGCAACAGCCCATGGAGATCCGCAATCCTGCCCAGAAGCGGGGCCGCTATTCCTCCAACGCTGACGGCGAGGCCGATTGTCACGCCTGAAGACAATCCGATGTGGTTGGGCAGAAATTTCTGGCCCATGACAATCATGGGACTCATAGGCGCATACAGGGCAAAGCCGATGGGGATAAGCAGCAATGTTGCTGCCGCCACGTTGGAGGTAAAAGCAAAAATGCCAAGCAGCGGCAGGAGGCAAA
>Ga0209737_10000544_pt1 | contig 30233 bp, 24 predicted proteins | sample TergutCu122P3_FD_187284 | JGI IMG/M metagenome (GOLD analysis project Ga0209737, IMG submission 187284) | Cubitermes ugandensis P3 segment gut microbial communities from Kakamega Forest, Kenya - Cu122 P3 (SPAdes) (version 2) | ecosystem: Host-associated > Arthropoda: Insects > Digestive system... | reverse complement strand
AATCAACGCTTTTGCAATGCGTAAAAAACAACGATTATCAGCTCTTTTTCAAAACACAAATGGCTGAACGGCAAATGTTTAACTACCCGCCCTATTGCCGTTTGGTGCAACTAACATTAAAGCACAAAAACGAAGAAATTGTACAAAAAGCAGCGGAAAATTTTGTGGAAACTTTATCAAAAAATAGCGTTTTTTCAGTTCTCGGTCCCGACAACCCGCCCGTTGCAAAGGTACAATATCTGCATTTGCGAAAAATTTTGTTGAAAGCAAATAATTCTGTCTCGTACAAAATTATCAATCACACACTTTTTGAAAGCATCGCAACTTTGCGCCAAAATACTGATTACAAATATATTACTATTTCCATTGATGTAGATTCGATATAAAAAAAGATTGCCATTTTCGACAATCTTTTTTCCGTGACTCCGAAGGGATTCAAACCCCTAACCTTCTGATCCGTAGTCAGATGCTCTATTCAGTTGAGCTACGGAGCCCTATTTTTTGGGACTGCAAAGGTACAACTATTTTTTTATTCTGCAAAACGTTTTTGAAAATAATTTTTGATTTTTTTATATCAATGAAAAGATACCAAAAACTATTCTGTTTTTACCAAAAAATCTACCAAAGTTGCAGGCGTATGAACATTTTCGGGTTGAATTGCGCCTGTTGGAACAACCTTATCAAATTCGGCAATAACCAAATCGGCAGCCATTGCCATAACAGGATTGAAATTGCGGCTTGTGCCTTCATACCAAAGATTTCCGCTTTCATCGCAAAGGCTTGCGCCAAGCAGCGCAATATCAGCTCTGAGAGGTTTTTCGAGCAAAAAGTCCTTGCCATCAACGTTAATAATTTGTTTGCCTTCACCCGCCAAAGTGCCTTTTCCTGTCAGCGAAAGAAATCCACCAATGCCGCAACCGCCACATCTGATACGCTCTGCCAAAGTGCCTTGCGGAACAAACTCAACTTCCAACGAGCCGTCATTCATTTGATCTTGACTGAAAGGGTTTGCGCCAACATACGAGGTTATCACTTTTTTGACCATTTTCGGCTCAAAAAGCCTGCCAACGCCTTTGTCGGAAAAAGATGTGTCGTTGCAGATAATGGTAAGATTTTTGATATTTCTCTTTGAAAGTTGCGCCAAAATAGCGTTTGCAGAGCCATTTGACAGAAAACCGCCAACCATTATTGTCATTCCGTCCTTGATTTTTTCAACGGCTTGCTCTACGGTAATTTGTTTTTTCATTATCAGTATTAGAGTTATAAAATTATTTTGCAAAGTTACGATTTTTTATTCACATTTCTAATTTTCCTTTTTCGGAAAATCAATATTATAATGTAACCCTCTGCTCTCTTTGCGGTTAATTGCCTGTTTTATAATCAGATAGGCAACGCTGATGCAGTTTCGTAGTTCGCAGATTTCACGGGAAACTATTGAGCGATTGAAAAGGTTTTCGGTTTCGCGAAAAATTATTTCAAGGCGTGCCAAAGCGCGTTGCAAACGAAGATTTGAACGCACAATACCAACGTACGAACTCATAATTTGCTGCACTTCTTTTAAACTTTGCGTAACAAGCACCATTTCTTCGGTAAAAGTTGTGCCATCATCGTTCCAATTTGGAATATCTGTCTGATAATCAAAGTTTTGCAGTCGCTCAATGCTGTGTTTTGCAGCGGCATCAGCATAGACAATTGCTTCTATTAAAGAATTGGAAGCCAAACGGTTGGCGCCGTGAAGCCCTGTGCAACTGCACTCACCGGTAGCGTAAAGGCGATTTATAGAAGATTGTGCGTCTAAATCAACCGAAATGCCACCGCAAAGGTAGTGCGCAGCGGGCGCAACAGGAATATATTGCGTTGTAATATCAATTCGATAGATTAGAAGTTTTTCATAAATCGTTGGAAAATTATTTTTTGTCTCTTCGGCATTTTTGTGTGTAACATCAAGATAAACGTAGTCGCTGCCTGCAATTTTCATCTCCGTATCAATCGCCCGAGCCACAATATCGCGCGGGGCAAGCGAGAGCCGTTTGTCATATTTTTGCATAAATTCCTCGCCTTTTACGTTGCGCAAAACCGCACCATAACCGCGCATTGCCTCAGTAATCAAAAACGAAGGACGGTCGTTTGCGTGGTAAAACGCTGTCGGGTGAAACTGCACAAACTCCATATCGCGCACCGCACCGCGCGCCCGATGTACCATTGCAATGCCGTCTCCTGTGGCAACAAGTGGGTTGGTGGAAGTGTGATAAACATTGCCAATTCCACCTGTGGAAAGCATCGTAATTTTGCCCAAAATGGTATTTATTTCACCGCGATTTATGTCCAAAGCATACACGCCATAACACTCAATATTTGGCGAATGGCGCGTGATAACTTGTCCTAAATGGTGTTGAGTAAGAAGTTCAATAGCAAAAAAATGTTCAAAAACCTCAACATTCGGGTGCGATTTTATGCGTTTTATTAAAGAATTTTGAATTTCTGCACCAGTAGAATCTTTATGATGCAAAACACGATATTCGGAATGTCCACCCTCTTTGTGCAAATCAAAATTTCCGTCAGGCGTTTTATCAAAATCAACGCCCCATTCGAGCAGTTGGGTAATTTGTGCGGGAGCGTTGGTAACAACTTTTTCCACCGCTTTGATGTCGCAAATACCATCGCCTGCAATTAACGTATCTTCAATATGTTTTTCGTAATTGTCTAATAATGTGTCAGTTACAGATGAAATGCCGCCCTGCGCAAGTGCGGTGTTTGCCTCTGCAAGTTTTGTTTTGCAAAGAATTGCGACTTTGCCTTTATGCGCCACTTTAAGCGCAAAACTCATACCTGCAATTCCGCTTCCAATAACCACAAAATCAAATTTTCTGACCATATTTTTTTGTAAAAAAATTTGTGCAAAGATAAAGATAATTTACGATTTTTTTTGATTAAAAAATATTTTTATTTAATTATTAATTTTTTGTATCTTTGCAGCGTAAAAAAATTGAACACATTTAATATTATAAACAATGAAAAACTTTTTCACACGCGAGGTAAAAATTGGTTTGGTTTTTGTAGTTGCAATTGCAATTTTGTTTTTCGGACTGAACTTTTTGAAAGGCATAAATATTTTTACGCCGTCGAACCGCTATTTTGCAACCTATCAAGATATAGGCGGACTTGTAGTGTCGAACCCTGTGATGATTAAGGGTTTTAAGGTTGGGCAGGTGCGCTCAATTAAATACAATTTTACAGCAGATGAACCATTCGTGGTAGAAATTACCGTTAATGAGGACATAAAAATACCGAGAGGTACAATTCTTTCGCTAAAAGACGAAGGACTTTTGGGTGGAAAAATGATTGAGATACAACTCAGCAACAACGCAGAGTTGCACAAAAGCGGCGATATGCTCGCAACAAAGGTTGAGGGTAATCTTCTCTCGCAACTCAGCGAACTTACGCCCAAACTCGAACAAACCTTTGAAAGTTTGGACTCGATAATGCTAAGCGTAAAAACGCTTGTAAATTCGCCCTCGCTGCACAACGGAATAGACAAATTTGACGCCACAATGACAGACCTGCGCATAACAATGTCACAACTTAAAATTGCAACCGCAAACCTGCCAAAAACAATGAAAACACTTGACAATGTAGCAACCAATTTAGACCAAAAAATCAACGAACTTGACGTTGCAAAATTAATGGCGCAGATAGACAAAACATTGGCTAATGTAGAAGAATTTAGCAAAAAGTTGAACAACCAAAACTCAACACTCGGCTTGCTTATGAACGACAGAAGCGTTTATGACAATATCAATAACACAGTAACAAGCGCAAACGCATTGCTTGTAGATATAAAACAAAACCCAAAAAGATATGTTCATTTCTCTGTTTTCGGCAAAAAAGATAAACCAGAAAAAGAGTAAGCGGAAGAATCATTTTAAACGCGACACTCACGTCGCGTTTTTCGTATGATTTTTAAAAAAAATAACCTTAAAATCAAATAATATGACAAAAAAAACTGAATCAATTGCATTAACACCCAAAGCAGGATTCCGCATTGAGTCGGACTTGTTGGGCGAAAAGTATATTCCCAACGATGCGTTGTACGGCGTACAAACCTTGCGCGGAATGGAAAATTTCGACATCAGTCAAAAACTTCACAGCAATTTTCCGCATTTCATTAGCGGTTTTGCTTACGCCAAATGGGGCGCGGCAGAGGCAAATTTCAAAATGAATTTAATTACAAAAGAGCAACGCGATGCTATCGCTCACGCCTGCAAGCAACTTTTGGAAGGAAAGCACTACGAGCATTTTCCGGTAGATATGATTCAAGGCGGTGCAGGCACTTCGGCAAATATGAACGCCAACGAAGTGATTGCAAATTTGGCGTTGGAATATATGGGCAAAAAGCGCGGAGAGTATGAATTTTGTTCGCCAAATGATGTTGTAAATTGTTCGCAATCAACCAACGATGCTTATCCTACGGCAATTCACTTTGCGCTTTATTTGTATCATCAAGATTTGAGATTGACATTGAATTATTTAGTTGAAGCACTTGAAAAGAAAGCAAAAGAGTTTGAAAATATCATCAAGATGGGGCGCACTCAATTACAAGATGCTGTGCCAATGACTTTGGGACAAACTTTTCAAGGTTTTGCCGATTTGTTAAAAAGCGAATTGCGCGTACAAGAGTTTGCTGCGAAAGATTTTCTCGTATGCAATATGGGCGCAACGGCAATAGGTACAGGCATTTGCTCGGAACCCGGATACAGCGAACTTTGTGTAGAAGAATTACGAAAAATTACCGGTTGGGACGTTCATTTGGCAAAAAATCTTGTAGAAGCAACGTCAGACGCTTCTTGTATGGTTGGTTATTCGGGCATTTTGAAACGCTTGGCTATTAAATTGGGAAAAATTTGTAACGATTTGCGACTGATGTCGTCCGGTCCTCGTTGCGGTTTGAACGAAATCAACCTGCCGCCAATGCAGCCCGGTTCTTCAATTATGCCGGGAAAAGTAAATCCTGTAATTCCCGAAATGATGAATCAAATTTGTTTCAAAGTGATTGGAAATGATGTAACCGTAACAATGGCTGCCGATGCGGCACAATTAGAATTGAACGTGATGGAACCTGTGATAGTGTATTCGCTTTTCGAGTCGTTTGAATGGCTTATGAGTGGTATGAAAACCTTGCGCGACCTCTGTATCGACAACATAACGGCTAACGAAGAGCATTGCAAAAAAATGGTGCTGAACAGCATCGGCATTGTTACCGCGCTGAACCCGCATATTGGTTACAAAAACTCTACAAAAATCGCAAAAGAGGCGTTGGAAACAGGCGCATCGGTGTATGATTTAATAATTTCTCAAAAGGTTTTGACCAAAGAGCAAGTGGATAAAATTCTTTTACCCGAAAATATGATTAAACCGACTAAATTTGAGGTGTAGAAAAAAATGTTTGTACATTTATAAGGGGTGGAATATTTTCCGCCCTGTTTGTAGAAATGCCTCCCCTTATTTAAAGTCATTCTAAATAACAAAAAAAAATAAAAAAATGCGTTTTATTGATAAATATTGCAAAAAGAGTTTTTTTATTCAAAAATTTTTTTTTAACGAAAAAACCTAATTTATTAACTTTTAACAACTTAAAGAAATAGAGTTTTTTATACTCTTGATTATCAAATGTTTGCTTGTAAAGCATTAGTAATCAGATAATTTCAAAAAAAAATTATACTCAAAAAAAAATCGTGTTTTTGTGTATAACTTTTTTTTTACACCTTTGCATAGTTCAAACTTCTTGACAAAATAAAAAGTAAAATATTGTGTAACATAATCTTAATGCATTTTGAAAACACAAGCACAATAAATAAATCTAAAAAAGTTGATTTTATGAAAGATTTAGCAAAGTTATGGGAAAATTGTCTGACAATTATACGCGACAATGTAACTGAAACAATTTTTGATACTTGGTTTAAACCGATTGTTCCTCAGAAATACGAGAAAAAAGAGCTGGTTTTGCAAGTTCCAAGTATGTTTTTTTACGAATATATCGAAGAAAAATTTGCTGATTTGCTGCGATTTACGTTAAATAAAGTGTTTGGCGAAGACACATATTTAATGTACCGCGTTATGATGGACAAAGACAGCCAAACCACAACTGACGTGCCAACGGCAATGCATACCACTAAATCTGAAAAGCGCAAAAATGTTCACGAATTTATTTCGCCTTTTGCAAGCGTTGTGCAGCACGATGTTGATTCTCAACTGAACAGCAACTACAAAATCGACTCTTTTGTAGAGGGCAAAAGCAATAAACTTGTGCGTAACGCTGCGATTAGCATAGCAAATAATCCCGGAAAAACTATCTTTAATCCACTTTTTGTTTATGGAAATTCGGGCGTTGGCAAAACGCACCTTGCACACGCTATCGGGCTGGAAACTAAGCGTTTAAACCCGCAAAAAAGGGTTTTGTACGTTTCGGCAAATCTTTTTCAAATTCAATATACGGACGCGGTGCGTCAAAATACGTCAAACGATTTTCTGAACTTTTACCAAAGTTTAGATATGTTGATTATTGATGATATTCACGAATTTATGTCAAAAACGGGAACGCAAAACACATTTTTCCATATTTTCAACCATTTGCACCAAATGGGCAAGCAAATTGTGCTTACCTGCGATTGTGCGCCCGGTATGCTCAAAGGAATGGAAAATCGCCTTTTGACGCGCTTCCGTTGGGGTTTGACAGCCGAAATTGAAGCGCCTGACACGAAACTTCGCAAAGCAATTCTGCAAAGCAAAATCCATAGAGACGGTTTGAACATAAGCAACGAAGTTATTGATTTTATCGCCGAAAACGTAACCGAAACAATACGTGATTTGGAAGGGGTAATTGTCTCATTATTAGCGCGTTCCACAATAAATAATGAAGAAATAACCATTCCCTTAGTAGAAAAGGTAATCGGTATTACTGCCCGCAGCAACAAAGAAATTACCGTTGATTCGATTTGCAACTCGGTTTGCGAACATTATAACCTTTCAAAAGATTTACTTTTTTCAAAAACGCGCAAACGCGATATTGCGCAGCCGCGCCAAATAGCGATGTATCTTGCACGAAAACACACGAAAAATTCGCTTGATTTTATCGGAATGAGCATCGGCAACCGCGACCACGCAACAGTTATGCACGCCGACGCATTAATCAAAAATCTGCTCGGACACGATAAAATGATAATTGAAGATGTGACAATTTTGGAAAAGAAGATAAAAAAATAAATTCAGAACCAAGAATCAAGAGCCAAGAAACAAGACGTCTTGGCTCTTGGCTCTTGGCTCTTGCTAACTATGTTAAAAACAGAAAATCTCACTATTGGTTATAAAAATCTGATTATTCAAAAAGAGTTAAATTTGAATGTCAGTGCGGGGAAATTGATTTGCCTTGTCGGAATAAACGGCTGCGGCAAATCTACTCTTTTACGCACACTTGCAGGCTTGCAGCCGTCAATTTCGGGTAAGGTTTTTATAGCCCCCCTTAATCCCCCCACAAGGGGGAAACAAAGCCCCCCTGTGGGGGGTGGTGGGGCTTACAAAGATACTTCAAAACTGACCGACCACGACCGCTCTACCCTATTCTCTTTGGTTTTGACAGACAAAATTGAAGTTGAAAATCTCTCTGTTTTTGAGTTGGTTGCGCTCGGACGTTACCCATATACAGATTGGAACGGCACACTTGCCGAAAATGACATCAAAGTGGTGGAAAACGCGCTAAATCAAGTAAATTTGTGGCACAAAAAGGACTCAATGTTGAGCGCAATTTCTGATGGCGAAAAACAGCGTGCGGTTATTGCCAAAGCGTTGGCGCAAGACACACCGCTTGTGCTGCTCGACGAGCCAACCTCGCATCTCGATTTGCCCAACAGAATTGAAATTATGATGCTTTTACGCCGACTTTCCGTCAATACCAAAAAAAGTTTTATTCTCTCTACACACGAACTTGATTTAGCGGTACAAATGTCTGATTTTCTGTGGCTTATGGACAAAAACGAAACCATAGCGGGCATTCCTGAAGATTTAATGTTGTCGCAGAAATTCCAAAAATCGTTTGAAAATCAGAATTTTAACTTTGATTCCGATGACGGACATTATAAAATTATGCAGCCAATCGGCGATTTAAAAGTTGCCATAGATGGCGAAAACGAACAGGCAAAATGGCTCAAACGTGCGTTTATTCGTTGCGGAATTGTTGAAGATAAAAATTCAAAAATTGTTGTAAAAATCATTGATAATCAATTTGTTATAAATGATTTTAAAACAAATTCAATAGAGGAATTATTGAAATTTTTAAATCAATAATATAAATTGAGAAAAAACGAAATACAACGAACAATTCACGCAATGGCTTGGCCTGTTCGATTTTTTTTGTATCTTTGCAGCGTTTCGTTAATAAAACCTCGTAAAACAAATTAAATTAAATACTAATATGAAAAATTTCAAAAAATTATCTATTGGCTTGATACTTGCGTTATCAGCATCAAGCATTAATGTACAGGCTTGTACAAGTTTCTTAGTTACCAAAGGCGCGTCAGCGGACGGCTCAACTATGATTACCTACGCCGCCGATGCCGCTTGGCTTTACGGCGAATTGTATTATCGTCCCGCAGCAACGCACCCAAAAGGCTCAATGCTGACCATTTACGCGTGGCACGATGGCAAAAAACTCGGCACCATCAAGCAAGTTGAAAGAACGTATTCTGTTGTCGGTTATATGAACGAACATCAGGTAACCATTGGCGAAACCACATTTGGCGGACGTCCGGAACTTCGAGACACAACCGGCGTTATGGATTATGGCAATTTAATGTTCGTTGCTTTGCAGCGTTCAAAAACGGCTCGTGAGGCAATTCAAGTTATTCACGAATTGACAAGCACGTATGGCTATTACACAACAGGCGAATCGTTTTCGATTGCAGACCCGAACGAAGTTTGGATTATGGAACTTATCGGAAAAGGCAAAAAAATATATGATGCCAAAGGCAATGTAGATAACAAAAAATGGAGTAAAGGCGCTGTTTGGGTGGCTCGCAGAATTCCCGATGGCTATATTTCGGGACACGCAAATCAAGCGCGTATCACAACTTTCCCGATTGCAAATTCGAGGACATCAATCACGTCAAAAGATATTGCAAAACTAACAACCACGCCTTCTATTGAGGTTGTTTATGCTCACGATGTGGTAAGTTATGCTCAGGGTATAGGAATATTCAACGGCAAGCACGAGGAGTTTAGTTTTTCTGATGTTTATGCTCCGCTTGATTTTGGCGCGATGCGTTTTTGTGAAGCGCGTGTTTGGGCAGGTTTTAGAAAAGCCAACCGCAGCGGCATTATGGATAAATACGAGGATTATGCTCGCGGCGAAAACCCCAAAAACAGAATGCCGCTTTGGATTAAACCCGACCGCAAAATCAAATTGCAAGATGTATTTGATATGATGCGCGACCACTATGAAGGAACATCAATGGATATGAACAATGACCCGGGCGCAGGTCCATTTTATTGTCCATACCGCTGGCGACCGATGCAATGGGAGTTGAACGGAAAAGAGTATGTTCACGAACGTGCAACATCTACACAGCAAACGGCTGCCTCTTTTATCTCACAATCTCGTTCTTGGTTGCCAAACGCTATCGGAGGTATTCTTTGGTTTGGCGTAGATGATACCTACACAACGGTTTGGGTGCCTATGTATGCGGGTATTACTAAAATACCGCACGTATTTGAAGAGGGCAATGGAGGTGCGATAGAACATTCGCACACTTCGGCATTTTGGCTGTTCAATTTGGTTACAAATTTCGCTTATTCGCGTTATAACGATATGATTGTTGATATTCAGAAAGTGCAGTCCGAACTTGAAGAGGGTTTTATCAGAAAAGTGGCGGAAAACGATGCGGCTTGGAAAAATATAAACGACTACGAAGAATTATCTCGCAAGGCAACGCAATTTTCGATGGAACAGGCGCAATATACGTTTGATAGATGGAAAAGTTTGTTTTACGATTACCTTTTGGTAAAATATCTTGATGGAAATATCAAAAGACAAAATCCAGACGGCAGTTTTCAAATCAGACATAGCGTTCGAAGAACCACCACAGACCCAATGACTAAAAGATATCCAGATTGGTTTTATCAGCAAATTGTTGACAAAGTTGGCGATAATATAAAAGTTATCGACCACAAAAAACCGCAATAAAAAAGGTAATAACCTGTCATTTCGACCAAAGGGAGAAATCTGCTGTCAAAATCAGATTTCTCCCTTTGGTCGAAATGACAATGCTATACTTTTAATAATGTCAAAATAATTTATTAATTTTGCATTTTAATAAAATTATTTCAAAAATGAGAAAGATACTTTTTATTTTATTGATATTCAATGTTTTGCAAATTAATGCGCAAACAAATGTGTTGCAGGTCGGCAAAGGAACTTTACCGCAAAATTATATTTCTTACTTTTTGCCTCAAACCGAAATTGTGGTTGAGGTAAACGTAAAACGTACAATTCAAAAAAGCGGCAGGTTTGCAAATTTTGCAAAACGGCTACTTGCTTTGAATAACGTAATAACCTCAAATTCAGAGAAATACGAATTAGAAAGTGTAAATATAAGTTACAATATTTTACCCGACACGCTGAAAAATTTTGCTGTGGAAATCAACGCAAAAACTACCGCATATAATTTGCATTTAAGCCCAAACAGAATTATCAAAGGGGTAAATGTTGCTTCGACTTCGCTAAACGCACAAGAGGGCGACCGCAAGGGTACGCCCCTACAAGCCTCTCCCGACACTACCCTACTCTTCGACTATTCGCTGTTGTCGGAAGATGCGTTAATGGCAACTTCGGAGGCAAGAATGGCAGAGTTCGCCGCAAGGCAAATTTTCAAAATTCGCGAAAGCAGAATGGAAATCTTGTCGGGCGAGGGTATTATAGAAATTTTGTCGGGCGAGAGCGAAAAGGAAATTAATGTTAGTGCTTTACAGGTAGTTCTCAACGAGTTAGATAAAATGGAAAAAGAACTTGTCGCGCTTTTTGAGGGAAAATCAATAACTTTTACCGAAACAAAAACATTTCGTATTATTCCAAAAACAGCAATGGAAAATGAGGTAATTTTCCGTTTCTCGCAACTTTTGGGCATTGTAGAAAAAGACGATTTGGCGGGACGACCAATAACAATGTCGGTTTTGCCCCAAAACGATAATTTAAACTTAAACGAGCAAGAAAAAAAGGTCAAAAAATTTGGTATATTTTATAATGTGTCTTCAAGTGCGCAAGTTGCCATTTTTGACGGCAACAAAACGCTTGCAGAAAATAACTTACTCTTTTCGCAATTTGGCACGCTCAATTTTTTACCCGCCGAGTTGTTCAACAATAAAAACACGCAAGTGATTTTTACAGAATCTGGGGACATTGAATTCATAGGGGCGTATTGAATACGCCCACGATAAAAAAACGGCTCTTATGTTTTTACATAAAAGCCGTTTTTTTATTTGTCTTGAACCACGATTTTAACAAGATTTACTTGATTGCCAAGATTATTTTTTCTTGTTAATCTTATTAATCTTGTTAAAATCTTGGTTCAAGACAACTATTCTGCGGATACAGGGCGAACAGAAAAGCCGTGAGCCTTGTAGTAGCTGTACAAGCCCGAGCCACCGCTGTTGAAGCTCAAGCCGTAAGCGAAGTTACTGCTGTATTCTGTACTGCTCCAATAGCCGCCGTCCGTGCCTACGTTGCTGAGCGTGCCGCCGCTGCTGCCGCCGCGCAAACCAGCAGCAGGCAGAAAAATGGTATTGCCTGTGGCTATGTCGGTAAAGCGTCTGCCATTTACGCCGTTTAAGGTTGTCCATTCAGATGTTACATAAGTTGTATTTAATAAACTTTCTATCTCTGCTTGTGTAGGCACGCGCCAGCCAGCAGGGCTTGAGTCATTGGCGGTTGTCCAAGTGTTGCCTGTGGGGTTTGTGTTGTTCCAACCTGATACGCTGCCTGTTGCTGCCCACGCTTGCGGTCTGTTCCATTGATAAAACATACCAGAACTTTCAGGCGCAGGCGCAAAAGTGCCAAAAGCATCTACATTGCAGGTAGCCCAACGCACGCCGTTTATTAAAACGCCTTTATTTACAACAACCGCACAGGTAGCGGTTTTGTTGCCTGCTTTTGCGGTAATGGTTGCAGTTCCTACTGCCTTTGCAGTAACAACGCCATTTGTTACACTTACAACAGAGGCATTGCTGCTTGTCCAAGTAATGCTTGGGTCGGTTGCATTAGCAGGCAAAACGTTAGCAGTTAAAGTTTCTGTGTCGCCAACAGACAAACTAAGCGATGTTTCGTTTAACTCAATGCTTTCCACAGCAATAACTTCATTTAATACAGACACCACACAGGTAGCGGTTTTGTTTCCCGCTTTTGCGGTAATGGTTGCAGTTCCTACTGCCTTTGCAGTAACAACGCCGTTTGCTACACTTGCAACAGAGGCATCGCTGCTTGTCCAAGTAACCGATTTATCGGTTGCATCAGCAGGCAAAACATTAGCCGTCAATGCTTCCGATTGTCCAACTTCAAGCGTAAGAGTTGTTTTGTTCAACTCAATGCTTGTAACCTCTTTGATTTGCGGGTTATCTGGCTCTTCGCCGCAAGAGGTAAATAATACCGCTGCCATAATGGCAACTCCTAAAAAGTAACTTAGTTTTTTCATTTGAAAATTTAGTTTTACGTCCGTTCCTTAGACAGACAAAAAATTTATAAATATGTTAATTAAAATACAAAATAAAAACGGCTTACTATTCTTACGATAGAAGCTCTGGACTGCTTTAAGATACAAAAATAATAAGCCCACACAAACGTGAGTCGTTCTGTATCTTAAAAGAAATGTTCCAGATTTCTATCGTAAGAATAAAATGTTAATCGCTAATTTTTTTATGTCATATTATACTGCAATTTTATAAAGGTATTCGGGTGCATAATCTGCGCCGTTTTCCCATTCTATTGTATTATATTTTATTTGAAAATTTTTGAAGTAGTCCAAATCGTGCAAGGGGGCAAAAACTTCGCCGTTCAATTCGTTTTTCAAATCAACAACTTTGTTTTCCCCATTGTTAAACATCAAGGCAATTTTATAATTGTCAAGATATTTCGCTTTTGATACTTCTAAAAACATTTTTCTACTATTTTATATTATTTTTTTATAAAATTGTTCCGTTATATAGTTGTTTTTCGGGAAAAATCAAGTCCCAATTTTTGCCCCAAACAATATTTCCGTCTTCTATTTGAAATTTTTTAAAATTGTCTAAATTAAGATATTTTTCGCAAATAGAATTTGGCTTGCGTTTATTTAAAAATTTTCCAAAATCAACATCTTTACTTGTGTTGTCGTTAAACACAATACGCACAACGTAATCGTTTAGATACTTTGCGCTTGACACAGAAATATGTTGTTTTGAATTTCTCATTTTTTTTATTTTTTGTATACTTTTTTGTTAATTGCTGCAACTTCATCAATTATTTTTTGAGTATCAATCTCTAACTGCACAGGTTTTTCAACTTTTTCCGACTCAACAGGTAAGTCTAAAACAAAAACCTTAAACCATTTTGAAATTATTTCGGCATAATAAAATTGAATAAACGCTTTGGCTTTTCGTTGGTCGGCAACACTTAACGGCTTGTGTGTGCTGTCTTTGCGCAATTTAATATCAATCAAAACACCATCAGCAATAACCAACTCAAAAGTACTTTGACAACCTCCTTTCTTAATATGGACGTGTATCGGCAAATGCTCATTCGTCCAAAAAAAGAACGTCAAACCAAAATATTCAAAAATTTTAGGCATAATATTTATATATTGTGCAAAGGTAAATATTATTTTTTAAATTGCAAATATTTTAAATAAGTTTTTTAGACTTTACATTTCAAATGCAAAAATATTAACGCTTGACTTGAAAAGCCGTAAGGAAAATCAACATATCAACTTTTTTTGTAACTTTGCAAACAAAAATAATAATGAAAAAAAATCAAGATAAAATATTAACCGAAATAACGGAAAACGAATATAAATACGGCTTTTCAACCGATATTGAAACCGAAATTATACCTGTTGGACTTGATGAAAATGTTGTTCGATTCATTTCTAAAAAGAAAAACGAGCCCGAATGGCTGCTCGAATATCGCCTAAAAGCGTTTCGCCTTTGGCAAAAGTCGGAAATGCCGACTTGGGCGCATTTGAATATTCCCGAAATTGATTATCAAGGCATTTCATATTTTGCTGCACCAAAAACCAACAACAAAAAAAATACAGACGAAGTTGATGAAGAACTTTTGAAAACATTTGACAAACTCGGTATTCCGCTGCACGAGCGCAATTCGCTTGCAGGAATGGCTGTTGATGCGGTTATGGACAGCGTTTCGGTTAAGACAACTTACAAGGAAACGCTTGCCGAAAGGGGCATAATTTTTTGCTCGTTTTCGGAAGCGGTTGTTGAACACGAGGAACTTATCAAAAAATATCTCGGCAGTGTTGTGCCGTATTCAGATAACTATTTTGCGATGTTGAACTCGGCAGTTTTTTCTGACGGCTCGTTTGTTTTTATTCCAAAAGGTGTGCGCTGTCCGATGGAACTCTCTACATATTTCCGCATAAATGCGGTAAATACAGGGCAATTTGAACGCACGCTAATTGTTGCCGAAGACGATTCTTATGTGTCGTATCTTGAAGGTTGCACCGCACCAATTCGGGACGAAAATCAGTTGCACGCCGCCATTGTGGAAATTGTGGTGATGAACAATGCCGAAGTAAAATATTCAACCGTACAAAACTGGTACCCGGGCGACAAAAACGGCAAGGGCGGAATTTATAATTTTGTTACAAAACGCGCTTTGTGCAAAGGCGACAACGCAAAAATCAGTTGGACGCAGGTGGAAACAGGGTCGGCAATTACTTGGAAATACCCGTCTTGCATTCTTAAAGGCGACAATTCGGTTGGCGAATTTTATTCTGTGGCGGTTACGAACAATTATCAGCAGGCAGACACAGGCACAAAAATGATACATATCGGCAAAAACACCAAAAGCCGCATTGTTTCTAAGGGAATTTCGGCGGGGAAAAGCCAAAATTCCTATCGAGGTTTGGTGCAGATTTTGGGAAATGCCGACAATGCCCGCAATTTTTCGCAGTGCGATTCGCTGCTGCTGAACGACAACTGCGGCGCACACACATTTCCATATATGGACGCAAAAAACCCGTCTGCAATACTCGAACACGAAGCAACAACGTCAAAAATTTCCGAAGAGCAGTTGTTTTACTGCAACCAGCGCGGAATTTCCACCGAAGATGCTATTGCGCTAATAGTCAATGGTTACGCAAAGGAAGTGCTGAACAAACTGCCAATGGAATTTGCAGTAGAAGCACAAAAATTGTTGTCTATTTCATTAGAAGGAAGCGTGGGTTGAGTTAAAAACTAAGAGTTAAGAGTTGGTTTTGTGCAAAATAAAAAATGACATCTAAAAAAATTTTAAGTGTCATTTTATCTTTTTAAGATATGATTTTGTTTGGCAAAACTCTTAGTTCTTAGTTCTTAGTTCTTAACTCTTAGTTCTTTTCGTATGCTTCAACAATTTTTTGTACAAGCGAGTGTCGAACGATATCGCCTTTGTCAAATACAATTTGTGCTATTCCTTTGATGTCTTGTAATTTAGCAATTGCGTCCTTTAAACCCGATTTTTGAGACGGCGGCAGGTCAATTTGCGTTAAATCGCCTGTAACAATCATTTTTGAATGAACGCCTAAACGAGTGAGAAACATCTTTATCTGCTCAATAGAAGTGTTTTGCGCCTCGTCAAGAATTACAACGGCATCATTCAAAGTTCGTCCGCGCATAAAGGCGAGCGGCGCAATCTGTATCGTGCCGTTGGTCATATATTCCTGCAATTTTTGTGGGTGAAGCATATCTTGCAGCGCATCATAAAGCGGTTGCAAATATGGGTCAATTTTGTCTTTCATATCGCCCGGCAGGAAGCCGAGTTTTTCACCCGCCTCAACAGCAGGACGAGAGAGAATTATTTTGCGTACCTCTTTGTTTTTCAGCGATTTAACAGCCAAAGCAATAGCCGTGTATGTTTTGCCCGAACCCGCAGGACCGATAGCAAAAAGCAAATCGTTTTCAGCAAATTTATCTACCAGTTTCTGCTGATTTGGACTTTTGGCGATAATCGTTTTTCCGCCCGCACCGTGCAAAATAAAGTTTGCAGGTTGCTCGCCTTCAGCAATTTGATTACCTTTAACAAGATTGATAATATTTTCTTCGGTAAGATTGTTTCTTTTCAAACAAAAGTTCTCTATTTCCGAAAATTTCTGCAAAAACTTATCAATCTCTTTTTGATTGCCCGAAACTTTTATTGAATGTCCGCGGGCAATAATTTTCAAATTCGGAAACAAGTTTCTGATTATCTGAATGTTAGAATTATTAACGCCATAAAAAACTACGGCATCAATGTTTTCGTTAAGTTCTAAAATTTTTTCAAACATAAATTTATTTTTATCTGCTGTCATTTCGACTGAAAGGAGAAATCTGTTTGTATTTGCAAAGGATTTCTCCCGTTGGTCGAAATGACGGATTGTTTCATTGTTAGTTATTTAATATTTTACTCTCTTTTATAGCGTGATTAAATGCTCTGACACCCTCTTTTATCAATCTGTCCGTCAAATGAAAATCCATTGTTTTGGCAAAATCACGACTGATATTTACCAGCACATCGGGTTTATAAGTGTCTATTGTGTTAATGATAACTTGCTCTTGCATCAGGTCAATGGTCTGTGTGAGTACGCTAATTACATTAGGAATTTCAAGTTTCGGCTCGTTTTCTTCGTGTTTCAACCAATCAGAAAATAACTTTTCCATTGTCTCTTGATAATTTCCAAAATAATTTTTGTGTATAATTGACCTGTTTTTTTTAAATCTAAATGGATTACTTTTCCGCTCTGCACACAAATTAACGGCTACCACAATTTCGTCATCGCTGTTCTTTTTTATAGCAGACAGGGGCAACGGATTTAAAATTCCGCCGTCAATCAATAGTTTATCTTGGTCTATCAACGGCGTAAAAAATGTCGGAATGCCGATAGATGCTCGAATTGCTTTATATAAATTTCCTGTTTTGTAATGCTCCTCTTTTCTGTGCGACAAATCGGTAGCAACTGCCGTAAAAGGAATATCTAACTCCTCTATATTATATTTACCAATAAAATCCTCAATAACTTGCAGTATTTTTTTACCTTTTATCAGTCCCGAAGTTGATAGTGTGAAATCCATCAACGAAAAAACATCTCTTTTCTTTATAGACAAAAGCCAATCTGTAAAAAGTTCTAATTTTCCTGTGCAATAAATTCCACCCACAACCGCACCCATTGAGCAACCCGAAACGCTAACAATTTTACAATTAAGGCGTTGCAGTTCGTTTATAACACCAATATGAGCGACACCTCTTGCACCTCCGCTACCCAAAACCAAATGAACTTTGGCATTTTCTATATTTTTAGCAGGCATATTTATTTTTAAATTTTAAGTCCTAATTTTTCGCAAAATTACAAATTAATTTATAATTTACAACTTTTTTTGCAAATATTTAACGCAAAGATATGTTTTTATAAAAAAAGTCGGCTTTAACCTGTTGCCAAAGCCGACTTAATACACGCACTACAAAAATCCATCCCATATATACCATTCTAACCCTTCATATCTTTCGGACTTTGTGGAAGTTACTATGGTAGTCCAAGTATATGTGCCGCCTGCTTCCCAGTTGATTTCCAACATCTCTTCTCGATATACTTTATTCCAACCTCTTTTCAACGACACATCGAAAATGTCTATTACTATTCCCTGATTATTGCGTGTTCCTTTTACTGTTATATCTTTATCTGTATAATAAAACATTATATTAACTTTGTGTGTGTAATATTCTGTTAGAGTATTTATAATTTCAAAGTATTTTCCATAAAAGACCTGTCCTATTCTATTGTTAATTGCTCCTCTGGGAGAATCATATACCTCTATGTAACTAATATAAGCACATCGTGCTTCAGGACAACTTATCTCTACATATTCATCACTTTCGCCACTAATATATAAAAACTTATCGTCCAAAGTATCGGGCAATAGAAGTGTAAAATTTCCATTTTTGATTTCGCTGCTTGAAATTGCCTCACCATCGGTGTTGTCGTTACTTAAAAGACAAAACGCTTTAATAAGCACTGCATTTGGAGTATCCAAGTATCCAACAATAGAATTTGTAAAAGGCGGTTCAATCTCAGGCGGCGGAGGTAGTTCTCTTTCACAAGAATTGAAAACAACAAGAAAACAGAAAATATATACTTTTGTTAAAATTAATAATTTTTGATTGCTCATAATAATAATTTTTTTGTGATACACTGAGTTTATCGAAGTGCAAAGATAATATATTTTTTTTAATGTTTAATAATACGTTAAAGTATTTTCGTAGCCAGAAGAATAATTATTGTTATAACGTACTTCATAAATGGGATATTGATAACGATTACCCCATATAACTTCTAATTCCCAAGCGACTATACTTGTCCAAGTGGCAGGAGAATTTGGATGAACATTTTGTTTGTAAAACAGAGGAGAGTCGTAATAATGAATACTACCATTTGCAAGGATATCATAGTATTCCCCAGTGTTTCCTACATAAAAATTGGTTGCTTTTCCACATATTTTCCATCCTGTTGCAGTATCAGCATAAGGATTCAAACTTCCACTTTTTAGCTTGAGCATAAAATTAACTTCTCCAGTAGTTGGAGTATAAAAAGTAAAAAACCAAATTTTTCGTGCTTTATAGCAATTGACTACATAGTAGTGACGAACTTCGCCATTTATGTTAAGCCCACTCCACGGCTCGCCACTCCACGTTGTTTTTGTAAAAGCCCCAAATTCTATTCTCATTATATCCTTTTCTTTATTTTTTAAAGATACTACTTGTTTATTGTAATTATTAAATGGTTCAGGATAAGAAGACCCATTAGGAGAACTATATATTATATGAGAATAAACCATATAATCTTCCTTTTTTGGCACCTCCTCCAAAGAGTTGAATCTTGCTAATGCAGACACGTTATCCAATTTGGTTACCACCGCCATATTGTCGTCATAGAAACGATATACAAGAGTGTCAATAATATACATTCTGTTCTCGTTCATAAGCCATCGCTCAGAATTGATATACTCTTTTGTCAGCAAAGAATATTCAATTTCCTTGTCCTCGTTTTCGTCTTCAACTATCTGCAAATAGTCGCTGTTCAACTCAACGAAACTATAAAACTCATCTTCTGAGTTGAATTCCATTTCCGAAACTGACTCATACACTTGGTTTGCCAAAGTTCCAAAAGATGTGAAGCCCATCTCTTGTTCCCACGCTAAGCGTTGGTCAAGAGTGAAATTTTGAACTGCTTTCAGGGTATTTTTAAACTCTTCAAAAGAGCTAAAAGCAAGAATACCCTGATTAGACGATACTTTTTGTCTTGTGGGTTGTTGCCCCTCATCAAGACCAAGTCCTTTTTCGGTACAAGCCGAAAACATAATAAAACTTACAAGCACAAATATTTGTGCAAAAATTAGATTTTTAATTTTCATTTGAATTAAAATTTAATGATTAATAGTTAATAAATTTTTCCCTCTACTCGTGTGGCTTTTCGAGGTAAGTAACTCCGCCCGTTTTTTAGAAAGTTTCCGCTCTTTCCTGTGGTATTTTTCAGTAATCGCCACAGCCGCTACCAACATATTTTCTAAAACTAAGTTTAGTATTAAAACAGTTTGTCATTCTGTTGACTCTTTTGCGTGAGGTCAAAAGAGGTATATATTAATCAGCCATTTTTCACAAACAAAAAAGCGTGAAACTTAAACGTTCCCGCTATCTGTGGTATCTGGCGTAACCTTGTACAAAGAGAAAAATCAAGTTCACGCAATACGTGAACACTTAACTTTTCTTCCTTTGTACTACCTGTTAATCGCCAGATTTTCAGATAACAAAGAACAAAGCAAATGCTTTTTTCAAGTATTTTATATTTCCGAACAAATCGGAATTATTATCCTGCAAAATTACTACTTTTTTTCAAAAAAAAATTAATTTGTAAAAAAAAATATTAATTATTTGTTTTAGATAAAAAAAAACTCTATCTTTGTGGTTGAAAAAATTAATAACAAAATACCTTAAAACTTACCTTTATGTTTAGTAATGACATTTTTTATTCGCGCAGAATGCAACTGCGCTCATTGATGAAAGGTTGCAACGGCATCGTTGTGTTGCCAGCAAACAACGAAGCCCCGATGAACTACCCTGCAAATGCTTACCGCTATCGACAAGACAGTTCGTTCAAATATTTTTTCTCGCAAATGCGTGACAATATTGTCGGCGTGATTGATTTAGACAGCGGAAAAGATATTATTTTCGGCAACAATTTCACCATTGAAGACATCATTTGGATGGGCAATCAACCAACCATTCGCGAACTTGCCGAAGAGTGTAAAGTATCCGATATTAAGCCGCTTGACGAACTCAAAAGTTATGTTGCAGGTAAAAAAATCCATTTTTTGCCGCCATATCGTGATGACACAAGAATATTTTTGAGCAAATTGACAGGTATTTCTCTTGACGAAATCAAAGAAAATGCCTCTGTTGATTTGATTAAAGCAGTTGTTGCGCTACGTTCGATAAAATCAAGCGATGAGATTAAAGAATTAGACAGAGTTTGCAATATCGCTGTGATGATGTTCCAATTGGTGATGCAAAAATGCAAAGTTGGCGAGGCGGAACAATATCTTGCAGGAGTTGCAGAAGGATATGCTATTTCAAAAGGTGCAGGCGTGCCGTTTGAAATTATTCTTTCACAAGACGGACAGACGTTGCACAATCGCAGCCATAAAAATAAACTCACAGGAGGACGACTTTTGCTTGTTGATATGGGCGCGGAATCGGAATTTGGCTATTGTTCGGACTATACACGCACTCTGCCTGTTTCGGGAAAATTTACCAAAAAACAGCGTGAAATTTATGAAATTGTACTAAAAGCAAATCTCGAAAGTATCGCGATGGCAAAACCGGGCATAAAATATTGGGACGTACATTTTAACGCTTGTAAAATTATTGCGCAAGGATTGATAAATCTCGGACTGATGAAAGGCGATGCGCAAAAAGCCGTTGAAGTTGGCGCACACGCGCTCTTTATGCCGCACGGACTTGGACACGCTCTCGGTATGGACGCGCACAATATGGAAAATTTGGGCGAAAATTATGTTGGTTATGACGATACAATTCAGCGCAGCAAAATTTTCGGACACGCCTCGTTGCGTTTCGCAAAAGAGTTGAAAGTGGGCAATGTTGTAACAGTTGAGCCGGGAATTTATTTTATTCCGCAACTCATTGATATTTGGGAAAAAGAAGGCAAATTCACCGAGTTTATCAACTACCCAAAAGTTCGCGAATACCTTGATTTCGGTGGCATTAGAATTGAAGACGGCATTCTAATCACGCACGACGGTTGTCGCGTTCTCGGTAATCCTTTGCAAAAAACGGTAGAAGAGATTGAGGCGATTTTAGATAAGTAAAAATTAAAATTAAGAATGATAAATGCTCGTCATTTCGAGCGATAGCGAGAAATCTGTTTTTTTAAGCAGATTTCTCCTTTTAGTCGAAATGACCTAAATGAAAAATGTTCAAGTTCAAACAATTTTCTATAAAGCAAGAAAAAAGCGCAATGAAAGTCGGCACAGACGGCGTTTTGCTTGGTGCGTGGTGCGATGTCGAAAATACAAATTCTGCACTTGACATAGGTTGTGGCACAGGGTTAATTGCACTAATGTTGGCACAAAAAAAAGCGAAACTGAAAATTGATGCAGTGGAAATTTCTGCCGAAAGTGCAGCAGAGGCAGAAGAAAATGTGCAAAATTCACCGTTTAAAGAACAAATTTCGGTTTTTTGTGATTCAATTCAAAATTTTGCAGAAAAGTGCGATAAAAAATATGATTTGATTGTTTCCAACCCGCCGTTTTTTGTTGATTCGCTAAAATGCCCAAACGAAAAACGTGCTTTGGCTCGCCACACTGACACCCTACCCTACTGCGATTTGTTTTTTGCTGTGGAAAAATTATTAAACGAGAACGGCTTATTTTCAGTTATTTTGCCCGAAGAACAATGCGAAAGTTTTATCAATTCAGCAAAAAATCACAATCTTTTTCTGACAAAACAAACCGAAGTTTTTTCTAAGCCACAAAGCAAATGTCACAGACGTTTGATGACGTTTTCAAGTGCTTTTTTAACGCAAAGTTCGCAAAGAGAGCGCAAGGAACGCAAAGATGATTATCAAAAATTTGCGAACTTTGCGAATGACCTTTGCGTTAAAAAAGAAAAATTAATCATTGAAAATTCTCGGCATAACTTTACAGATGAGTATATTTCACTAACAAAGGACTTTTATTTAAAATTTTGATATGGAATTTTTTGAACAATTTGGTTATTTTGGTCTGTTTTTGGGTTCGTTTTTGGCAGCAACAATTTTGCCTTTCAGTTCCGAAATTTTGGTTACAGGAATGTTGATTGCGGGCGCAAACCCGCTCTATGTCTTTCTTTTTGCAACATTGGGAAATTGGCTTGGCAGCGTGAGCACATACGGACTTGGTTTGCTCGGAAAATTGCAGTGGATTGAAAAATGGTTTAAAGTTTCGCGCGAAAAAATTGAGAAACAGCAGCGCACGATACAAAAATTCGGCAGTTGGATTTCGCTTGTAGTTTGGCTTCCGGGTATTGGCGATATTTTTGCACTTGCACTCGGTTTTTACAGAGTCAATCCTTACATTTGCATTCCGTTTATGCTAATCGGCAAAGCATTACGTTATTTAACGATAATTTTTATGTATGATTTAATTGTGAGTTTGTTTTGATTTTGTTAAACAAAAAAATATTGTACTTTTGTGACGTAAATTTATTAACACATTAAAAAAATAACAACAAAAATAACATTTTATTTTTAATTCTGTTTCTTTTATGGACAGCAAATCATTTGCAACAAGTTGGAATGAACCTTGGGCAGATGAAGTCATTAAAGGAGTCGATTATTTTGTATTGTCTGATATTCTTTAGAATAATAAAAATAGTGTTAAAAACTAATAACTAAATCGTTAAATTTGAAATTAATTTTGTATCTTTGTAAAAATTTTACTTTATGAAGAAAAAATATTTTATTGCTATATTATTTGCGTTATTTGCCATCTTTGTTTCTGCGCAGGTTATGAATGATGGCTCTTGTTACGCGCAAAATTCTGTATTGAACACAGGAAGATGGGTTAAAATAGCGGTTGAAAAAAACGGAATTTACAAGCTTACATACGAAAATTTAGTTTCTATGGGTATAAACAACCCTGCAAATGTTCGTATTTTTGGCTATGGCGGCGCGCTTTTGTCGGAAGATTTTACAAAGCGGTATATTGACGATTTACCCGAAGTTGCAATTTATATGAAAAAAAGTGCGGACGGCAATTTCAGAGCAGGCGACTATATTCTTTTTTATGGTCAGGGGGTTGTTTCTTGGACTTATGGTGCTCCGCCGAACGCAACAGACACAGATGGCTCAATGTTCTATCGCACAAGAAATTATTATGCAAATAAAGGTTATTATTTTGTTACCTCAAATGTGGGCGTTGGAAAAAAGATTGAGATGAGCCAATTAGTAACCGCAAATCCTAACGGCGATATTGACGAATTTACGCATTACGCTCTTCACGAAAAAGAGTTGGTAAATCTTGCAAACGGCGGTAGAGAATTTTATGGTGAAGAGTTAAATTCTCCACCTCCACCACCTTTCAGCACACCAAATTTGCTTGTGCGACCCGAAAAAGTGAGAGTAAAAATTGCTAACAGAAGCACGTCGCAAATTACAGTTAGAACTACAATAAACAATAGAGATTTGGGCAACAGGACTATTAACGGACGCGGTTCAAGTTCGAGCGAAATCGCTATTGATAATCAATTTATTTTTACTTTCGAACCGCCCGCAACTTCAAATCAGACAGAAATAAAATTAACCCATTCGCCAACAAGCGCAACGGCTAATCTGGATTTTGTAGAGATAAATGTAAGACGAAGATTGACAATGGACGGCAATGAACTTTATTTTAGAAATAAAGAATTTTTAAATCAAAATCAATACAAAAGATTTGTTTTGACAAATGCCGATGCCGCTACGCAAATTTGGGACATTACCGATAAACAAAATATTAAACAAATTAATACAAATCTTGTTGGTAATCAATTAACTTTTGTTGCCAACACTAACAATTTGAGAGAGTATTTAGCAATAAAACCATCTGCAAACTTCCCGTCTCCTGAAATTATCGGTCAAATATCAAATCAAAATCTTCACAGATTGCCGCAAGCCGATTATATTATTATTGCAAATAAAGATTTTTTAGGCGAAGCAGAGCGTTTAGCACAAGCGCACAGACAAAAAAATGATTTAACCGTTCACGTTGTTGATGCAGAGAAAATTTATAACGAATTTTCATCTGGTACGCCCGATGCGACAGCATATCGCCGTTTTGTGAAAATGTTTTATGACAGAGCGTACTCTTCACAAAATGCAAATGCGAAATTTCCAAAATATTTATTGCTCTTTGGTACCGGCAGTTTCGACAATCGCGCTTTGCTCAACAACACCACAAACCCTGTTCGCCGTCTGCTAACATATCAGGCGGTAAATTCGGTTTCGGGCGTAAGTTCTTACACATCTGACGACTATTTCGGTTATATGGACGACAACACAGGGCGTGAAGCGGGCGGGTTGGTTCCGAACCAAAATATGAAAATTGGCGTTGGACGTTTTCCTGTCTATTCGTTCGAACAGGCAAAAACGCTTGTAGATAAGACTATTAACTATATGAACAACACACTTCGTGGAAGTTGGAAAAATCAAATTCTTTATATTGCCGATGACGGAGATAAAGGAGAACACGCAGATAGTGCAGATGCAGTTTCAAAAATTACGGCAAATAATAATCCTGAAATTTTAATTAAAAAACTCTATTTTGACGCTTATCCAAAAGTGTTTTCGGCTGCTGGTGGTCGCTATCCAGATGTTGAACGACTTCTTGATGATTACATAAGACAGGGTGTTTTGATGATAAATTATATGGGACACGGAAGCCCAAACAATTTGGCGTCAGAACAAATTATGACCAAACAGTCTATTGATAAAATGTATAATGAAAAACTTCCTGTTTTTGTTACCGCAACCTGTGATTTTGCACCATTTGACCAATTTAACGAGTCGGCAGGTGAAAAACTTTTATGGAACAAAAACGGCGGCGCAGTAGCCATTTTTTCCACAACAAGAACTGTTCTTATGCAGCCAAATGCTGATTTGAACAAACACTTTGCAAGATATTTTTCTGAAAGAGATGAAAATTGCAATCCGTTGGCTTTGGGCGATGTGTTTATGAAGTCAAAAAATTCGCAAACCAATAGTTCTAATAAATTTGCCTTTACGCTTCTTGGCGACCCTGCACTAAAACTTGCTTTTCCGCATCCAGCAAAAGTAATTACCGACAGCATAAACTTTAATCCTGTCAATTCACTTGCCTTTGACACTATTTCCGCACTTGGCATAGTGCATATTTCGGGACATATAGCAAATTGCGAAGGCATTTATATCCAAGGGTTTGAAGGCATTGTAAATATTCACGTTTTTGATAAAGAGGAGACAATCACAACGCTGAAAAATCCGGGAAGCGGTGCTGACGAAAATATACATTTTAAATACCAAGACCGTACTAATACAATTTTTGTGGGTTCGGCAGAGGTAAAAAACGGAAAATTTAGAATTGCTTTTGTTGTGCCGAAAGACATAAAATATAATTTTGGCACAGGACGAATTGTATATTACGCTTCGGAAGGTAATTTGGGAATGGAAGCAAACGGCTATTTTGAGAATTTTATAGTAGGCGGCGAGGCGCAAAATGTTGCTGTTGATACAATCGGACCGGAGGTAAAACTATATATGAACACGCCCACTTTTAGAAACGGCGGACAGGTTAATACTTCACCAGTGTTTTTTGCAGAAATGTTTGACGAAAGCGGCATCAATACTGTCGGCAGCGGTATCGGACACGATATTACTATGCGAATCAATGGCATCTACAAAGACGGAAAACAGATGACAAAATACAACGACGAAGAGATTGTATTAAATAATTACTATGTTTCAGAACTTGGCTCTTACCAAAGAGGAAAAATAGAGTATCAATTAAATGATTTGGAAGAGGGAAATTACACGATAAAATTCCGCGTTTGGGATATGTACAACAACTCTACAAATTCAGAAATTTCGTTTTTTGTTTCAACAAAAGGCAAAATAGATGCAGATGTTGATGTTTATCCAAATCCTGTTGTTTTAGGCGAGCCTATAACTTTCTCCATAAATCATAACCGCCCGGGGCAACTGCTCGATATTGGTATTTTAGTTTCTGATTTGGCAGGTCGCACCGTTTGGCGTTCATCGCAACAGACCATCACCTCTGGAACGGAAACAAAAATCCAGTGGAATCCTGTGGCAGAAGGCAGTGCACTGGGAATCGGTTTGTACATTGTACGCTTGGAATTATCAACAACAAACGAAAAAAGTACATTTGTTCCGTTAAAATTGATTATTAAATCAAAATAATTTTGTACACCACCATTCAAAAGAGCGCAAAGTCAAATAAACTTTGCGCTCTTGCGTAACTTGAAAATCTTGCGTTCTTTGCAATAAAATATCTTTTATTTTATCTCTTTTCCTCCATAAGTGATTGATTGAATGACATTTACTGTTTTTTCGCGTACATTTTCTGAAAGTGGAGCGTAATGCGTTTTTGAGGCAACTTCTTGTCCTTCCGCGCTTATGATATGGCTAAAAAGTGCTTTCAACGCTTTTGCTTGCTCTTCGGTGCGGTTGTTGTAACTTTGCTCTTTGTATGCAATCAGCCAAGTGAATGTGCTGATTGGGTAAGCGTCTGGATTTGAGGAATTTGTGATGCTTGTGCGTGTGTCGGCAGGAATTTCGATATCTGCCGCTGCCGAAATGCTTTTGTCGTTTGCAAGCACAAAAATTCCGTTTCTGTTTTGCAAACTTGCTACAGGCAAACCCAATGCCAAAGCGTATTCAGAACCGATATAGCCGATTGAGCCGTCTGTTGCATCAATTATACCTGCAACACCGGGATTGCCTTTTCCAGCCACGCCCACAGGAAATTTCAATGATTTGCCTTCGCCGATTTCATTTTTCCACGCTTCGTTTGCTTTGCACATATATTCTGAAAAAACTGCTGTTGTGCCGCTGCCATCTGAACGATAAACAGGGGTAATTGTTTTGTTCGGCAGGTTCAAATCGGGATTAATTTCTTTGATTTTTTCATCGTTCCATTTGGTAATTTTTCCTCTAAAAATATCAGAAATTAATTCTGCAGTAAGTTTCAGTTCACTGATTTCCTTTACGTTATACGACAAAACCACTGCGCCCAAACAAGTTGGAATATGCACAATCTCGCCACCCATATCAGCAAGTTCCGCATCAGACAAGAACACGTCTGTTGCACCGAAATCAACCGTTCTGTCTCTCAAACTGCGAATGCCACCGCCGCTGCCAACCGCACCGTAGGTAACGCCATTACCTGTTTTTTCTGTAAAACTTTTGAAAACAATGTTATAAAATGGCGCAGGAAAAGTTGCACCCGCACCCGAAAGGTTGTTTTTTTGACCGCAAGACATCAATACCATAGCAGTCATTAAACCCATAAAAAATTTTGTTTTTTTCATTTTGAAATATTTTTTTAAATTATATTGCAAAATTACTTTCAAACAATTACGTTACAATTTAGAAAAAGTTAAGAAGTTATTAAGATAAAGAAATTTCGTATAAATAAAAAAAATTGCATATTACTAGTTACTTTGATTCACTACAACTTTTCCGAATGAATTTTCGATTTTTACAAGATAAACACCTGCTTGTGGAACGGAAATTTCGATAGTTCCGTTTTGGCTGCATTTGCTTGCAATTATTTGACCTTGGACATTATAAATCGAAATATCGCCAATAAAATTTTCAATAATTATTGAACGATTATTTGTTGAATAGATATTTGCCAAAGAAATTGATGCTTCACAAATCCAGTTAAAACACTCTTCCACTGTTAAATTAAGCGTAACAGTGCTGTCGCAATAGTAAATGTTTGGCAAAATAATAGTGTAAATTCCTGTTGTATTTACATTAAAACCATTTAAAGTATAATTTTCCCCTATGCAAATTGTGTCATAAATAATGGTTTCGCTTGTTGGATTTACAGTTAATTCCAAAATTACGATACTATCGCAGCCATTAATATTTTGTAAAGTAAGCGTGTGAGTGCCTGTTGTATACACATTAAAACCATTGGCTCTATAAGGCAAATAGTTTTCACAAACCGTATCATAAATAGTGGTTTCACTCGATTGATTTACAACAAGATTAAGCGTTACAATACTGTCAAAACCACAAATATTTTGCAAAGTATCAATATAAGTTCCTGTTTCACTTTCATTAAAACCATTTAAGTTATAAACTTCACCTTGACAGATTGTTGCGTGAATTGTTTCTAATACCAAATTGTAAGGCGGAACAGTCATTACAACATTTAGCGTATCTGTGCATTGGTTGTTAATGACCCCAGTAACTAAACGAAGATTATATGTTGCACCTTCGTTTGGCGCAATAAATGGTGGCGGGTATGCTGCGTTAGAGGTAAGAATTGTGTCTATAACCATACCGTTTTGTTGCGTAACAAGCCAATAGTTTGTTTCTGGCATTTCATATTGTCCATAATTTCCAAAACTGTCGTTTATTAACTGAATAACATTTTGGCAATTCGTAGGTATTTGTCTAAAAGATGCTGCTGACCGGGGCTCTTTAAGACGAGAGATAAGGTGAAAAGCACAATGCGGATTTCCAACAGTTCCAATTTGTGTCAATTGGCACATATATGTAGCGGTATCGTTGCTTGGCGGAGTAAATATTCTTTCTGTACTCACGCAATTAAAAGGAGGGAGAACAAGCGTGCCATCTGGATTAAATCCTTTATACCAGCAATATTTGAACCCTTCGGGTGCTTTAAGCGTATCAACAGGCGTGTCTCCGCAAACTCTTCCCTCTAATTCTGACTTTGCAAAATCTAATGTAAAATAAGAATAACCGAAATGCTCACCCGGAGCACAGTCAAAATTTCTTATGCGCACTCTAACGGTTTGCCCTCTAAGGTCAATCGGATATCTAAGACTTACTCCAATAGTTGTCCAGTCCTTCCAATAAATATTTTGTGCAGGTCGCATACTCGCCGAAGCAGTATTACCGTTAGGAACCATAATATTTGCGCTTTGAGGAATAAAATGCCAAGTAGGGTCATAGCCGTAATCAAGTACACTTTGATAAGATGAAAGAAATATATTTCCGCAATTTGAGCCAATAATATGACCACTTGCGCTTAATATTTCCAATGTAATTTTTGGGTCATAATCAACACCGTGTCCCGGTGCCTCAAAAACAGTGGCATATTTAAATAAAAGAAGTGAATATACAGAATCCACAGTAAATATATATGTTAAACCCTCCCATTCCGAATTATTCCCTTTATTTCCAAGACGTACCGAAGCCGAAGCACCTTCGGTAATTGTGCGCAAACCGCCCAATGTTATGGTGTCGTATTCAAGCACAGTATGAACAGTATGACGGCTCAACCAATTTGCATAGCCGTAATCTATATGACCATTGTTGATTGTTATTGAAGTTGGATGCCACGTCGAAGTTGTTAGATACCACGTCCCGTATTGTGGTTGAGCCGCCGCAAGGTTTGTATAGTCAATACAGTTACTACCAACTACTTGTGCATTTGCACCTGCATTTAAACCAAAAATAGCAAGTGCGATAAAAAGTTTATAAAGTTTTTTCATTTTAGTTATAATAATTTCTCAAAATGCAAAAGTACAAATTATTTTTTATTTAACAAAAACGTAAGGACTAACACACAAATTAGTCCTTACTACAAGTCAAATTCTACTATACGCTGTATCGCTTTGATATTCAGTTAATTTTTCTTGGTCGTCAAGCATTTTTAGCAGCGAATTGTCTATGTCTTTTGAGGGG
>Ga0209737_10000543_pt1 | contig 30288 bp, 22 predicted proteins | sample TergutCu122P3_FD_187284 | JGI IMG/M metagenome (GOLD analysis project Ga0209737, IMG submission 187284) | Cubitermes ugandensis P3 segment gut microbial communities from Kakamega Forest, Kenya - Cu122 P3 (SPAdes) (version 2) | ecosystem: Host-associated > Arthropoda: Insects > Digestive system... | reverse complement strand
TCTCAGGGCTCGCCGCCCTCGAAGCGCATCCCGCTACCCGCAGACTGCTCGGTGTCGTGCTCGAAGAGCGCGGCGTGCTGCGCGCCCACATGCCGGTGTTTGCCGCCGCAGGCATCGGGGAGACCACCAGCGGCAGCTTTTCGCCCACGCTGGAAAAATCCATTGCCTTTGCCCGCCTGCCTCTGGCCACCCAGGCGGACGAAAAAGTCGAAGTCGAAATCCGGGGCAAACGTCTGCCCGCACGCACGGTCAAACTGCCTTTCGTACGTCACGGCAAAGCACTCATCTGAAGCACGCGCGATGGCGCGTCCTTCTTCATACGCTGTTTTTTCCCCTATTCCTGCCGGAGATTCCCATGAGCAAAGTTCCCTTTGAGCTGAAGTACACCGATACCCATGAGTGGATACGACTCGAAGACGACGGCTCCGTAGCGATTGGCATCACTGACCATGCCCAGGAAGCCCTGGGCGACATCGTTTTCCTCGAACTGCCCGAGCCGGGCCGCACATTGGCGGACAAGGAAAGCTGCGCAGTCATCGAGTCGGTCAAGGCCGCTTCCGATATCTATGCTCCGTTCGCGGGCGAAGTCATTGCCGTCAATCAGGCCGTGGTCGACGCCCCCGAAAGCGTCAACGCCGACGCCTACGCCGCCTGGCTTTTCAAACTGCGCCCCGCCGCCGATGCCGACATGGCAGCCCTGCTGGATGCCGCCGCCTACCAATCCGCGCTTGCCGAAGAATAGATCATGACCACTCTGGCAGAACTCCTCAGCCACGACGACTTCGCCGCCCGCCACCTGGGTTCCTCCCCGGATGAGATCGCCCGCCTCTGCGCCGCGATCGACGTTGCCGATATCGACGAACTCATCAGCCAGGCCGTGCCGCAGGGCATCCGCCTGCCCAAGCCGCTGGAACTCGATTCGCCCCTCGATGAACAGCGGGCGCTTACACGCCTGCGCGCCATCGCCGCGAAGAACACGCCGAAAAAGCCGATGATCGGCCTCGGCTACCACGGTACGCACACCCCGGCAGTCATTCTGCGCAACGTGCTGGAAAATCCCGGCTGGTATACCTCCTACACGCCCTATCAAGCCGAAATCTCCCAAGGCCGTCTCGAAGCCCTGGTCACCTTCCAGCAAATGATCGTCGATCTCACCGGCCTGGACATTGCCAATGCATCGCTGCTCGACGAAGCGACCGCTGCCGCCGAAGCGATGACGATGGCGCGGCGGATATCGAAATCCGCCTCGAATGCGTTCTTCGTCGACTCCGACTGCCTGCCGCAAACGCTCGACGTGCTGCGTACCCGCGCGCAGGGGTTCGGTTTCGAGATCATCACCGGCAAAATGGAAGAGGCCGCCCGACGCGAAGTCTTCGGCGCGCTGCTGCAATATCCGGGCATGGACGGCGAAGTGAAAGACCCGAGTCTCGTCATCGCCGAGCTCAGGGCGCGCGGCGCAATCGTTGCCATGGCGGCCGACCCGATGGCGCTCGTGCTGCTCAAGAGTCCCGGCGCGCTCGGCGCCGACATCGCCCTGGGTTCGACGCAACGCTTTGGCATCCCGATGGGGTTCGGCGGTCCGCACGCAGCCTATTTCGCCGCCCGCGCCGCGCATGTCCGGGCCATGCCGGGCCGCATCATCGGAGTCTCGAAAGACTCGCGCGGCAAGCGCGCCTACCGCATGAGCCTGCAAACGCGCGAACAGCACATCCGGCGCGAAAAAGCCAATTCCAACATCTGCACCTCGCAGGCGCTGCTCGCCAACATGGCTGCGTTCTACGCCGTCTGGCACGGCCCGCGCGGGCTACGCGCCATTGCCGGGCGCATCCACCGTCTGGCCGCCATTCTGACCCTGGCGCTGCGCGCTTCGGGGCGGCACGTGCGCGAACAGGCGTTCTTCGACACCGTGGCCGTCACCTTTCCCACCGCCAGTCTGGCAAAAAATACTCTCACCGCCGCCTTCGATCTGGGTTACGACCTGCGTCGACTCGACGATGTCACCCTTGGCATCACGCTGGATGAGACCACGACCCGCGCCGATCTCATCGCGCTGATCCGCGCTTTCGGAACCTTCATCGATGAGGCCAAGCTCGACGCGCTCGACCGCCGCGCCGAAACCCTCGAATTCATTCCTGCGGCGCTGCTGCGCAGCGACCCTCTGCTTACACACCCCGTGTTCAACACTTATCACACCGAACACGCGATGCTGCGCTACCTGAAGCGCCTGCAAAACCGGGATCTCGCGCTCGATCACGCGATGATCCCACTCGGCTCCTGCACGATGAAACTCAACGCGGCAGCCTCCATGATGCCGATCACGTGGCCGGAATTCGCCGCGCTCCACCCATTCGCCCCGGCCACCGAGGCCAGCGGCACGATGGAAATGATTCGCGGACTGGCCACCTGGCTATGCAGGATCACCGGATTTCCCGCCATCTGCATGCAGCCGAATTCCGGCGCGCAGGGCGAATACGCCGGATTGACCGTCATCGCGCGCTATCACGCCAGCCGTGGGCAGGCATACCGTCGCGTCTGTCTGATTCCCCAATCGGCGCACGGAACCAACCCGGCCACCGCTCAGATGGCGGGCATGAAAGTGGTCACGGTGGACTGCGACAGCGATGGCGACGTCGACCTTGGCGACCTGAAAGCCAAGGCCGCCATGCACACCCACGAGCTCGCAGCGCTGATGATCACCTATCCCTCCACCCACGGAGTCTTTGAGCAGGGCATCCGCGAAATCTGCCAGATCGTCCACGACCACGGCGGACAGGTCTACATGGACGGCGCCAATCTCAACGCCTTGGTCGGCCTGAGCTCTCCCGCCTTCATCGGCGCGGACGTCACGCACATGAATCTTCACAAAACCTTCGCCATCCCGCATGGCGGCGGAGGGCCGGGCATGGGGCCGATCGGTCTGGCTGCACACCTCGTGCCCTTTGCGCCCGACCATGTCTTCATGCCGGAAGACGCGCAGAGCCATCAGCGGCCCAATCGCGGACAGGGCGCGGTCAGCGCCGCGCCATACGGTTCCGCCAGCATTCTGCCGATTTCGTGGATGTACATCGCCATGATGGGCAGCGAAGGACTCAAACAGGCCACCGAACTTGCCATTCTCAACGCCAACTACATCGCACGCCGCCTCAAGCCCCATTACCCGGTGCTCTACACCGGCAGACACGGGCGCGTGGCGCACGAATGCCTGCTGGACATCCGCCCGATCAAGGCCGCCACCGGCATCACTGAGATCGACATCGCCAAACGGCTCATGGACTACGGCTTCCACGCCCCCACTGTTTCCTTCCCCGTGGCGGGCACGATGATGATTGAGCCCACCGAGTCGGAACCCCTGGCCGAACTCGATCGTTTCATCGAGGCCATGATTTCCATCCGCGATGAAATCCGCCGCATCGAGCTTGGCGAATGGGACGCCGCCGACAATCCGCTCAAGAACGCGCCGCACACCCAGGCCGACATCATCGACGAATGGTGTCGCGCCTACAGCCGTGAGCAGGCGGTTTTCCCGCTTGCCTGGGTTGCGGAAAACAAATTCTGGCCGAGCGTGAACCGGATCGACGACGTCTGGGGCGACCGGAATTTGTGTTGTGTGCTGGAGGAACCGGGTTCTCGCTGAGCTTTTGGCTTCTCTCTTGATGTAAGAGTGGCGAATAACACTCGTTTTCGACACGACAGCGTGTTTTTGCGAGCCGCCATAGCGTGAGATACAATGTATCTCAATCTGTTTAAGGAGCTTGTCACCATGACTACCACAACAATGGTTCACGTCCGCGTAGACGAGCATGTGAAGGCACAAGCCACGGAAACGCTGGCCGCAATGGGGCTTTCCGTCTCTGACGCCGTGCGAGTGTTCCTGATGCGCGTCGTCGCTGAGAAGCAACTGCCGTTTGCACTCAAAGCGCCAAATGCCGAAACGCGCGCCGCGATGGCTGAAGCCGATACGATTGCCAAAAAGCGCCATGCTCGCTTTGCCACTGCTGCCGAGCTATTTGATGACCTCGAAAAAAACGGCAGCGAGTAAACGCGCCACTCTGCCCAGAGCGGCTGACTACGCAAAGTCCTTTCTCAAGGATTGGGAACGCCTGTCTCGATCCGGCAGATATGACATGAACAAGCTAAAGGAAGCCATGCTATTGCTGATCGCCAATGACGGCCCACTTGGCCCAGAGTGGCTGGATCATCCATTGGGCGGTGATTGGGATGGACACAGAGAGTGCCATATCGGCGGAGATTTCCTGCTGACCTACAAGATCGATGACAGCAAAACCGGACTGGTTGTCTTTGTGCGTACAGGCACACATGCGGAGTTGTTCGAGTAGTGGATCACAAATCCGTTACTACCGAGGTTTTCGAGACGCCCTTTCTTCATGTCTTTTATCGTTCGATCTGGACAGCGCTCGCGCTCGTCCACCTCGTCATCCTCGCCGCGCTCCTGAGCTGGATTGCCATTGAAACCCGCCCCGTAACGATGCCCGGTCTGGAACTGGCTCAGGGCGAGAAGCTGCGTTGCGTCTCCTATGCCCCCTTTCATCGTCCGGGACAAACGCCGTTCGATGAAAGTCTGATCATCCCGCGTCAACAGATCGAAGAAGACCTGCGTGCGCTCTCCGCAATCACCGGCTGCGTGCGAACCTACTCGACCGACAAGGGACTGGACAGGGTGCCCGCAATCGCCAATGAGCTGGGACTCAAGGTGCTGCTCGGCGCATGGATCGGCTACGTTTCGGAAAAAAACGCCCTCGAACTCGAACGCGCCATCACGCTTGCCAACGCTTATCCCGACACCGTGCGGACAATCATCGTCGGCAACGAAGTTCTGCTTCGCCGCGAACGTACCGCCACGGAGATGCGCGCCCTGCTCGATTCGGTGCGCGCGAAAAGTCCCGTGCCCGTCACTTACGCCGACGTGTGGGAATTCTGGCTCAAGAATACCGAACTGGCCGCGCACGTCGATTTCATCACCGTGCACATTCTGCCCTTCTGGGAAGACGAGCCCGTCGACATCGGGGAGGCGCTCGCCCATGTTGCCGAAGCCCGCGAAAAGGTTGACGCAGCCTTTGCCGGAAAGCCCATCCTGATCGGAGAAACCGGCTGGCCGAGCGCCGGTCTCCAGCGCGGGGAATCGCTGCCCTCAAAGATCAATCAGGCGCGCCACATCCGGGAATTCGTGCGCCGGGCGCATGACCTGGGCTGGGACTACAACCTCATCGAAGCCATCGATCAGCCGTGGAAACGGGAGTTGGAAGGCACTGTCGGCGGCTTCTGGGGCATGCTCGATGCCGACACCCTGCAACCGAAATTCCCGATCGAAGGCCCCGTTTCCGAACGCGAAAGCATCGCTGCACCGTTGATCGGAGTCGGCGTGGGTGCGCTTTTGCTTCTGGCCCTCACCGGGCGCTCCCGAACACCGCAGCGCCTTGCCGCCCTTGCCCTCACCGGCGCAACAACCGGTTTGATTGCCATTCTGCACGCCGAACACGCCCGTCTGGCCTACTTCAGCCTGACCCACTGGATCGCCCTTGGCGCGGTTGCGCTCGCCGCGCTGGCCGCCTGCGCGGCGCTGGCGCGCTGGTCCGGCAACCCGCTCACAGCCGCCGACATCGCCTGGCAACGGGTACGAGGCGCAAGGCTCGACGCGGATGCCGCCGATGTATTGTCCGCGCTGCGCGGTTTTCTCCTCTTCGCCGCCGCCATTGCGGCATTGCTGCTGCTCATCGCCCCGCGCTACCGCGATTTTCCAAGCCTGCTCTATCTGACTCCGGCGGCGATTTATGGAGTCATCGGTTGGCTGCAAGGCAGCGCCTTTTCCCGCGCCGAGCGTATCTGCGCCGCCCTCATTGCGGTATGCGCAATCGGGCGATTCGAGCCTGCCAACCCGCAAGCCATTGGCTGGCTATTGATCTGCCTTGCACTGGCCCTGCCCGTCCTTGCGCGCTACCGGAGCATAGGTTCGCAGCAGGGCAAAAAGCCCCAGCAGCGCCCCGACGGAAGCGTAATCGGCGCTGTACAGCACCAGCCCCGCCACACCGGCGAACCAGCCGATCCAGGCGCATAACCGCCATCCGGCCAGAAACCCCAGGGCGCCGAACGCCAGCGCAAAAATCCCCAGCCGTTGCGCATGGAAACTTTGTGTCAGCAACCACGTCAGTCCGCAGGACAGCCCGCCAGAGCCGCAGTCACGCGGCAAAAGATCGTTCTCGATCACCCCGAAACGCAGCGCCATGAGCGCCAGACAGAGCAGGCCCGCGCCCAGAAACGCGCGCCGCAGCATGCGCCGCCCATCCACGGCTTGCCTGCAATCATCTCCATTCACCCGGCGCGCCTCCCGAAAAATTGATCCAAGTAATTGTTCCAAAACAACACGACTTCTCGACAGGCATATGATCTGCATCAATTTCGGATAACATGGCTTATTGGCATAGATTTGTTAAATATTTCACATTATCCAGCATCCATGAAAAAAGCCGTTGCTTTCGTCCTGCGCTTCTTCATCGCCGCAGCCATTGCCGCTACGGTGGCCTCTGTCCAGTACCTGCTGTGGCAGACATACGGGAACAGCAACGACGCTCCCTTCGACTCCTCATTCGGCATCAAGGGGTTCAGCTACAGCGGCTACCAGCGCAACCAGAGTCCTTTCACCGGGCCACACCCGAGCGCGACCGAAATCGCAAGGGATCTCGAACTGCTCAGGAAGAAAACCGACAGCCTGCGCACATACGGCATCACCGATCTGCCCTCGCTGCTGCAAGAAGCCGGTAAACACGATTTTCAGGTGACGGCGGGGATCTGGATCGACAACGACGAGGCCCTGAACGAGCGTGAAATCAACGCCCTGGTCGACGCCGCCAACGACATGCGCCACGTCGAGCGGGTCGTCGTCGGCAACGAGGTGCTGTGGCGCGCCCAGAACGAAGGCAAGGCCGATCAGACTCTCAAACAACTCATCGCCTATCTCGATCAGGTACGCGCCAGGACGCGCAAACCCATATCGACCGCCGAGCAATGGCACGTCTGGGAAAAATATCCCGAACTCGCCGATCATGTCGACTTCATCACCGTACATATCTTTCCCTATCACGAAGGCGTGGGCATCTCCGATGCCATCCCGCAGGTGTTCGAGCGCTATGACCAGATGGTCAGGCTCTTTCCGGGCAAAAAGATCGTCATCGGCGAAATCGGATGGCCCAGCAAAGGTCCGGTGCGCGACGCCGCCGTGCCCTCGGACAAGAACCAGACCCGCTTCGTGCGCGAATTTCTTGCGCATCCGCGCACGCCGATGCTCGACTATTTCCTGCTGGAAGCCATCGACCAGCCCTGGAAAATAGATTCCGAACGGGGCGAAGGCTGGGCCGGGGCCTACTGGGGCATGTACGACGTCGACCGTCACCTCAAGTATTCGCTCACGGGCCCCATCGAGCGCGACCGTCACTGGCTGGGCAAGGCAAGCAACGCCGCAATCTTCGCCCTCCTGCCCATGTTCCTGATGGCCTTTTTCCTTCCGAGCTGGAGCGTCAGCGGCAGGCTCTTTCTCGCCACGCTGATCCAGGCCTGCATTTCGATTCTCATCATCGGTCTCAATGTGCCGGTAGAGTATTACCTCGTCCCGGAACGGCAACAGCGCGAACTCATCGGGCTGGCCGTCATCATCGCCGCCACCTGTCTCACCGTTGCGGTGCTGCTCTCGCACGGGTTCGAGTTCGGCGAAATCCTGTTCAAACGCCGCTGGAAACGCCGTTTCGAGCCGCTGCCCCCGCACCCGCCCGACAGACAGCCTTTCGTCTCCATTCATCTGGCCTGCTACAACGAACCGCCGGAAATGGTGATCGCCACCATCGACAGCCTCGCGGCGCTCGATTATGAAAATTTCGAGGTGCTGATCCTCGACAACAACACCCGCGATGAAGCCCTGTGGCGGCCGCTCGAAAAACGCTGTGCCGAACTGGGGCCGAAATTCCGTTTCTTCCACCTGATGAACTGGCCCGGTTTCAAGGCGGGCGCGCTCAATTACGGACTCATGGTCACGGATCGAAGAGCCGAGGTCGTCGGCGTGGTCGATGCCGACTATGTTGTCTCCAACGAGTGGCTGGCGAGCCTCGTGCCGCACTTCGACAAGACCGATGTCGCGGTCGTGCAGGCCCCGCAAGCGCACCGCGACTGGGAAAACCAGCCTTTCCGCCGCATGTGCAACTGGGAATTCGACGGGTTCTTCCGTATCGGCATGCACCACCGCAACGAGCGCAACGCCCTCATCCAGCACGGCACCATGACGCTGGTGCGCCGCCGGGCGCTCGAAGAAGTGGGCGGCTGGTCCGAATGGTGCATCTGCGAAGATACCGAACTGGGTCTGCGGCTCATCTCGAAAGGCTACGACACCCGCTACGTCGACCACGTTCTCGGGCGCGGCCTCACGCCTTCGGACTTTGCCGCGATCAAGAGCCAGCGTTTCCGCTGGGCCTTCGGCGCAATGCAGATCCTCAAGGCCCACATGCCGAAAATGCTCGGTCGCAGCACGCTGAACCTCGCACAGCGTTACCACTTCCTCACCGGCTGGTTCTCCTGGTTCGGGGACGCCCTGCAATTCGTGTTCGCCTACGGGAGTCTGCTCTGGACGGCAGGCATTCTCGCCTTTCCCAAGACCTTCAGTCTGCCGGTCGTGGCGCTGGCCCTGCCCGTGCTCGGGTTCATGGCTTTCAAGGCCGCGCTGGGACCCATCCTCTACCGCCGCACCATGAATTGCCCCTGGCGCGACATTCTTGGCGCCTCGATTCTTTCGGTCGGATTGGCGCATACCATCGCGCGCGGCGTATTCGTCGGACTCATCAAGAAAAAGGGCGTTTTCGTCGTCACGCCCAAGGGCTGGAAAGCCAAAGGCATGTTTGCCTTTTTCGGCCCTATCCGTGAAGAACTCGGCATGCTCATCGGGCTCATTCTGGCGATTATGTCCCTGATTTTCACACGCGGAGCCGTAGATACCGAGACACGTTTGTGGGTTGCCATTCTTGCTCTGCAATGCATTCCCTACATGGCCGCCATTGCCTGTCAGATTGCAGCCTATCTGCCCGAACGGCGCGGGATGGAATCTCCTCGAGAAAGGATTGAACCGGAACTGCGCGCTTCATCGTGATTCTTTTTACGGTAATTCGATATAACACGAAAAAAAGATGATGCGAAAAGACCAGTTACATTTCCTGCTTTATGCCTGCCTGTCCCTGCTGGCGGCAGTTTTTGTCATATTCACCATTCTCCCGAAGGCTGAAGCCGAGCCTCCAACATCCCTCGCCGAAGAAACCGGTATTCTGAGCATACAAAACACCTTGCGAGAGCGAGGCAGCGCAATCCTGCCCGTTCCCGCCCTTTCGCCGGAGGAACTCAACTCCGGCAAGGCGCTGCTTGGCGAAAGACTGTTTCACGACCCCAGGCTCTCGGGCGATGGCACCATTTCCTGCGCGTCCTGTCACGACCTCTCGCGCAACGGCGCCGATGGCCGCAAGATTGCGATTGGCATAGGCAATGCACTCGGCGAAGTCAACACCCCCACCGTGTTCAACGCGGTACTCAATTTCCATCAGTTCTGGGACGGACGCGCCACCACCCTCGCCGAACAGGTTTCCGGTCCGCTGACGAATATCGCTGAAATGGCAAGCGATTGGGCAATCGTTGTGCGCCGTGTTTCAGAAGACGGCGAATACCGCAAGGCATTCAAGCTCGAATATAAAGGGGAAATCAGTCCAAAAACCATCGCCGATGCCATTGCACGTTTTGAAGCCACCCTGCTCACCCCGAACGCGCCATTCGACCGTTTTCTCAGCGGCGACGCCGCAGCCATCGACGATGAGGCCAAGGAAGGCTACAGGCGCTTCATCGACTTTGGTTGCATCAGCTGTCACCAGGGCGCCAATATCGGCGGCAATATATTTCAGCGATTCGGAATCATGGGTGACTATTTCGCCGATCGCGGCAACATCACCAGGGCCGACCTTGGTCGTTACAACGTCACGGGTCACGAAGAAGATCGCTTCGTCTTCAAGGTGCCAAGCCTGCGCAATGTCGCTGTCACTGCACCCTATTTTCACGACGGCAACACCGACACGCTCGACGCAGCCATCGGAATCATGGGCCACTACCAGCTCGAACGTGACTTGTCCGAAGAGGATCGTCGCTATATTGCCGCCTTTCTCGAAAGCCTGACCGGAGAATACCGAGGAGAGCGGCTGAAGCCATGAATTCCGCTGATCGCCCCCCCCAGGGTACAGCTTCCCGCCTCCCCTCGCTGCCCCCAGAGTCTGCTGCGGTCATGCATGGGCGCGCATCATCGTCCTTTGCCGGCGTCTTGCGCAGCCTGCTCATCGTGTCGATCATCGCGGCGTCGCTCTTCTGGGTGTATCGCAGCGCGGACACCGTTTCGGCCTCGGATCTTCAGGCCTATTCGCGCAAGCTTCACACCTTCAATGAGCTCGATATTCAGATCAATATCGATGTTCTGGCCATCCGTTTTGAACTCCACAAGAATTACGATGCCATCGCGCAGGACATCAACCTTCTCAATGCGCTGCTCAAGCAGCTTCACACGCCTCCCAAATTCCTATCTGACAGCGATGCCGAAAAACTCCTCCGACACATCAGGGAACTCGATCGGCTGATACAGCTGAAAGATGATTACATCGAAAGCTTCGTCAGGGAGAGCGCAGTGTTGCGCAACTCCACGCGCTATTTTCCGACTGCACTCAGACACTTCGCCAAATCGAACAACAGCCCGCGCCTGCATGCCGATCTCGGCTCCCTGAACGGCAACATCATGACCTATCTGGTATTGCAGGATAGGGAACTGTTGTCGACCATCTCCGGGCAAATAGAATCCATTCGGAGCAAAAACGCCAACCTGCCGCCCCAGTCCGAGCGGGCGCTGAACAATATCCTCGAACACGCCAGGATCATCATCAAATACAGGCAGTCAATCGACTCGAAAATACATGATATTGCCCTGATCACTACGGATGCAGGAACAGAAATCGAAAGAGCCATCCAGACATTTGGCATCGGCTATGAGAACGCATCAAACCGATCCCGCATTTACCGGGTGCTGCTTTTCGTTTCCGCGCTCCTGCTCGCCCTGTATCTGACGCTGCTTTTCGCCCAATTGGGCAAAACCACCCAGGCCCTGCGCAATTCCAACCGCAGTCTTGAGCAGCGCATCAACGAGTTGCATCACACCCAGGCCGATCTCAAACTCTACGCCACGCTCTTCAACAGCGCGACCGAAGGCATGGTCATCACCGACAACCATGCCAACGTTCTCATCGCCAACCCGGCCTTTTCCAGCATTACCGGCTACAGCTCTGAAGAAATGCACTCGCGTGCGCTCTCCATCCTCAGTTCCGGTCGGCATCCCAAGTCTTTCTATACTGACATGTGGAAAACCCTTGCCCTGCGCGGTAAATGGCAGGGGGAGATCTGGAATCGCCGCAAAAATGGGGAGTTGTATCCCGAGTGGCTGTCGATCAGCGCCGTGTATGACAGCGATGGCAACATCACGCACTACATCGGCGTGTTTTCCGACATCTCGGAACGCAAGAAGAACGAAGCCCACATCCAGTACCTCTCGCTGCACGACCCGCTCACCAATCTGCCCAACCGGCTGTTGATGCAGGAAAGACTCAACGAGGCGCTTGCCCAGTCGCAGCGCATCAACAGCCATACCGCCGTGCTGGTCGTCAACCTCGACCGCTTCCGGAACATCAACGACACCCTGGGCAACGAACTGGGCGACGCCCTGCTCCAGCAAGTCGCTCACCGGAGTCTGTCCCTGCTCAGAGATACCGATACCGTCTCCCGCCTCGGCAGCGATGAATTCGTTTTCATTCTGCCCGACATCGACCAGCCGCAGGACGCAGCCAGCATTGCGCGAAAACTTCTTGCCCACATCGGCCGCCCCTACCAGCTTGGCGAACACGAGATCACCATCACCGCCAGCATCGGCATCGCCCTCTCCGAGACCGATGGCAACACGGCGGCAGACCTGTTGCGCAACGCGGATACCGCCATGGGCCGCGCCAAGGAAGACGGACGCAACAATTTCCGCTTCTACTCCGCCGACATGAACATCACCACCCTCGGCGATCTGCTGCTCGAAAATCAACTGCGTAACGCCACCAAGCAAAACGAACTCGAACTTTTTTACCAACCCAAAATCGATTCCCGCACCGGCTCCCTGCAAGGCGCCGAGGCGCTCCTTCGCTGGCGGCATCCCGAACAGGGCATGATTGCGCCCGGCCGGTTCATCCGTCTGGCCGAAGAATCCGGACTCATCGTGCCCATTGGCACATGGGTGCTACACACGGTCTGTCAGCAAATCCGCGCCTGGCGGGATTCCGGACTGCCCGTCGTGCCGATCGCGGTCAACCTGTCGGCACAGCAATTCCTGCAAAGCAATTTACCCGCAATCATCAAGGAGAGTCTGGAAACGGCCGGCATCGAACCCGACCTGCTCGAGCTCGAACTCACCGAATCCATGTTGATGCGCAACGCCAATCACACCATCGACATTCTTTCCCGTCTGCGTCAAATGGGAATAAGCCTTTCCATCGACGATTTCGGCACCGGCTATTCGTCGCTGTCCTACCTCAAGCAATTTGAAGTCAACCTCCTCAAGATCGACAGGAGTTTCGTCGCCGACATCCAGAGCGCCGATACCGGCGGCACGATTGCCGTCGCGGTCATCGAACTGGCCCACGCCCTTGGCCTCAAGGTTGTCGCAGAAGGCGTGGAAACCGATGTGCAATGCCGCTTCCTGCTCGATCATGGCTGCGACATCTTCCAGGGCTACCTCTTCAGCCGCCCTGTTCCCGCTCACGATTTCGCCCAAAAGCTCGCCGGCCTGAAACAAATCACACCGGAAGGTTGATCAGGGTACGGATCGAACGCAGTCCTCGCCATCAATAGTGGCTACCCCGTGAATACTGCACTGCGTATATGCCGCACACCGTGAATACGGCGCTTCATATAAATAGTGCCCTTCATAAAATATAAAAAACCCCGTAAACACAAAGGGTCTTTTCCACCCACAACCATGTTCTCAAAAAAGCATATTCCGATCTACCCGGAGTCGAAGGCTGGGCTGGCGCGGCTCAAGCAAGCCGTCATCCCCTGCTGCCTTCCTAACCCTGCCATGAGCGTGAAGGAATGCTATAGACATGCGTTCATACACATCGCCACCGTCCTTCTATGGGCAATCATGTTGGCATGGGTCGCGATCGACATGGTTTCGCTCCGAAAACAGGAGATGGAATACGCTACGGCCAACGCAAAGGAGATTACCCGCGTCCTTGAGGAACACATACTGACCGCCGGCGGCAGGGTCGATTCGCACTTCCTTGAGAACTTCGTCAAAACGACTTATCTGCCCCCTCACACTACCCTGTGCCTGATAAACGACGAGCGGGAGCTCATTGCCCAATTCCCGCCCAATCATGAACACACCGGCGCGTGGCTCTCACCCGATCACCCGATATTCGCCGCCCTGCGCACGGGGCAACTGGAAGGCAGCATTTCCTGGGAGTACTTGATCGATGGTGTAAAACGTCTATACTATTACCACAGCATGCGAGACGCTTACCTGCCGTTCGTCATCATCCTTGGTCAGGAGAGATCCTCAGTACTCAGGGCGTGGTATCAACGGGCCATGATCTACGCGGTGCTCTGCACCCTGGTGACGCTGATTTTATTGCTTGGTTTGCAGGGATGGAGATCACGCATCAAACACATGGCCACACTGACCCAACGCCTGATCCGGGACATGGAAGAAAAGTCTCGTGAAAACAAGACGTTATTGGACTTTATTCCTGATCCTGCCTGGATGATCGGCACGGAAGGCAATATCGTTGCGGTCAACAAGGCGTTCCTGAACTTCTACCAGAAGGAAGACACGGAAGTTCTTGGTCACTCATCCCTGGAAATCGTCACGCCCGAAGATCACGAACTCCTGGTAAAAGGCCGCCAGGCCATTCTCGAGACCCAAACAGCCGGGACGCAAACCGTATGGCTCACCGGAGCGAACAAGCAGTTGCGTCCTTTTGAAATTTCACGGGTTCCCCTGTTCAACGAAGCGAATCAGCTGTACCGCATCGTCGGCATCGCGCACGACCTGACCGCGCGTTATGAAGCCGAGTCCCGCAAGCAGGTCATCGCCCAGATATTCGATCACAGCAGCGACGCTCTCATGGTCCTCGACAAGGATCTGCGCATCATGATCGTCAACCAGGCGCTACGCCATCTCTCCGGTTACAGTGAAAAGGAACTGGTCGGGCATTTTCCGGATGAATTCCTTACCACTCGCTTTGACCGTCGCCTCATCCGTTCCCTGATACGGCAGATGAAACACGATGGCGCGTGGAACAGCGAAATTCACATTCTCGACAAGAAGGGCGTTGAAAAACCCTTCCTGTGCCGCATTGCTTCCATGGGCAACGAACAGTTCCGGACGAAAAACTGGATCGTATTCCTGAGCGATCTCTCCAAATACCGCGAAACCGAAGAGCGCATCAAACGCCTCACTACCATCGACTCCCTGACCGGCCTGCCCAACCGCAAAGGATTTATCGACAGTCTGGATGAAAACCTGGACAACTACAGCGTAGATGCCCTGCTCGTGCTCAATCTCAATCACATGAGCCGGATCAACGATGCCTACGGGCATCAGGCAGGCGATTTTCTGCTCCAGCGCATCGCCAGCCGCATCCGGAAGACATTGCACAACGATGACGTCGTTGGTCGGCTGGGCGACGACAATTTCGGCATCCAGCTGATCTCCAGCAATCCGAAAAGCATCGAACAGATCATCAAGAAGCTCATGGCGATCATCGCCCGCCCGATCCTCTTCAAGGAGCAGCCGATCACCTGCACCGCCTGTTTCGGCGTGTGCCTGGTTTCCGGCAGCTACCAGAAAGCCGACGACCTGCTGCGCAAGGCCGACACCGCCATGCGCCAGGCACGGGAAACCGGCGTCAACACCTACCGTTTCTTCTCGGAAAACCTCGGCAAGACCGTGATACAGCGCGTGAAACGCGAAGCTGACCTGCGCGGCGCCCTGGGGCGGCAGGAACTGGTTCTTTACTATCAACCTCAGACGGACATTCTGAGCGGCCGCATCTGCGGCTGCGAAGCCCTGCTGCGCTGGAATCACCCCCAACATGGTCTGATCCCGCCACTGGAATTCATTCAGCTTGCCGAAGAAACGGGTCTCATCCTGCCCATCGGCAAATGGGTACTGGAAGAAGCATGCCGTCAAAACAAGGCTTGGCAGGATCAGGGGTTTTCCCCCATCGTCATGGCGGTCAACCTTTCGCCCGTGCAACTACGACACGAGTCATTGATTAAGCATATTTCTTCAGCATTGGATCAATCCGGACTCGATGCGCGCTGGCTCGAACTCGAAATCACCGAGAGCGTCGTGCTGGCAGAACAGATGAGTGTGGTGCTCCAGAACCTGAAAGCACTGGGCGTGGGACTTTCCATCGACGACTTCGGCACCGGCTATTCCAGTCTTGCCTATCTGCGGCACTTCCCGTTCAACAAGCTCAAGATCGACCGGACTTTCATCCGCGACCTGAGCACCGACAGCGGCGCCGCCATCGTGCGCATGGTGCTGGACATGGCGCGCGAACTGCGCCTGAAAACATTGGCCGAAGGCGTCGAAACCGAAGAACAGGCCTGCATCCTGGCCGACTATCAGTGCATGGAATACCAGGGCTATCTGTGCAGCAAGCCGGTTCCGGCCGCCTCCTTCACCGAACTGTTGCAAAACATCGAATCGGCTATCGTGGCGTAAATCCTTTAATATTCGCCCTCCGTAGCCCGCAACAGAGATTCAACCAATGGCCCAGTATGTCATGTCCATGCTCCGCGTGAGCAAAATCGTCCCGCCCAAGCGGCAGATCATCAAAGACATCTCCCTGTCCTTTTTCCCCGGCGCAAAAATCGGCCTTCTGGGTCTGAACGGCGCGGGAAAATCCACCGTGCTCAGGATCATGGCGGGGGTGGAAACCGAATTCGACGGCCAGGTGCAATGGCAGCCGAATCTGTCGATCGGCTATCTGCCGCAGGAACCGCAACTCGACCCTGAAAAGACCGTCAAGCAGGAAGTCGAAGCCGCCTTCAGCGAAATCACCGAAGCGCAAGCGCGGCTTGAAGCCGTTTACGCCGCCTACGCCGAGCCGGACGCCGATTTCGACAAACTCGCCGAAGAACAGGCAAAACTCGAAGCCGTCATCGCCACCGGCGGCGCCGACATCGAAAACCAGATGGAAATTGCCGCCGATGCCCTGCGGCTGCCCGCGTGGGAAGCCCAGATCAGCCTTCTTTCCGGCGGAGAGAAGCGCCGCGTTGCGCTCGCCAAGCTTCTCCTCTCCAAGCCCGACATGCTTCTGCTGGATGAGCCCACCAACCACCTCGACGCCGAATCCGTCGAATGGCTCGAACAATTCCTGCTGCGATTCCCCGGCACGGTCGTTGCCGTCACGCACGACCGCTACTTCCTCGACAACGCCGCCGAATGGATTCTCGAACTCGACCGTGGCTGCGGCATTCCCTGGAAAGGCAACTACTCCTCCTGGCTCGAACAGAAAGAGGCGCGACTGGAACAGGAACAAAAACAGGTCGACGCCCACATGCGCGCGATGAAGCAGGAACTCGAATGGGTGCGCTCCAACCCCAAGGCGCGCCAGGCCAAATCCAAGGCGCGGCTTGCCCGCTTCGAGGAAATGTCGAGCTTCGAGTATCAGAAACGCAATGAAACGCAGGAAATCTTCATCCCCGTCGCCGAGCGGCTGGGCGACAAGGTGATCGAATTCAAAGGCGTCTCCAAGAGCTTCGGCGACAAGCTCCTGATCGATCAACTCTCCTTCAACGTTCCGCCGGGTGCGATCGTCGGCATCATCGGCCCCAACGGCGCGGGCAAAACGACTCTCTTCAAGATGCTCACCGGGCAGCAGACGCCCGATGCCGGTGAAATCGTCATCGGACCCACCGTCAAACTTGCCTGCGTCGATCAGACGCGCGACTGCCTCGATGGCAACAAGACCGTATTCGAGGAACTGGCGGACGGCTCGGACGTGCTCACCATCGGCAAGTTTGAAATGCCCAGCCGCGCTTACATTGGCCGCTTCAACTTCAAGGGCGCGGATCAGGGCAAACAGGTCGGCAAACTATCGGGCGGAGAACGCGGGCGGCTGCATCTGGCCAAAACCCTGATGGCGGGCGGCAACGTGCTGCTACTCGATGAGCCGTCCAACGACCTCGATGTGGAAACGCTTCGCGCGCTCGAAGACGCCCTGCTCGAATTCGCGGGCGTGGCGCTCATCATCTCGCACGACCGCTGGTTTCTCGACCGCATCGCCACCCACATCCTGGCTGCCGAAGGCGATTCCCAATGGACGTTCTTTGCCGGCAACTATCAGGAATACGAAGCGGACAAGAAAAAACGTCTGGGCGAAGAAGGCGCGAAACCCAAACGGATTCGCTACAGGCCCATCGTGCGCTGAAGTGATTTTGATTTAGTTGCGTACTTTCTCGCGCTGTTGCCCCCACCCTAACCCTCCCCCGCAAGCGGAGGAGGGAATCAGACTCCTTCCCCCGCTTGCGGGGAAGGCTGGGATGGGGGCAAGCAGTAAGCAATGTAAGTATTTGAATCGAAACCGCTCTAAAGCTCGAACGCCCCCGTCACCGTTCCCCCTGCCCGATCTCGCGCGCAGCTTCCAACGCCTGCTCGATGCGGTCGACGCCGTGGACAGTGATGCCCGAAATGGGCTGGCGCGGCAGGTTTGCGCGCGGAACGATGGCGGTTTTGAAACCAAGCTTGGCGGCTTCTTTCAGCCGCTCCTGTCCGCGTGGCGCGGGGCGTATTTCACCCGCCAGCCCCACTTCGCCGAAAACGGCAAGTCCCTGCGGCAATGGCCGGTTACGCAATGAAGAAGCCACGGCCAGCAGAATTGCGAGATCGGCGGCAGGCTCATTGATCTTGACGCCGCCGACGGCATTGATGAAAACATCCTGATCAAAGCAGACGATCCCGGCGTGGCGGTGCATGACCGCAAGCAACATCGCCAGCCGCGTCGGCTCCAACCCCACGGAGAGCCGACGGGGATTGGGATTTTGAGCATTGTCGACGAGCGCCTGGATTTCGACGAGCAGCGGACGGGTGCCTTCCTGGGTGATGAGCACGCAACTGCCGGGAACTTCGGCATCGTGGCGGGAAAGGAAAAGCGCGGAGGGGTTGGAGACGCCTTTCAGCCCCCGTTCGGTCATGGCAAAAACGCCCAGTTCATTGACCGCGCCAAAACGGTTCTTGAACGCGCGGATCAGACGGAAACTGGAGTGCGTATCGCCCTCGAAATAGAGCACGGTATCGACGATGTGTTCGAGCACGCGCGGCCCGGCAAGCGCGCCGTCCTTGGTGACGTGGCCGACGAGAATGAGCGTGGTTCCGCTCTGCTTGGCGTGCCGCGTGAGCTGCGCCGCGCATTCGCGCACCTGCCCGACGGAACCGGGGGCCGATTGCAGATTTTCCGAGTACAGGGTCTGGATCGAATCGATGACCGCAACCCTGGGCGCGGTTTCGGAAAGCGCCTCGATGATGCGTTCCAGACTGGTTTCGGTGAGCAGTTGCAGCCCCCCCGGTGACAGTTGCAGGCGCTGGGCGCGCAGGGCTACCTGTTCGCCGGATTCTTCGCCGCTCACGTAGACCACCGGATAGTCGCCCGCCAGCCCACAGAGCACTTGCAGGAGCAAGGTCGATTTGCCGATACCGGGATCGCCGCCGATCAGCACTACCCCGCCGGACACGAATCCGCCGCCCAGCACACGGTCGAATTCGTCGTTGCGACTGGAAATGCGCGGTTCCTCACGCGCTTCGAGCGCGGCAAGTTTCTGCATCTTCGCCGTCTCCCCGGCCAGCCCCGTCCGCCGCGCGCCGCGCTCGATGACGGTTTCGGTCAGGGTGTTCCATTCCCGGCACTGCGGGCACTGCCCCTGCCAGCGCGGAAACTGCGCGCCGCAGCCAGCGCAGACGTAGGCGGATCTGACTTTCGACATGTTCGTCGTTCGTGCAGGATTAAATCAAAAATGTCCCGAAACGGCTGGGCTAGAGGTCTTCGCTGTTTTTGGATTGCGAAGCAATCTCCTGAGCGCCTTTGGTTGATCGCCTGTACCAGAAAAGCCCGATGACGGCCGAAACAAGCAGGATGACAGAAAGAAGCCCGTACCCCGCATAATCGATAATCTTCAAAAAGCCTTTACCCGCGTAGTAGCCGCCGAAAGTAAAGGTCAACGCCCATACGCTCGCGCCGATCAGGTTGAGTACGAAAAACTTTACATGATTGACTTTGCTGATCCCCAGCAGAATCGCCGTCACATTGCGCACGCCGTAGATAAAGCGAAAACCAAGAATCAGGGCTGTATCATATTTTTTGAACAATATGGCCGCCCTGTCTACGTTTTTGGCCAGGCGGGGAAAATAGTGCAGCATGGCCTCGCCCTTGTACTTGCCAAGCGCAAACATGATCTGATCGATGGTGAAACTGCCGGCAAGGGCGCTCAGCGCAATGAGCCAGAGATTCAGTCCCAGGGTGTTAGCCAGCATGCCCGCGATGATGACGCAGGTTTCGCCCTCCAGAAAGGTCCACACCAGGATAACCACGTATCCGTAGCGCCTCAGCAGGTCCCTTGTCTCCAGTTCCGTTGTCAGGGAAAACCAGACGGCATAACCAATAGCCCCCAGAGCAAGCAAAACGACGTACCAGCGCTTACGCAACAAGGCGGCCAATTCGGGATTCAGCATGGTGATCCTTTTGTCATTTCCCCGGAAACGTGAAAGGGATTATTTCCCGGCGGGAATTATATCTTTGATTCTATTCGTCTCACAAAACATACAGAAAAAATCAATTCGATACGCTGTACAACACCATGCCATGGAAACCCTGGTCTATTTTTTGTCAATTCAGAGCAGGAGTAGCTGCGCGCTCGCCCCGCGCCTCCCTGTCAGGGTTTTCTGCCAGGCGGATTTCTGTGGCTGGAAGCATATGAGTACCAGCATGACTTTTTAAACAACAACCGGATGACTACTTTGCTATACATGGCGAGCAACTCACCGCATTCCGCCCGACGGCGGAAACCGTAACCTGCACTAAAGGAGATGGCATGAACATTTTCAAGAGGGATGCAACCCTGCACAATTTCCAGTGGGAAAATCTGGGAGACATCAAGGAAGGGCGTGGCGATCTGGGCGAAGATATGCCGGTCATCGTGTACAGGCTGATGCAGTACACGATGCTGGACATTCTCACCAAGGATTTCGGCGCTGACAAAGCCAACGAATACTTTGTGCGTTCCGGACATCTGGCGGGCGAGGAATTTGCCAGAAATATCCTGGATCTCTCGGTGGATTTCGATACGTTCGTTGCAAACCTTCAAAAGGCGCTCCTGGATCTCAGGGTCGGCATCCTGCGCATGGAAGCCGTCGATCCGGAAACGGGCAACCTCGTGCTTACGGTAGGCCAGGATCTGGACTGTAGCGGACTCCCCATCACCAACGAAACCGTATGCAATTATGACGAAGGCTTTATTGCGGGCATCCTGTATGCCTATACCGGCAAGAAGTATTTCGTGAAGGAAGTCGACTGCTGGGCCACGGGAGACCGGGTTTGCCGGTTCAACGCTTCCGTCGTCGCTTAAGGGAATGCTGATCTATTTCACTCCCTCGATGAGCATGAACCCAGAGCGCCCATTTCCACAGCTTTCTTGGCTCCCGCTCATCGAGTGGACGATACAGAGGGGAAACATGGAATTGTTCAATACTTCCTGAAACTCCTTCGTCATTTTAGGTAGCGACTGCCAGCCAGGGAGCAGAGGTGTCAGAGAAAATTTCGCACCCAGTTGCTGACAATCTCTTCGGCTATTTGCGCGATGTCTTGTATTACCCAAGCCGCGCGCAACTGGATTTAGCCTCCCTTCCCGAAGACTTCCAGGAATTCGGGCAGGGGTTGCTTTACTTCGTGGAAATGCTCAACGAGACCAGAACACTGGCCACAGCGCTTTCCCGTGGCGATCTCTCCTGCCCGCTGCCCAAGCCGGACAACGAGATGGCGGCTACCCTGAAGTCTCTTCACGCCACCCTGAAACATCTGGCCTGGCAGACCCGGCAGGTGGCAAACGGCGACTATAAACAGCGCATCAGCTTCATGGGCGACTTTGCCGAATCCTTCAACCAGATGGTCGCCCAACTGAAGGAACGGCAGGATGCGTTGCTGGGCGAGATCGAGACCATCCAGAAGCAACGGCGCGATCTGGAACGCAGCAACAACCTCTTTGAAATCATTACCAGCCGACTGTCCGAATGGATCGTCGTGTTTGAGCGGGACACCGGGGATCGCCTTTTCACCAACCACCCTGTCGAAATTCTCCAGACCAATGCCGCCCTCGAATCCAGGCTTTGTGACATTTTGCTGGATCATATCCGGCACGAAGAAGAGAGCGGCGTCCAGAAGTCCTGGGTGTTTTCCCTGGTCGACAATGAGGCAACCCAGTGGTTTTCGGTCACTTTCTATCCCCTGCATTGGTACGGTTACGATGCCATAGCGGCCGTGTTGTCGGATATCACCGCCAATAAAGCCGAGATTGACAAGCTGGAGGGCGTTGCCTACCGGGACGAACTGACCGGAAAATACAATCGGCATTACGGCATGAGCCGGTTCAATGAATGGATCGAGCAGCGTTGCCAATTCGTGGTCTGTTTCATCGACATGGACAAGCTGAAATACGTCAACGACGTTCTCGGCCACGCGGAAGGCGACCACTATATCCTGTTGGTATCGAAACTATTGGAAGGATTTTCCAAGGACGCCTGTGTCTGTCGTCTTGGAGGGGATGAATTCATGATCCTGGCTGCCGGCTTCGATCAGAAAGCAGCGGAAGATCGCCTGGAAGCCTTGCGAGATCGCCTCGTCGCAGAGGAACTGAAAACGCCAGGCGGAACATCCTATCAAGGCAGTTTGAGCTATGGCGTCGTTGAGGTCACACCGGACAATGTGTTGCCGGCCAGCGAGATTCTGTCCCAGGCGGATGAACGAATGTACGCGTATAAAAAGGCGCACAGAATGGAACGCCGCGACACGCCGCCCTGAACAGGTTTACGCCGCATCCGCCACGAGGCGTCGCGCAAAACAGAGGTCCTCCCACGCCTTGCCCTTGTCCAGCGGGTTGCGTAACAGATAGGCCGGATGGTAGGTGACGATCACGGGCACGCCATCTCGCTCGAAGCGTTTTCCGCGCGCGGCTGCAATGCTGATTTCGCGACCGAGCAGCGCCTGCGCCGCCGGACGCCCAAGCGCGATCAACAACCGGGGACGAACGAGCGCGATCTGGCGATCGAGAAACGCCGCGCAGGCAGCAATTTCCGCCGCCTCTGGCGTGCGGTTGTGCGGCGGGCGACATTTGACGGCATTGGCGATATAGACATCTTCGCCGCGTTCGAGACCGAGCGCCGCCAGCATGTGATCGAGCAGCCGCCCGGCCTGACCGACGAAAGGTTCTCCGCGCCGGTCTTCTTCCACGCCCGGCCCTTCGCCGACGAACATCCAGCGCGCCTGACGGTCGCCCACGCCGGGGACGGCCTGGGTGCGTTTTTCGCACAGCGTGCAGGCGCGACAGGCGTGAATGGTTTCTTCGAGCTCCTTCCAGTCCATTGCGGCAACACGGGACGCAGGCATGGCGCTTGTGGCAACGGGAGAAGGATCGGCAGGCGGCTGCGCATGGCGGACATCCGGCGGCGGCGCTTCCTGTGGAGGCAATTCCGGAATATCGACGTCGACACCGGCTGCTTCTTCTTCGGCGGAAGTTCGCAGGCGCCACAATGGCGTAAGCCCCATTTCCCGGAGAATGATCGAACGGCGCAGGTTCACGGCTCAAACCTCATCACAATGGCGTCCTCACGCCCATCCCGGGACGGATAATAGCCCTTGCGCCGACCGATTTCGACGAAACCTGCCCGCTGGTAAAGCGCAAGGGCTGGCAGATTCGAGGGGCGCACTTCGAGAAAGAACTGCCGCACGCCTTCGCACCGGGCAACCAGATATTCGAGCAGACGGCTGCCCAGACCGCGCCTCTGCGCAGCGCGCACCACGCTGATATTGAGCAGATGGGCTTCATCGAGCACAAGAAGCACGACCGCATAGCCGACGGGCACATTGGCTTCGAGCATCCGCCAGCAGTCATACCCGGCAGCCAGCGAATCAGCAAAATTTTTCCGGCTCCACGGAAAAGGATGCAGATCGGCCTCCTGCTCCACGACCCAGTCGAGATCATGCTCAGTCATCGGCGCGAAACTCAACGCATGCGCCTTCATACCCTGTTTCCCCGCGCCATGCGCTCGGCCACGGTCAACGCAACCTTATCGCGCACGTAAAGCGGAGCAGCCTGTTCGGCGGAGATGATGCCCGCCCCGCCACGGGCCGCCGCCAACCGGGCAACGGCTTCGGCAGTGGGCACGGCCAGAGGGTCGCAACCGGCAAGCATCGCGCGCACGGGGGCAAGCGCCTCTCCGTAGGCGGCAAAGGCCGATCCAAGGCCGAACCACTCCCCTTCCGGGCGCGGCAGGGCGGCGGGCGCGCAGCAGGCAGGCGCGGAGAGTTCCAAAACCGCGCCGTGTTCGACCCTGTAGCGGGCAAAGTAGATTTCACCCATCCGGGCGTCCGTTGCCACCAGCGCCTGAGGCAGCGGCGATTGCACGGCCAGGGCCGCCAGACTGCACACGGGAATGACTCCCAGCCCAGCCCCCAGCGCCAGTCCTTGCGCAAGGCCGCACGCCAGCCGCAGGCCGGTAAACGCGCCGGGGCCGGTGCCGAAGGCTATGGCATCGAGCGCGCTCGCGCCAAGTCCGGCATCGGCCAGCAGGCAACGGACAAGGGTCAGCATGTGTTCCGAATGATTGGCGTGCCCTTCGAGCCGACGCACGCTGATGTCGCCATTCAGGCTCAACGCGACGCTGGCACGCTCACAGGAAGATTCAAAAGCCAGTAGTTTCATTGCCCGGTATTCTACCGGCGAGAAGGAACCTCCTGCCGCCCTCCTTCACGCCTCGTCGAACAGATCGAACTGCCCATCGCTGCCCTCTTCCTCGCCCGCCTCTTCCGCATCCGGAATCCGCGCATCCATTGCACGGATTGCTACGGGCGTCAGGGATATATCAATTTCCCTTGTCGAGGAAAATATCGCAGTACGAGGTGTAATAGCAGATAAGGGCGATCGGCATCGTTATCAGCAAACCAAGCAGGGCCGGGATCGAACTGATGGTCACCAGCACGGTCAGGATGATGAAAAAAACGATTCCGGGCAGAAGATTCTTGCGGCAGGCGAAAAAGCTCATCTTGATCGCTTCCACCGGCGCGATGTCGTGCAGCATGATCAGCGCGGGCGTAAACCAGACCATCATGACGTAAATGACAAGACTTCCGCCGCCAAAAATCAGCAACCCGATGATCGTGCCCATTCCTACCGACACCGATGGATCACCGCTGGCCATTGCCAACACCGCGCTGCCGCCGAAAAGGCCGACAATGAACGTCACCACAAGTAAAAACCCGGAGCAGATCAGGCAGGCAATCAACAGGGGGCCGGTATTGCGCTGAAAAGCGGCGAAAAGATCGCCAAAGACAAATGCGCCCTTCCGCCGGAGCAAATCGCATGAATGAATGACGCCTGCGACGAGCAGAAATTGCACGAATGCCAGAATGACGCTACCCAAAGGAATGCGCCTCGACAGGAAAAACATCGCCGCGTAGCAGAGTATGAATCCGATCCACAACCCGGCCTGCCGCTTGAACAGCCCCCAGGCATCGAAAAGCCACGAAATGCCGTTTCCTACGGGAACCGGACGGCCACCGGGAATAAAGCGCGTTCCATCCCTGTCGGCTTTGAATCCTGTATCCGCAGTCGGTGGGGTGTCAGGCTGGTTGCCGTCCCGATGATCCATCAATTTCTCCTCTGAGCATGTGCAGAACGTAACTCTCGCCATCGATGGCGAGGCCGCCAGACGCTACTCGTCCTTCACGCAATCGACGTAATACCTGCCGTCTTCCCCCTTCACCAGCCCGTGAATGTCCGTCTCGAAACCGGGGAACGCAGCATTGAAATCGCGTGCAAAGGCCAGATAACGGACGATGGTGGCGTTGAAACGTTCGCCCGGAATGAGCAGCGGAATACCCGGCGGATAAGGCGTCACCAGCATCGCCGTCACTCGCCCTTCCAGATCGGCGAGCGTCACCCGTTCGATTTCGCGGTGCGCCATGCGGGCGAAGGCCTCAGCGGGTTTCATGACGGGAGTCATGTCGGAAAGATACATCTCGGTGGTCAGACGCGCGACATCGTTCTTCTTGTAGAACTCGTGGATCTGGTCGCACAGATCCTTGAGGCCGACCCGCTCATACTTCGGATGCCGCGCGATGAATTCGGGCATCACGCGCCATAGCGGCTGATTGCGGTCGTAATCGTCCTTGAATTGCTGCAACTCCGTGAGCATCGTATTCCAGCGGCCCTTGGTGATGCCGATGGTAAACATGATGAAGAACGAATACAGCCCGGTCTTTTCGACGATGATCCCGTGTTCGGCCAGATACCGGGTGACGATTGCGGCCGGAATGCCGGTATGGTCGGAAAAGTCGCCATCGACATTCAGACCCGGCGTGATGATGGTGGCCTTGATCGGGTCGAGCATGTTGAAGTCCGGCGCAAGATCGCCGAAACCGTGCCAGCGTTCGTTGGCGCGCAGCGTCCAGTCTTCCTGGTTGAGCAGGCCATCATCGTCGAGATGCTCGGAACCCCAGACCTGGAACCACCAGTCATCTGCACCATAATCGCCATCAACCTTGCGCATGGCGCGGCGAAATTCAATCGCCTCGGCCAGCGACTCATTGACCAGCGCCGTGCCGCCGGGCGCTTCCATCATCGCCGCCGCCACATCGCATGAGGCGATGATCGCGTATTGCGGCGAGGTCGATGTGTGCATCAGGTAGGCTTCGTTGAAGATGTCGCGATCGAGCTGACGGGTCTCCGAGTTCTGCACGAGAATTTGGGAAGCCTGCGACAGCCCGGCAAGCAGCTTGTGGGTCGACTGGGTAGAGAAAACCATTGAATCCCGGCAGCGCGGACGCCCCTCGCCAATGGCGTGATAGTCGCCGTAAAAATCGTGGAAAGCCGCGTGCGGCAGCCAGGCTTCGTCGAAATGCAGGGTGTCGATCTGTCCGTCGAGCATCTGCTTGATGGTCTCGACGTTGTAGACCACCCCGTCGTAGGTCGATTGCGTAATGGTCAGAATGCGCGGTTTCTTGTTCTTCGCTTCGCGCGCAATCGGGTTGGCCTCGATCTTTTTCCGGATGTTTTCGATGCGGAATTCTTCCAGCGGAATCGGACCGATGATGCCGTAGTGATTGCGGGTCGGAGTCAGAAACACCGGAACCGCCCCGGTCATGATGATCGAATGCAGCACCGACTTGTGGCAGTTGCGATCCACGACCACGATGTCGCCGGGCGCGACCGTCGTATGCCACACCATCTTGTTCGACGTCGACGTGCCGTTGGTGACGAAATACAGATGGTCGCAGTTGAAGATGCGCGCCGCGTTGCGCTCGGATGCCGCCACGGGGCCGGTGTGATCGAGCAACTGACCGAGTTCCTCGACCGCGTTGCACACGTCCGCGCGCAGCATGTTTTCGCCGAAAAACTGGTGAAACATCTGCCCGACCGGACTCTTCAGGAAAGCGACGCCGCCCGAGTGTCCGGGGCAGTGCCAGGAATAGGAACTGTCTGCCGCGTAGTGGGTGAGCGCGCGGAAAAACGGCGGCGGCAGTGAGTCGAGATAATGCTTGGCTTCCCGCACCACGTAGCGGGCGATGAATTCCGGCGTGTCCTCGAACATGTGGATGAAGCCGTGCAGTTCGCGCAGCACGTCGTTCGGAATATGCCGGGCGGTGCGCGTCTCGCCGTAGAGAAAGATCGGGATGTCGGCATTGCGTCGGCGAATGGCCTCGACGAACGCGCGCAGATCGGCAATGGCCCTGTCTGCATCCTCTCTTGAGGTAAATTCATCGTCGTCGATGGACAGAATGAAAGCCGAAGCGCGGCTTTGCTGCTGCGCAAACGCAGTCATGTCGCCATAGCTGGTCACGCCCAGCACTTCCATGTCTTCCTTCCGGATGGCTTCGACCAGGGCGCGGATGCCCAGCCCGGAAGCGTTGTCGGACTGGAAGTCCTCGTCGATGATGATGATTGGGAAGTGAAAACGCATGATTACCTACCCCTTGGCCCCCACCCTAACCCTCCCCCGCAAGCGGGGGAGGGAACAAGACTCCCTCTCTCCCATAACGAACGAGGGAATAAGACTCCTTCTCCCGCTTGGCGGGCGAGAAGGCTGGGATGGGGGCTGGCAACGCAAAAACATATGCAATTGAACAAAAACCGCTCTAAATCTTCGGCAGAGTCACGCCGACCTGCCCCTGGTACTTCCCGCCGCGATCCTTGTACGAAGTCTCGCACACCTCGTCGGACTCGAAGAACAGCACCTGCGCACAGCCCTCGCCCGCGTAAATCTTGGCGGGTAGCGGCGTCGTGTTCGAGAATTCCAGCGTAACGTATCCTTCCCACTCCGGCTCGAAGGGCGTGACATTCACAATGATGCCGCAGCGTGCATAGGTGCTTTTACCCAGGCACACCGTGAGCACATTGCGCGGAATGCGGAAGTACTCGACCGTGCGCGCCAGCGCGAAGGAGTTGGGCGGAATGATGCAGACCTCGGCATCGATCTCGACGAAAGACTTGGGATCGAACGCCTTGGGGTCGACGACCGTGGAATTGATGTTGGTAAACACCTTGAATTCCGGGGCGCAGCGAATGTCGTAACCGTAACTCGACGTGCCGTAGGAAACGATCTTGCGCCCCTCGATCTCCCGCACCAGATGAGGCTCAAACGGCTCGATCATGCCGTGCTGTTCGGCCATGCGGCGTATCCAGCGGTCGGATTTGATGGACATGCTTGTGCTCCAGGGGCGGCGTTGAAAAGCGCGTAGTGTATGCGCGAGGGCGTGGAATGCAAGGGGCAGGCGTTGGGTTTGAGGAAACTCCGATCATTCCGTTTTCTTTGAACATAGGAGACAAACCGGGGCAATAGAGCGAATCGGTTTCCTTTATCGGTATAATTGACGCTTTTTCGAGCAATCATGCGGTTCTTTCGCGGTTTTCAAGCCCCCGCCGAACAGCCTTGCGTGCTCACCATCGGCAACTTCGATGGTTTGCATCTCGGCCATCAGGCGCTGCTCGCGCTGCTCGCCGACAGGGCGAGTACGCTGAGGCTGCCCGCGTCGGTACTGACGTTCGAGCCGCATCCGCGCGAGTATTTCTCTCCGCAGGACGCCCCCGCGCGACTGACATCGCTACGCGAAAAACTGCTGCTGTTCGGCGACAACGGCGTCGATCACGCACATGTGCAACGGTTCAACGCCCGGTTTTCCAGCCTGACCGCAGAAAATTTCATCCAGTCCGTGCTGGTGCACGGACTGCAAGTGCGCCACCTCCTGATCGGCGACGATTTCCGTTTCGGTACGCTCCGCAGCGGAAACTTCGCCATGCTGGAGGCAGCAGGACGCGCACATGGTTTTGGAGTGGAAGCCATGCCCACCCTGTCTGTCGCGGGCGAACGGGCATCCAGTTCCGCCGTGCGCAGGGCGTTGGAGACGGGCGATCTCGGTCACGCGGCGCGCCTGCTCGGGCGGCCTTACAGCATCGCCGGACAGGTGATGCACGGCAACCGCCTCGGACGGGAAATCGGTTTTCCAACGCTCAACATCACGCTCCACCATCGGCGCCCCGCCCTCTCCGGCGTGTTTACGGTGGAGGTCGAAGGGCTTCATCGCACGCGCCTCCAGGGCGTAGCCAATATCGGCACCCGCCCGACCGTGGGCAATACCCCGCAGCCCCGGCTGGAAGTGCATCTGCTCGACTTCTCGGGCGAGTGCTACGGCGCGCACCTGCGAATACATTTTTTTCATAAACTGCGCGATGAATTCCGTTTCCCGTCGCTCGATGCACTCAAAAAGCAGATCGGGCTGGATACGCAGGCAGCGCGCAACTGGTTCTCCCAACATCCGAGCGCCCCTTGCGGCTGAAACGTTCAGGATCACTTTTTCATGACCACCGATTACCGTAAAACCCTCAATCTGCCCGATACGCCCTTCCCGATGCGCGGCGACCTGCCCAAGCGCGAACCGGGCTGGATTGCCGGATGGCAGCGCCTCTACCCAAAAATCCGCGCCACGAGCGCTGGCCGCCCCCGCTTCATCCTGCACGACGGCCCGCCCTACGCCAACGGCAGCCTGCACCTGGGGCACGCGCTGAACAAAATTCTCAAGGACATCATCGTTCGCGCCAAGACACTGTCCGGGTTCGATGCGCCTTACGTGCCGGGTTGGGATTGCCACGGGCTGCCGATCGAGCACAAGGTGGAAACCACCCACGGCAAGCATCTGCCCCCCGGCAAGGTGCGCGAATTGTGCCGCGCTTACGCCGCTGAACAGGTAGAACTTCAGAAAGCCGACTTCATTCGTCTCGGCGTACTCGGCGACTGGGACAATCCTTACCTGACGATGGACTTCGCCAACGAGGCGGGCGAGATTCGCGCGCTGGCCGAAATGGTGAAGAGCGGCTACGTCTTCAAGGGATTGAAGCCCGTGAACTGGTGCTTCGACTGCGGTTCCGCGCTTGCCGAAGCCGAAGTGGAATACGCCGACAAGTCCTCGCCCGCCATCGACATCGCGTTTCCTGTCAGTGACGATCACGCCGACCGGCTTGCACAGGCATTCGGTCTGCCGAACCTTGGGAAGCCCGCCGCCGCCGTCATCTGGACGACGACGCCCTGGACGATTCCCGCCAATCAGGCGCTCAACATCCATCCCGAACTCGATTACGCGCTGGTCGACACGGGCGAACGACTGCTCGTCCTGGCACAGGAACTGACCGAGGCGGCGCTTGCACGTTACAAACTCATTGGGACGATCATCGCGACCACCAAAGGCGCGGCGCTCGACAAAATCGAATTCCGCCACCCGTTCCATGATCGTCCCTCACCCGTGTTTCTCGCCAACTATGTCGGGGTCGACACCGGAACGGGCGTCGTGCATTCGGCTCCGGCACATGGCGTAGACGACTTCAATGCGTGGCTCGCTTACGGAAATAGCCCCC
>Ga0209737_10000542_pt1 | contig 30298 bp, 29 predicted proteins | sample TergutCu122P3_FD_187284 | JGI IMG/M metagenome (GOLD analysis project Ga0209737, IMG submission 187284) | Cubitermes ugandensis P3 segment gut microbial communities from Kakamega Forest, Kenya - Cu122 P3 (SPAdes) (version 2) | ecosystem: Host-associated > Arthropoda: Insects > Digestive system... | reverse complement strand
ATTTCAGCATTGTTGACAAGCCTGCCGTCCTTATATACAAGCGAATATCCCCTCGCAAGAACTTTCACAGGACTGAGACTGTCAAGTTTTGCAAGACAGCGTTCGATTTGTTCATTCGCTCTGCCCGTTTTAGATGTGAATGCCGTATTCAGCCGCATTTCAAGAGCTGAAAGGCGTTCCTGTCCGCTTTTCAGACGGTTTTGTGGCGACTGATGCAAAAGTCTTGAATTAATGTTTATAAGCGCCGATGCTTTACCGTCAAATGTTTTATCGAACCCGTTATTAAGCCTGCGAAGAAGAATATCAACTTTTTCTGCAAGATGCGAAATATCAGGTGCGGAAAGCTCTGCGGCGGCGGACGGAGTTGCCGCACGGACGTCGGCGACAAGGTCAGCAACGGTGAAGTCCGTTTCATGTCCGACTGCCGAAACTACAGGCACGGTGCAGTTGTATATCGCATAAGCGACTTTTTCCGTGTTAAACGCCGAAAGGTCTTCCGAGCTTCCGCCGCCGCGTCCAACTATTATCACGTCGCAGCCATAACTTTCAGCTTCTGAAATCCCCTTGCATATAGCGTCGGGGGCATTTGCACCCTGAACCTGCGCGTCGGAAATATACAGTTCTCCAATCGGATAACGCCTTGACAGAACGTTAATAACATCCCGCACAACAGCTCCCGTCTTGGACGTCACAATTCCGATTATCTTGGGGTATTCAGGTAGGGGGCGTTTATGTGCAGTGTCGAAAACGCCCTCTTGGGACAGCTTTTCTTTCAACTGCTGCAATGCCAGATAATCACCGCCAATCCCGTCGGGGCAAATATCGGTGACATAAAGCTGATAAATTCCGTCACGCTCATAGACGGAAACGCTTCCTGAAACGATAACCTTCATGCCGTCCTCAGGCTCGAATTTCAGACGGTTCGCCGCCGAAGCAAACATGACGGCTTTGACAGAGCTTTCGCCGTCTTTGAGAGAAAAGTAGAGGTGCCCTGTGCAGTAATGATTCGTGAAGTTCGAAATCTCACCCTTGACCATTATGCCTTGAAGAGCCTTGTCTTCTTTTATTTTAAAACTTAAATAGCGGTTAATCTGTGTTACTGTTAATATCGGCATAAATCCTCCGTTGAAATTTGCCCAAATATTGCCGCACCTACAGCATTGTCGCACGAAAATTCAGGCTCGGCAAATTTTGCGTCAGGATAACGGGAAATAATCTTCGCCTTAATGAGCTTATTCGACATAACCCCACCTGCATAAATCAAAGGCAAACCGCCGTTTTCCGAAACAGCCTTATCCGTCATTGCGAGGATTGTTTCGGCGATAAAATCTAGACAGTATTTGGCAACATCACGGCTGTCTGCACCGCTGTTATGCATTGCTTGGCATTTATTCTCAAGCCCCGAAAGACAGCAGTTGCCGTCTTTTAATACTGGCTTAATTTTCATTTTAAAATCGGATTTTTCCGCCAGCTTTTCAAGCTCTCTGCCGCACGGAAATTTAAGGCCGAGCATTAACCCAATACGGTCAACAGCCTGTCCTGCCTTCAAATCCAGCGAAGTATACCGGAGTGTCGGCTTTATGATTAATTCTTTATCAGGTTCGCACAGCAAACAGTCGGTCGTTCCTCCGCTTACATGAAAGGCTATGAACTGTTTCTTTCGCCAGTCAAGCACGTCCGCACCGTATAATGCGGCAAGAATATGCCCGGCCTGATGAGATGTTTCATAAAACGGCACGCCGCACACGGAAGCTAAGCTCCGCCCAAGCCCCGCACCGCTGAGAAAACACGGCATATATGAACCCTCTGCGTTACGCGGGCGAGTTGAAGCCGTAACAGCTCTAATATCAGGCTTTCCCCCTGTCAGAAACATAAGTTCTTCAATAATTTGCGGCAGCTGCACAGTGTGGTGAAAAACAGCGTCGCTCTGCCTCAAACCGAGTTCCCCGTTCTTAACGGGAAGGAGCTTTTTAACCTGAAAAACCTCATTATTGCGGTAAATTGCTGCGGAAGTAGAGTAGTTGCTCGTGTCAATCCCTAAGAAATCAGACATTATCCGTGTCCCTTGAGAATGAACCGAGAACACCGTTGATGAACGTCTTATCTTCGGCATTTGCATATGTGTCAGCAAGAAGAACCGCCTCGTTTATAGCGGAATTAACGGTAATTCCCTCGTGATAAACGGCTTCATACAACGCAACCCTAAGTATAGCAAGATTTAGTTTAGATATTCTCGAAACAGCTCTTGTTTTGCTGAATTTTTCGATGATTTCATCGATTTTATCAACATGAGCAAGAACTCCGTCGACAATTTCACACACGTCTTCATTCACACCGAAAGTGCTGATAATAGGCGTTGTTTCCAGATTTGTAACGGTATTTTCAATTCGGACAGTCCCGTCCTCTTCAGGAATTTCTTCCTCAGTTCTTTCTTTGAAGACAATATTCTCGGGAATGTTTCCCGTGAATACGGAGACGTCATAAATCTCCTCTATGCTGTCGTCACGCAATGATTTCGCAAACAAAATTTTGAACGCACTATCTCTAACTTCACGTCTGTTCATATCTTAACTCCCCTAATTATCACTAATACCTTCAACGGCAACATCGACGCTTGCAACGGCAATTCCTGCCATGTTCTGCACGTTTTCTTTTACGGCTTCCTGAACGAGAGCCGCGACAGCCGCCGCTTTTACACCGCTTTTAACGATAACAGACACCTTGATTTTGATAACGTCATTCATTCTGACAATACTTATTGCAGGGCTTTTTTTAAAAAACAGACCGCTGTCCTGCGTTAATCCTGCAACGCCTTTAACATCAAGCGCAGCAAGTCTTGTTGCAGTCATTATTACGTCTTCTGAAATTTTTAATCCCGTGTTAAGAGAATTGTTTATATTCATAAGTAAAACTTCCCTCCTGCCAATTATTAAACCGCAAGTAAACGCTTGAAAAGAGTTTACGGTTTAATATGCCGTCTGTTTCGGTTGTCTGCTGTAGGCAGACGAGAAACAGGGCACTTCGAGCAAGAAAAGTCATTTCAGGCTTTGCCTGAAATTTCAAGACTTTTCTTGCGGACTAATACTAAAGAGCGGAAGAATATTCCGCTCTTTATATTATACCAAATTTTTTTAGAAATTACAAGCTTTTTCTATTAATTATTTAAATTATTTTCTGCTACGTTTATTTCACTTCGAAAATTCTGATGTTTTCTGCCGAGACCCTTGCTTCGTCAAGGATTACTTCCTTAATTGACGCCGCCTGAGCCTTGTCAAGACCCTCGGTCTTAACAACGACCTTCGCACTTTCACCGTCGAGATATGCTACACAGTCGGCGAATCCCTGCGCCTTAATGAGCGATTCAATCTTTCCTTCGCTCTCAATAAGCTTTGAAACCTCAACTGCCGCAAGAGCATTCGTGACCATTTCGTCATTGGCAACGTCTCCGCCGCCAATCATCGACTGGAGAGTCTGAACAGCTTCGTCTCTGTTTGTCATCTTATCAAGGCGCGCCTGGGCAAAATAATCAGTACCGCCAAGCTGTGCAATATCTGCGTTGTTATCGTTAAGACCCGCATTGACGAACTCTGTTTCGCCGTAATTCATCTTTTCGTCGCTTATCTCAGTCTTGACGCCCTTATCTGCCTTCAGCGAAGTCGGGGAAGTCACATAGTTGACATACACAGCGATGCCTAAGATAAGCGTAAGGCAGGTCATGATAATCTGTTTTTTTCCGATAATAATTGTTGGCTTTTTCATAAGTAATTCTCCTCTAAAATTATTTTAGGAAGTGCCGATGAATAAAATTGACAAGTTTTGTATAGGATTTTCGACACCGCAGAACGGCAAAAAGACAAACAAAACGTCGATTTTATTTATTGGCAATTCCTTAGTTTTGTAACATAAATTCTGCTTGTCGAAATACCGAATGCTGTTGAAACTGTTTTGTAAATGCTTTCCTGAACGCTCGGATTGCCGCTTCCTGTACAGGCTATGACGATACCGCTGATTTCAGGTTTTTTAACTGTTTCTATCAATGCTTCCCTGTTGCTCGAACTTCCAACCATTACGTGCTGATTGGCTTCTTCCGTCTTCCCATCGGATTTAACTCTTTTTCCCTCCGTCGCATAAACATATTCCTCGCCGCCGCTCACCGTCACCATAACTTCTACGTTACCGACGCCTTCGACATTCGCAAGAAACGATGCTATTTTCTCCTCCGTCTCTTTGCAGAAGTCGCTCTGTGTAACTGCTAAATCCGCATTTTTGACAGGGGATTCCGTTTTGGCTTTAGGTTTTTGCGGGTCTTTGATAACCGATGAAATCATTATCAGGCAAAGCCCCGCAACACCCGCCAGAACGATAAACTTCTGCGACTTCTTTCCGTTAAAAAATTCGGCAATTTTCATGTTCATTCCTTTCAACCGTATTCCACGACCACGTTTCCTAAGTTTTCCTGAATAATCTTCTCTATAACTGCTTTGTCCTCACTCCTTACTTCTGAATCTTTAATTACCACTCTGTTAATATCTATGCTGTTTGTCTCCGAAATATTAACATCTAGGACTAACTTTTTGCATTCCGCCCCTGCAAGTCTTATTTCTTCAAGGAGTATAGCCGAAATGTTCTCGCTTATCTGTTCTTCAAGCGACTGGGAATACGCCTGTGACGACGTCTCATACTGTGAACTGTCAAAAAAATCCTGGGCGTCAGAAATGCTGAAGCCTACCCCGCCCTGTACAAACGGAACAAGCAAAACCGTTATAAAACAGAGCGACAGCAGAAACTTCATTTGCCTTTTTAAAACACTCCCCTCCGTCAGCCCCTCGACAAGTGCAATACCGACTGAGACGACGCAAACGGCACGTATAATAGCGGTTAATTTTTCCATGCCCCGAACTCACCCTCCCGACAGCAGTGACGCCGTACTGATAATAAACAGCAGCGAGAATCCGACAATAAGGCTTATCGCAATCGACAGTCCCGCGTCAAGGCTTTTAAGCAGCTTCTCAAGGGGTTTAACCGAAAACATCTCCGCAACAGCACCGCCTATCCACATCACAAGCCTAAGTCCGAAAAGCTCGGCTATAGGCGGTAACAGTATTAGAATTACTGCAAATATTCCGGCAGTTCCCGCCGTAGTTTTTACGAGTGAAACGCTTCCTTTTAATGCGCCGTATGCGTCCGAAACAGCACCGCCGATTACGGGAACGCACCCTGAAATCATGAACTTCACCGTTTTCGTCGCCGCACCGTCCGCCGCAACGGAAAGCTTCGATTTTAGCGTTAAAAACCCCGTAAAAAGCGTTGCGGCGACTGTAATGCTCCATGTTACGACTTTGCGAATCATATTTATGAGACCCTCCGTAGTGCTTTTCGGATTTATGCTGTTTATTATGGCAAGGCTTACCGTAAGAGCAACAAGCGGCATAAGAAAGTATTTGGAAATCTGCACGAAAAGCTCGGCGGCTCCAGCTGTTATGAGGTTATATGCCGAAGCCGATGTTAAATTTCCTGAAAAGAACGAAATCCCTGCAAATATCGGAATAAATATGAGCATAAACATTCCGCCACGTTCAATCGTAGCCGTTGCAAAAGAAAACGCGTCGACAAGCGGCTGGCTGATGACCGTTACGGCGGATATAATGCAGAAAAGATTAAACATATTACTGTTGCCGTCCTTGTTAAGCGTTGTCTCGCCCATTGACTGCACAAACGCCGAAAAGAGAATAATCAGTATCAAAATCCCGAGCAAGCGGAAAGGTCCTACAATTCTTGAAACAAGCGTATCCTTAACCGCTCCGAAAAAGCCTCCGAACGAAAGACCGTTCATATCGCCCATTTTGTAGAATATGTCGTATTCCTCAAGAATTTCGTCAATTTGCCCAGTGACTTCCTCGGAGAATTTATCAGGTCTGTCTTCAGGAGTAACAGCCTGTTCACCGTCGGCAGAAATTTCAGGCAGGAGACCGAAAACATCTTCAGCACTGCAATTGACGGCATACAGTGTAAAGCGTACGGCAATCAGCACCAATACGGTTATTATTATCCTTTTCATTTAAACCTCTTCCGCTCATCAAGCTCATCAAGCTCATCAATTTATAATTGATATTAACGCCTCCAACATTGGCAGAGATAACGCCAGCAAAGCCCCCCTCCCCCACAGTTCGGCAACCGAGGCGATAGCGTTTTCTCCGCTGTCTTTGCATATCTCACATATTATCTGTGTTACAAAACAAATTGCCATCGCCTTGAAAATCAGTGAAATATAACTGCTGTTGAGTCCCGCACTGTCGAAAATCTCCGAAACTTTGACGAGAACAGGTTTAATCATGAGCATAAACCCGACTATAACGGCGCTGCAAACAGCGAGAGAAAGGAGCATTGCCTGTTCTTTGCAGTATTGGCGGATGAGTACGGCAATGACTGCTCCCGTAAGACAAAACGCCGCTATCTGAAAACAGCTGTCTACCATAACCCGAACACCGTTTTAACCGTATCGAACAGCCCGCCGATTTCTTTGACAATGATCACCAGCACTACGATAAGACCCGCAAGAGTTGTCATCATCGCCTGTTCTTCACGTTCAGCGCGTTTCAGTACAAGATTAAGGACGGCGACAATTATTCCGACGCCCGCAATCCTAAAAATTAAATCAATATCCACATTTACAACTCCTTTACATTAAAACAATCGCCAGCATCAGTCCGCCTAAAGCCCCGACGCCCCTGTACAGTCTGCCTTTTTGGGCATATATCTCGCTCTGTTTTTTTTCAAGGGTTTCAAGTCTTGTCCTCAGCAGTTCGAGTTCCGAGAGCTGTCCGTCCGTATCGCTTGAACCGACCGTCGCACCGAAATTTTTAAGCAAGTCTTTAGCTTCTTCACAGATAACGCTGTCGCCGTCGGCAGCTCTCTGCCACATCTCCGAAAAACTGTGCTGTCCGTCATAATCTTGCGGGATGTTACATATAAATCCGAGCTCGGAATAGGCTTGTACCGACTGGAGTTCTCTTGCAATCTCATAGAATGTAAGCCCCTTGAAGCGGATAAAAGTTGAAATCTGACCGACTATTTCGACAAGCAAGCGGCTGCTGTTACGCTCCGATTTAAGCCGCTCCGACTTGACGTTCCCCCACGATGCCCCTGTCAGTACAATAAGAATAAGTCCTATAAATTTCAGCAGCATTGCAATATCTCCCTAATTATCCCGGGTTTTTCGCTCCCCGACATAACGGCGGCATATTCAAAAACCCCGCTGTCAAGAAGTTCCGATATAAACGCCCTCTTGCGTAAATCTTCAACCGAATCGCCGTGAGCCGTTGCGATAAACTTAACTCCGCACCCCGCACCCCGTAAAATTGCCTGCGAATCATGTTCACTGCTTATTTCATCGCACATGATAATCTGCGGAGACAGCGAACGTATCGCCGCAACTATACCCTCCGCCCTTCCGTAACCGTCCAGTACGTCGGTGAAACAGCCGATGTCATTACGGGGGATTCCCTCACTGCAACCCGCAAGCTCGTTTCGTTCGTCCACAAGGCTGACAAGATAGCGGTTTCCCAATATGCGGCAAATATCACGCAGCAGCGTCGTCTTGCCTGACGACACGCCGCCGCAAATCAGCAGTCCCTTGGGTCTGTCTGAAAACAGTTTTCTGCATACCGTATCGCCGCACCCGACAGCCTGTCTCGGAAGCCTGAAATTAACTGCGTTGATGTACTTTATTCCGCTCGGTGAAGCTGTTCCCGCAATGCCGGCGCGTATGCCGTTTTCAATCGTGATAAACCCCTGTGAAAGCTCTTTAGTATAACTGTGTACGGAGTAACTGCATATTGCTTTAAGAGTCTCGGTTATGTCATGCTTATCGGCGGAAAGACCGAGAACAGGGTCGTCTGAAAAACCGCCATTTCGGGTGACAAAGAGACTCTTGCCCCCTATAGAGACCGTTATAGGTCGGTTAACTCTGAGCCTTATCTCGTTCACCCTGTCTCGGTCGGAAGAACTCACGGCATTAAGTGACTGTCTCAGTCTTTCTGGCACATACTTGCAAACGGTTGCGTAATTATTTTTCACATTCATTATTTTAACCTCTCTCACGTTCCTGTTAATTAATCTTATGAGAACGGACAAGATTTTATTCCATAAAAAAACGGGACAGCATTTCGCCGTCCCATTTTAAATATTACCTGAATACGTGAAGTTTAAAGTTCTTGACGAAGAATAAGGAGGGAGGAGTTGCGAGGCGAAGCCCCGCTTCTCGGGGACTCCGTCCCCGAACCCCTTCCCGCTTTTTATGCAAAACAACGAGAATCATCAAAACAACTGAATAGTTACGAAAGAACTTAAGTTGACGGCATTGATTGATTATCCCATTAAATACTTGCCGATATCCAAAAGCGGCACGGTTTTTGTCGTTTGAACATAGCTGTAATAGTCAAGAATACCGGACGCATCCAACGCATCGATAATTCCGTCGCCGTTAACATCGCCGCCCACTAATTCTTCCAGCGTCGGTCCGCCGCGTACCCCCGTAGAAACAAGCGAATAAATCGTTAAAATATCCGAGGCGTCAATGGCGTTGATTACACCGTCACCGTTAAAATCGCCGAGTGCTTGTTTCATCGGAGCAATAGAGGATATGTTTTCTTTGCTGAAACTGAATTCAACGGTTGTGTTAACGTTGTTGTAAATCGTTGCAACAAAAAGGTAAGAATCCCGTCCGAACGTATCAACCGATCTTTTAGTGCCAGGGGTAATCTCATAAATATCCGCCCTTTCAGCATTTGTGGTCGGAATGGCTACATAAAACCGCGTGCCGCTGTTTTTCGCCGAATCGGGAATCGTTATATTAAGGAAGTTGCCTCCTGAACCGATTGGAATTCTGTAAAGCATTTCATGACTTGGGCCGTTTTGTATGTCCCCGTTGTACCCTTTGAGCGTAACCGCACCGCCTGATTTCAGTGTAGGAATGCGGGGGTAACTTGATTCGGATAAAATCATGTATGATGTATCGCCGTCTTTGGCGTAGAGTTTCCCTGTTCCGTTCTCATTGATTGTCTCTCGGATTTTCCAAAGGTTGAAGAAGTTGGTTGTTTCACCTCTGAAATGACTTGTCTGCCATGACGTCCCGTTTTTAGAATGAACTGTACCGCCGTCTGCTGCAAAAGTCTCCATAAACTTGAAGTAAACGTCTGCAAAAGCTTCGGTATCGTTTAGCTGGGCATATTTGCTGTCAAAAATATATTTAAAACCGTTGCCAATTACCTTTTCGTAGGTATTCGCCTTATCTCGGAAAAAGTTCGCACGTTGCATGAAGGTATAGCCGAAAACCGAATCATTCCTGAAATAATCGTAGATATTCTTAGCGAATGTGCCGTTTGTGTCTTTATAAAGCATCATTGCGTAAAGATACCCCATAGAATAACTCTTGTTTGTACCTCCGAAGTTAAATAAGTCCCCGTACTTGTAATTATTCGGTGCGGCATTCCAAAAACGTTGGTTGGCAAGCATTTCTTTCCCGCTTTGCTTATAATAAATATCCGCCAATCCGCTGAGCGCCTCGTTGAACCATAAATAAGATTCGGTGTTTTCAAGGTACGCTCCGAAATACATCGAAAACAGTAAGTGCTGGAATTCATGGGCGAGCGTCCCGTAAAAAACTGATTTATCTTCACTTTGCAGCACACCGAATCCGTGAATGCTGCCTGAACTTCCGCCGCCGACATCCATATGAATGACGTCAATCGGAGTTACCGAAACATTCCCGTTCGCACCTTTTATGTTTTCCGCTTCAAACATATCGCCAGAATAGAAAAAACCTGCAATATAGCTTGTTGCCGACTGGTCTGTCAATACGTCGATATCATAAAGAAGCACGTTGACCTTACCGTCATTTCCCCAGTCTCCTGCTTTTTTCCATGTCGTATAGTTTAAGTCAAACAGTTTGTTCGCGTGTTCGGCAAATCCTTTTTGCGGGTCACACATTCTTTCATATATTCCGTCAAACTCAGCCGCCATATCCTGCATCATTTTTTCTGTAACGGACTTCAGTTTACAGTAACTGTTACACGCCGAACCTGTCGCCTTATGGAAATCAGCGTCATCAGCAATCCAAATATTTCCGTGTTTCGCAGAAACGGCAAGTTTGGACTTAACGGCTCTGAAATCCATATTGTTAAGATTTACACTCATTCGGAAATAATGCTCATCACCGACTTTAAACGGACCGGACTGCCCTGTCAGCGGCGGCGTAAGACTGGGTGCAGGAGAATAAGGAGGTTCCATTTTAAGTTTCGGATAAATCTGAGGGACATGAACGGCTCCGTCTTTACCAAAATTATCATAAAAATTTTCACATACGTCATCATAACCCGTTTGACACATCGCCTGAATATAGTTCATTTGGTATTTTTGGAACTCTTGTATAATGTCATGTTTAGATGTCTGCATTACGATAATTCCTGATACGGTTACGATGAGCATAAAAATCATCGACAATAGCCTTTTCATATATGATTCCCTCCTTTCTGAATTGGAAACGGCAGACATGATTGTCCGCCGTAGTCTTAAGTTAGTTTACCATTTTTGATTCTGCGTTAAGAACATATGCGTTTGTATTTATAAGCTGAAATTTCCACAGTGCATTAGTGTCAGAGGAAGCTTTACGTGCGTCAATGATGGAAAAAACGTCTGTATTCGTCTTTGCAGGGGTTGCTGAATCCTCTTCCCAAACGGCTGTCAGAGTCATCGCGCCTGTCTTTGCAAACGGAACAATAAACGGTTCATCAACCGTGAAAATTTCGCTGTTGAACTTGTATGCGACAATCTTGTAGCCCTCGCGTTCAAACAAATCGGCCGACAACGTATACTCGCTGTTAAACTGTGCTTTTACCGAGACTTTCTGATTGGCAGGGACGGTATCAGGCCCCGAAGAAAAGTTTATGGTGAAATATTCGGCTTCCCATATAGCGGTGAAAACAGCGTCATGGTCGGGCATTTTAATGGGAGCATTCGGAAAATATTGCTGTCCGTCATCGGCGTAAAGCCAGCCAACGATTCTGTAGCCGAGACGTGTAAATCTTGTTGCGTCGGCAAGGTCGACGGCGGCATCCGTTGCTTTTTCGAATGCAAACTCGGTATTGCCGACAACATCGTCAAAGTCACCTGCCCTATAGATGATTTTATTCATCTTTTTCCAGCTTGGATAGACGGTTATATCACAGTCTGGCATGATTATATTTTGTCCGACAGCATACTCTTTACCGTCATAAGTCCAACCGCACTGAACGTAACCGTCCAAATTACAGTTGTTGTTCGGTAAAGTGATAATCATATTCGGATTGACTAGCCGAGGTTCCATTTCATTAGTGAAATAAGCGCCCTCCTTACCGAGGTCATATGTAAGCGTATAAACCTTGACGTCTTTCCCTGACGCCGTTATGACAGGCTGCAAGACGACATCCGAAGCGGGCATTTTAAAAGCGTTTCCTGGAAGATAGCCCTGAACGCCGTCAACGGTCCAGCCGCGGAACGCGGATGTTCCGTCGTTAACATCGCATTTTCCTGTCGAAAGAAGCACCGTATCACCGGCTTTGGCTTTTATTTCAGGGAATTCGGACATGCCGATAACTTCAAGTTTCGCATTTGTAATCGGAGTCGGGGTGAGTCCTGTAAGGTTGTATGACAATGTGTATAGCTTATCTTCCTTTACGACAGGGGCGGCAGAGGCAAACGCCGACAAGCAGAGCGACCCTGCGGTAATTACGCCTGCAGCAAAAGACGCCAAACATCGTCTGAGAATATTCTTCATGGCTGAAACAGTCCTTTCGATATCTAATATATTAGCGGTTTTCTTCTATATTAATTGTACCATATATTAACGAGTTTGTCAATGCCTGTGAATATTTTTTATGAGATTTAGCCAAAATTCCATGCCGCCGTTAGTTCGATTTGCCGAATAAAAATTTATTAAGTCTTTATTCAAAATTAAGTAACAATTCGGACATTGAATAACCTATATTTATTCAAAGATGATTGAAGCCGAGGAGCAATATCACACTCCGAAAGCCAAATTCCGCGCATCAATTAGCCGAGACTTTGACCAAAATTGCATTTATGGAGCAATGCCTAAATTTCACCCAAAACCACTGGTTCTATTGGTGCAATTTGCCGAATGAAATTATATTGTCTTGGGGTTTCAAATGTGGTATAGTTAATGTATCGGTATTCGCCTATATTTATGTAAGGAAGTGCCAGTGAATAAAGTTGACAAGTTTTGTGCGGTATTTTTGTTGTTAGGCTAGGAGAAAACCGCAACTTTGCTGACGCAAAGTGAGGATTTTCGACAACGCATAACGGCAAAAAAGACAAACAAAACGTCAATTTTATTTATTGGCAGTTCCTAAAGGAGGCTGCTTAATGAAAAAGTTTTTAGCCGCTAAATATATCTCACAAGGGACAAGCCCTTCAATCCCCTATTCAGCCGATGCTGCAATAGTTTTGGAGCGTTATACGAATCTGCTAACTATTTTTAAAGAATATCATTAATGATTTTATTAACAGAGTAAGCGACCTCAACCGCGACGGGGCAGTTGATGCAGTTGATGCATCGCTAATCCTTGAGTACTACTCATATATCCAAACAACGTCTGATGAAAACCCATTATGTATACATGAGTTTTGTAATTATCCAATGGAATATGAATGTTGGAATTCTTCTCAACGTCCTCCTCAATACTAATAAAAACATAGCACTCCTGAGCAATTACATTTAGGGGTGCTTTTGTTCATATTTAATACTATTTCTAAATTTCGCCCAAAACCACTGGCTCTATTAGTGCAATTTGCCAGATGAAATTATATTGCTTTTTTGTTTCAAATGTGGTATAATTAATATTGTATGAGAGCTTTTGAACGATCAGCAATTATCAATTATAATCAATTACGGCGTCGCTATTGCAGCGTTTTCAAAATATTGCGCCTTATTTGTTCATTGTTAACTGCTAACTGTCAATATAAGCAGCATCATATATCTGTTAAAATATTGTGTCTCATCAAATTCTAAGGAGGTCTATCCCCATGAGTTCAGCGAAAGCAAAGGTGCCGTTCAAAGGCACTCCTGAACAGGAAAAACAGCTTTTGGAAGTCATTGCAGAAAAGAAGGACGAAAAAGGTTCTTTAATGCCGATTCTCCAAAAAGCACAGGAAATTTACGGCTATCTTCCGATTGAAGTACAGAAGATTATTTCCGACGCCGCAGGTATCCCGATGGAAAAAATTTACGGCGTAGTCACATTTTATGCACAATTCTCCCTCAATCCAAAGGGCAAGTACAACATCTCCGTTTGTCTCGGTACGGCTTGTTATGTTAAGGGCGCAGGCGAAATCCTGGACAAGCTCTCTGCAACGCTTGGAATCTCCAGCGGCGAATGCACATCCGACGGAGAATTTTCTTTAGAAGCTTGCCGCTGTATCGGCGCATGCGGACTTGCACCCGTACTTACTGTTAACGAAGATGTCCACGGCAGACTTACCGTAGACGACGTTGACAGAATTTTGGCTAAATATCACGATTAATTTGGAGGGAAATATATAATGAGAACTCTTGAAGAGCTTAAAGCTGTCAGAGATAAGGCTTTCGAAGAAATAAGCCTCAGAATTCACGAGGATTCTTCTTCAAAGTTTGAGAAACACGTTCTCGTCTGCGGAGGTACAGGATGCACGTCGTCCAGTGCCATGCAGATTATCAGCACGCTTAAAGAAGAAATCAGCAAGGCAGGGCTTTCCGAAAAGGTACAGGTCGTCATGACGGGATGTTTCGGTCTCTGTGCTTTAGGCCCGATTATGATTGTTTACCCCGAGGGGACTTTCTACTCGATGGTCGAGGAAAAAAATATCGCCGTAATCGTTAAAGAACACTTCGTTGGCGGAAATCCCGTCAAGAACCTTCTGTATAAAGAGACCGTTAATGGTGATGAAATCCTTGCTCTGGACGATACCGCTTTCTATAAAAAGCAAAACCGTGTTGCGCTTCGCAACTGCGGCGTTATCAATCCCGAATGCATTGACGAATACATAGGCAGAGACGGTTATGCCGCTCTCGGTAAAGCTGTCACTTCTATGTCGCCCGAGGACGTTATTCAGGTTGTCCTCGACAGCGGTCTCCGCGGAAGAGGAGGCGCAGGTTTCCCGACAGGTTTCAAATGGAAGCTTGCCAGAACAATCGTTCCAGACGAAAAAATCAAGTATGTATGCTGTAACGCCGACGAAGGCGACCCGGGTGCATTTATGGACCGTTCTGTTCTTGAGGGCGACCCGCACGTTCTTATTGAAGCTATGGCGGTTGCAGGCTATGCAATCGGAGCTTCGCAGGGTCACGTCTATGTCCGTGCCGAGTATCCGATAGCTGTTGAGCGTTTGCAGACAGCCGTCAATCAGGCTAGGGAAAGAGGTTTCCTCGGCAACAATATTTTCGGTACCGATTTCTGTTTCGACCTTGAGCTCCGTCTCGGTGCGGGCGCATTCGTTTGCGGCGAGGAAACGGCTCTTATGACTTCAATCGAAGGCAACAGAGGCGAACCTAACCCGCGTCCTCCGTTCCCTGCTGAAAAAGGTCTTTTCCAGAAACCGACAGTACTCAACAACGTTGAGACTTACGCCAATATCCCGCAGATTATCCTCAAGGGCGCCGAATGGTTTTCATCTATGGGAACAGAAAAATCCAAGGGTACTAAAGTATTTGCGGTAGGCGGTAAAATCAACAACACAGGTCTCGTTGAAGTTCCTATGGGAACAACCCTCCGTACCGTTATTGAAGAAATCGGCGGCGGTATTCCTAACGGAAAGAAATTTAAAGCCGCACAGACCGGCGGCCCTTCGGGCGGCTGTATTCCTGCGGAACATTTTGATATTCCGATTGACTACGACAACCTCCTGAGCATCGGCTCAATGATGGGAAGCGGCGGTCTTATCGTTATGGATGAAGACAACTGTATGGTTGACATCGCTAAATTCTTCCTTGAGTTTACCGTTGACGAGTCCTGCGGAAAGTGTACTCCGTGCCGTATCGGTACAAAGAGAATGCTTGAAATCCTCGACAGAATCACAAAGGGCAAAGGCAAGGCGGAAGACCTCGACAGACTCGAAGAGCTTGCACACCATATTAAGGCTAACTCGCTCTGCGGTCTCGGTCAGACTGCTCCTAACCCCGTTCTTTCAACACTCAAGTTCTTCCGCAACGAATATCTTGCTCATGTAACGGAGCAGAGATGTCCCGCGGGTGTTTGTAAAGACCTCCTTAAATATGAAATCCTCGCTGAGAAGTGTATCGGCTGTACTGCCTGTTCAAGGGTTTGCCCCGTCGGAGCAATCATCGGCACTGTTAAGCAGGTTCATACAATTGACCAGGATAAGTGTATCAAGTGCGGTTCCTGCGTCGAAAAGTGCAAAGTCAAAAAAGCGATTATTAAGAAGTAAGAGAGGGTTATTGAATAATGGAAAATGTTACTGTCAAAATCAATGGCTTTGAAGTCGAAGTTCCTAAGGGTTCTACAGTCCTCGAAGCCGCTAACGTCGCAGGCATTGAGATTCCCACTCTTTGCTATATGAAGAAAATCAACGAAATCGGAGCCTGCCGTATCTGTGTTACGGAAGTTAACGAAGGCCGCGGTTTCCGTCTTGTTGCGGGATGTGTTTATCCCGTCGCTAACGGCATGGAGATTGTAACGTCTTCTCCTAAGGTTATCGAATCAAGAAAGAAAACTCTTGAACTTATCCTTTCAACTCACGAAAGAAAATGCCTCTCCTGCGTAAGAAGCGGCAACTGTGAACTCCAGAAGCTTTCTAAGGATTTGGGCGTTGAGTTTGAGGGCAAATTCGACGGAGAAAACAAGGAATATGAGATTGACTGTTCTGCTGCACATATGTGCCGTGACAACAACAAATGTATCCTCTGCCGCCGCTGCGTCGCTGTTTGCGACAAAAATCAGGCTGTAGGCGTTATCGGTGCCAACGAACGCGGATTTAACACATATATCGGCTCTGCGTTTAATATGGACCTCGCCGATACAAGCTGTGTTTCATGCGGACAGTGTACTGCTGTATGTCCTACAGGAGCTCTCTACGAAAAGGATTCCATAGGTGAAGTTCTCGCTGAAATCGCCAACCCCGAAAAGTATGTCGTTGTTCAGACAGCCCCCGCTGTCCGTGCGGCTCTCGGAGAATGCTTCGGCAACCCAATCGGAACCAATGTTGAGGGCAAGATGGTTGCCGCTCTGAGACGTCTCGGCTTTGATAAGGTTTTTGATACAGATTTCACGGCTGACCTCACAATTATGGAAGAGGCTCACGAGTTCCTCGGACGTGTGAAAAACGGCGGGAAGCTCCCGATTATCACTTCTTGTTCGCCTGGCTGGATTAAGTACTGCGAACATTACTTCCCTGAATTTATTGAAAATCTATCTACCTGTAAATCTCCTCAGCAAATGTTCGGCGCTGTCGCTAAGACTTATTACGCCGAGAAGATGGGTATCAACCCTAAGAACATGGTTGTTGTTTCAATCATGCCGTGTACGGCCAAGAAGTTCGAGTGCAAGAGAGACGACCAGAGTGCCGCAGGTGTTCCTGATGTTGATTACGCTCTGACAACCCGTGAGCTCGGCAGAATGATTGAACGTGCAGGCATTAAGTTCAACGCACTCCCCGATGAGAGCTTTGACGAACCGCTCGGACTTTCTACGGGTGCGGCTGTTATATTCGGTGCTACCGGCGGCGTTATGGAGGCTGCTCTGCGTACGGCTGTTTATGAGCTTACGGGAGAAGATGCTGTCGATTTCCCCGAAGTAAGAGGTACCGAGGGTATCAAGGAAGCAACGTATAAGGTAGGCGACCTCAATGTTAAGGCAGCTGTTGTAAGCGGTCTCGCCAACGCTAAGGAACTGCTCACAAAGATTAAGAACGGCGAAGCCGAATATCATATCGTTGAAGTTATGGCTTGCCCTGGCGGTTGCGTTAACGGCGGAGGACAGCCTCAGCAGCCCGCAAGCGTCCGCAACTTTACCGACCTCCGCTCCGAAAGAGCTAAGGTGCTGTATAACGCCGACGCCGCAATGCAGGTAAGAAAGTCTCACGAGAATGTTGCCGTTAAGGCTCTCTACGATGAATTCCTGGAGAAACCAGGCAGCCATAAAGCTCATGAACTTCTGCATACTTCTTATGTTAAGAGAAGCGTTAACTAGCCTCGGGAGAGGTTAGGAACTGTTACGGAATAAGTTGAACAAGTTTGCCGCAGAATTTTTGTTGTTAGGCTAGGAGAAAACCGCAGTTTTGCTGACGCAAAGTAAGGATTTTCGACAACGCATAACGGCAAAAAGGCAAGGCAAACGTTCAAGTTATTTCGTGACAGTTCTTTAATGTACCCCCGCACTGACTTTGAACGTCGGTGCGGGGGTTGTTTATGCCGTTTTACGGCACCTTATACTATTCTCCAATAAAAACACAGACAAATTGCGGTCTATTTCCCGCCCGCCGTTGTCTTTCTCCTTGACAGGCGACAGCCTGTCTGCGTCGTCATCCTAGGCAGACGAAAAATATTCTTAGCAATTTTAGTCTATATTTTTATTGGAGAATAGTATTATCACAATATTGTTCATTACATCATAATATAGATAAAGGAATAAATCCCTTTTATTTTAGAAATTAGGTGTAAATATGAATATAAGATATGACAGTTTAAATTATGCCAAAAATATGAAAAGCAGTTGTCAGCGGTGTAAGCATTGCTGCAAGCGTTCATGCAGCTGCCGTCGCCGAAATAGATTATGCAATTTTACTGACGGAAACAGCGTCGGAGCAGTACGCGGTATCAATACCGCTTCCGACTGCCGTATGGGAATCAATGCATTTTCAATAGGCGAAAATACGGCAGCGAGCGGCAGAAATTCTTTTGCCTCTGGAAACAGTACCGCCGCAAACGGGTTAAATTCCTACGCCGGCGGGGGCTACACAAATGCTGACGGGCCTTACTCTTTTGCAACAGGATATAACACGGCTTCAATAAATTTCGCTTCCAATGCAGAGGGAGCCAGCACTATGGCAAGCGGCGATGCCTCTCATGCTGAAGGAAACCTCACAACCGCAAGCGGAACTTCAACTCATGCGGAAGGCGACGGGGCTTTTGCAAGCGGTTTTGCATCTCACGCAGAGGGATTGGATTCTGTTGCAAGTTCGCTTGTATCCCATGCTCAAGGCTATAATACTGTCTCAGAAGGTTTTATATCGCATGCGCAAGGCTCATTTACCGTATCATCCGGATATGCGTCTCACGCAGCCAACTACCGAACTGTAGCCAGAAATTTTGACCAGACCGCTATAGGCAGATATAATAACCCTTCAGACGGTGAACTCAATTTACAGGATGAGGACGACGCATTCATTATCGGAAACGGACATTATGATACCAGAAGCAACGCATTTCGGGTGCAATTTAACGGTAATGCACATATGGCAAGTATTTACACCGAGGGTGAGAATTTCGCTGAAATGTTTGAATGGCTGGACGGCAATCCGTCCGGTGAGGACCGTCGGGGGTACTTTGTTACACTAAACGGAAAGTACATCCGTAAGGCGACCGCCGAGGATAAGTATATTCTTGGAGTTGTATCGGGTGCATCTGCTATAGTCGGCAATGCGAAAGGCAACGGCTGGCATGGAAGGTATCTGAAGAACGAGTGGGATTCGGCCATATATGAAGAAAAAATTGAAAAGCGTGAATTTCCGGTAGTTGACCGAAAAACCGGCAGAAAGAAAATTATAACGGAAAATTTTCATGTACAGCGTCCTAAAATCAATTCGCAATTTGATAAAAACAAAACCTATATTCCCCGCTCACACAGAAAAGAATGGGCTGCTGTAGGGCTTGTCGGACAGGTAACTGTGCGTGATGACGGATGTTGCCGTCCTGACGGTTTCTGTACTGCAAACAATCAGGGTATTGCCGTGGCGAGTGCGCACGGATACCGTGTTCTTGAAAGAATATCCTCAAACAGAATAAAGATTTTATTGAAGTAACTTTTTGTAACTATTCAGTTGTTTTAATGATTTTCTGTTTTGCACAAAAATCGGGAAGGGTTTCGGGGACAGAGTCCCCGAGAAGCGGGGATGAACACCTACAACAGAACTACTTGCCCGCATCCTGTTTCTTAATCATCGCCCTCTTAATCTTACCGCCGAGCGTCTTTGGAAGCTCGTCAACAAAGTCCACAACACGCGGATATTTATATGGAGCCGTGGTCTTTTTAACATGGTCCTGAATTTCCTTAATGAGTTCTTTCGACGGTGAATAGCCCTTTGTCAGGACAACCGTAGCCTTGACGACCTGTCCCCTGACCTCGTCGGGATATGCCGTCACCGCACATTCCAAAACGGCGGGATGCTCTAAAACGGCGCTCTCTACCTCGAACGGCCCGATACGGTATCCCGAACACTTGATAACGTCGTCCGTACGTCCGACAAAACGGTAATACCCCGCAATATCACGCCATGCAACATCGCCCGTGTGATAAACTCCGTCCTTGAAACATTCGGTTATGACTTTTCCGTCCTCGAAATAACCCTTGAAAAGCCCGACAACAGGCTTTTTGTCAAGATTTCTTATAACAACTTCTCCCTCGTCACCAACAGGAACAGAATTGCCGTCCTCGTCCACAAGGTCAATGTCATAAAGCGGAGACGGTTTTCCCATTGAACCAGGAATAGGCTCATACCACCCGAAATTCGCAAGCATAACGCTTGATTCGGACTGTCCGAAGCCCTCCATGAGTTTCAGACCTGTTGCCTCATAGAACTGGTTGAAAACCTCAGGATTAAGCGGTTCACCTGCAATTGAAGCGTGTTTTACGCTTGAGAAATCATATTTCGATAAATCCTCTTTAATGAAAAAGCGATACATCGTCGGCGGTGCACAGAATGTCGCTATCCTGTACTTCTCAATAATTCTAAGAAGCGTATCTGGCACGAATTTATCCATATCATACCCCATTACGACAGCCCCTGCAATCCACTGCCCGTAAATCTTACCCCAGCCGAACTTTGCCCAGCCTGAATCGGATACGGTCATATGAATTTCATCGGGAATAACTTTCTGCCAGTATTTCGCCGTAGTGATATGACCTAACGGATATGTATGGTCATGTGCTACCATCTTAGGCATTCCTGTTGTGCCTGAAGTGAAGTAAATCAGAAGCGGGTCAGTCGAAACGATAGCGTTTTCACCCGTCGGTCTTTCAAATACATCGGAATATTCGGTGTATTTGCTTAAATCGTCCCACCCCTCACGGCTGCCGATAATATATTTACGGACAGTCGGAAATTCGGCAAGACCTTCCTCTACCTGAACGGCAACTTCATCATCGTTTACGGTAATAATCGCCTTGATATTCGCCGCACCTGCACGGTAAGCAATATCTTTCTTAGTTAGCTGAACCGAACCCGGGATAAGTATTGCCCCGATTTTGTGAAGTGCAACAGCCGTCAGCCAATACTCGTAACGGCGGCGGAGAATGAGCAGCACCACGTCGCCCTTTTTAATGCCTGCCGAAACAAGCATATTTGCAATTTGGCTGCTCTGCTTTGAAATATCCGTAAACGTAAATTCTTTCTCGTTTCCGCTGTCGTCGCACCAGACTAAAGCACGCTTTTCAGGCTTAATTCTCGCCCATTCGTCAACAATGTCATAACCGAAATTAAAATCGTCAGGAATATTGACCTGATAATTTTCGATAAAATCCTCGTAGGATTCAAACTCTGTACGCGATAAGTATTTTTCAACCATTTTCTACTGTACTCCTATTCATTAATAACAGTCAGGAACTTTGCAGGGGCGTCTCCGACAGCACTCTGTCCGTGGGGTTTCTTTGCATCAAAGTATGCACAGTCGCCCGCCTCAAGAATAACCTCACTGCCGTCATGCGTCAGTATCATCGTGCCCTCCAGGCAGAAGTTAATTTCCTGCCCCTCATGCATTACAAGCTTAGGGATAACTCCGTCAGGCAGAAGAGTAACAATCATCGGCTCCATCGTTCGCTTCACGAACGAGTAGGCGATATTCTCGTACTGATAACCTGCAAAACGCTCGACTTTAATACCCTCGCCTTTCTTAACGACGCTTAGAGACGTCATTTTCGGAGAAGTCCCCGACAGAATGTCCGTCGTATCAACACCGTATAGGTGGGCGATTGCATAGACGGCACTAACGGGTATATCTGAGCCCGCAAGCTCGTACTTAGTGTAGATTTCTTCTGAAATCCCCAGTTTTTCAGCGGTTTCGGCTTCGGTGAGTCCCGATACATCACGCAGTTCACGTATCCTCATCGCTACCAGTTTTGTTTGGTCAATCATTTTATATTCCTCCTGTTTAATTATTTCATAAAAAGTGTCTCGGCTATTTCCTGTTTGCCTGTCTGAACATATGTATAGTATGTCGAAATCAGTAATGCGTCTGTTGCATCGATACAGCCATCCTTGTTCACATCTGCGGCTTCAAATTCCGCATCGGTAAGGTTTGCTTCGTTACCGCATTGAATATTGGCGTAAAGCGACAAAGCTTCGGAAGCGTCCGTTGCATCGATTACGCCGTCACCCGTGAGGTCGCCGAGGAGAACGGTTGATGTGCTATCCAAGGCAATGAAGTTAAAACCGTTTTCGATTGCATAACGCTCAGCCTCTGTTCCTGTGTAACCGTAGATTGTGAAGCCAGGTATTTTTTCAAGAAAAAATTCACCATAATAGTATCCCAAACAACGCCCAATGTATGCAACACTTGCGGGAATAGTTATGCTTGTAAGACTGACGCAGTCAAGGAAAGCACCTTCTCCTATATATGTAACACCATCAGGAATAGTTATTTTTGCTAGATTTGTACATTTCATGAACGCTCTATCTAAAATATCTACAACACTTTCAGGAATAATTACCTCTGTTAGGCTTGTACAACCAGAAAACGCCAATGTCCCAATGCTTACTATGCCATCAGAAAGGGTTATTCTTGCTAAGCTTGAGCACTCATAGAACGCTCGATACTCAATAGACATAACACTATTGGGAATAGTTATACCTGTTAAGTTGGTGCAACGATCAAATGCAGCCCTATCAATACATGTAACAGGCTTCCCCCAAGCGTATCAGGAATAACAACATCTCCGCCGCTGCCGATATATTTGCTTACAACCGCTCCGCCAGTTTCAGTCCTATACTCAAAATCCCCCTCTGTTCCCTCCGCATTAGAAACAATCCCAACCGAATTGCCTTTACCTATCGCCATAATCCCGCCTATAGGTGCAACCGAAAGAAGCATAAGACCTGCCGTTAGAATTGCCGTCATCTTTTTAAACCTTTTCATAATAATCCTCCTTTATTTTACTGCCGTAGTAATCTTCACGAATTATATCCATCTCAACTACGTCGTAAAGTTCCCCCTTGAAACAGTATGCCTTTCTGCGTCTGCCATACTCCTTAAACCCCGCTTTTATGTATGCTTTATACGCTCGTTCGTTAAATTCGAGCACCGCCAAATTAATATTGTTCAGTCTCAACATATCAAAACCGTACCCAACCAGAAGTTTAACCGCTTCGGTTCCGTAACCGTTACTGCGATATTCCTCGTCACCTATAAATACGCCGACTGTTGCCGTTCCGTGAACCAACTCATATGTGATGAAATCTATTAATCCGATAGGCGTATCGCCGTTCTCTGTGACAATCGCAAAACGGTATGCGCTATCGCATTTTTTCGCCTGTTCCGTAAACCAGTCCTTGACATGGACATAAGAATTGTTCCAACGGTTTGCGTCAAGATTTGTCATAACAGTCGGGTCGTTCAGCCACTTGGCATACAGCTCTGCGTCATCGACATTAAGCGGTGATAAATAAACACGCTCACCCGCAATTTTTTTGTAGTATTTCATGCTAATCCTCCTGAGGAACTGTAAATCAACAACTTGAACGATTGTCTTGCCTTATTGTTTTACAGTTCCTAAAATAAATTTCTTTATAGCCTCAAAACTCTGCTCACTCATGGTATGCTCCATGCGGCAGGCGTCTGTTAACGCCGTTTTCTCATCAACGCCCAATGAAATCAGCCAATCCGAAATCAGCGTATGGCGTTCATAGACCCTCGCCGCAATCTCCTGTCCGTCCGCCGTAAGATTGATATACCCGTCCGCCGTAACCGCAATCAGCCCGCGTTCACGCAGTTTTTTTACCGCAATGCTGACACTGGGCTTGGAAAACTCAAGCTCGGAGGCTATGTCAACGGCACGGACAGTCCGTCCTGATTTGCCCAAAATAAGAATTGCTTCAAGATAATCCTCAACAGATTCATGCATCAGTCCGCCGAAACCTCCCTTACAGTCAAATATTGCATAAGTTCCGCAACCTGTGCGTCACTCAGCACATCTATATACGCCAACTCATATATGTGGGAATAATACTTAATAAGCTCTCTCAGTGAAATTATACTGTCGGCGATTTCGTCGTTAACCCCGGGAACGCAAAGAAGCTCGTCCTTTGTAACAGTGTTTATATCCAGCGGAAATTCAATTTGAGGCAACTGCGGCTCAGACTCTGTAATGCGGGGTAATGCGGCAGTTGTCGTTTTAACAGCAGACGTAACGGTCTTCTCGGTTTTTACTTTCGCCATAGCGGGAACGGCTTCTGCTGTAGTTGCAGCAGTTTCAGCCGTTGCCTGCGGAAATTCGACGGTGATATATCCTGCGTCGTCAGTTCCGTTATATTGCGTGTGAATATAAAATAATACGACAGTTAGCATAAACAGCACTGCTAAGAAAATTTTTCTTTTTTCCATAAGCCATCACCGCCCGATTATTTTAGATTAATTGACTATAATTATACCACTTTTCAGCGGTAAAGTCAATAGTTTGATTGAATTTGTAGGAAACTATCAAGTTATTTGTCAACATTTCTTTAACAGTCTCCAGTTTTTCATAACTGAGATTAAAAATCTTTAGCTAAAAAGCATAAAAACGTAAAAAATAAAATTTTTAACGATTATCATTAAAAAACTATTGACAAACGTAGTTTTGTATGTTATAATAATAACACAGTTAAAAACAGGAAGGTGATTAATCAATGAATCCACTCCTTAACAAACAGGCTAAAATGCAGCGATTAAGCAAGATTTTGCATCACGTAATGTTAATCGGTGCTTTTTCGGTGGCAATTCTTTTTATACTTCAATTAATTCTAATTTTTATTCTTGCTTATCATCCTCAAACGCTTACCGGAACGCCTTTTATGACAGACTGTAAAATGGGGATTTTTGAACTTAAACTTGCGACGAGCCGTCAAGCAATCGGCGTCCTGATTTTCACATTGCTCAACAGTGCGGTTGCATTCCCCATTGTAGTTTTGATAAGTCAAATTTTCAAAGACATAAGCCATTCACATTCGCCCTTTACAAATAAGCAAACAAGAAGACTGAAAGCCATCTCGCTGCTCATGCTTTCAATGACGCTGGCCGTACCTGTACTGCACTGGCTTCTTACTGTGATTTTTCTGCCGGATGTTAAAGCCCGTTTGTTCCTTGATCTTACGGGACTGATTTTCGCAGCTGTTTTTCGCTGTCTTGCACTCATATTCGACCACGGTTCGGAATTGCAACAGCAAGCCGACGAAACGCTTTAGGGGGGGACGAATATGGCTATAATACTGCGTCTCGACCGAATGATGGCGGACAGGAAAATGTCGCTTAACGAGCTTGCTGAAAAGGTCGGCATATCTAACGTTAATCTTTCAAATATAAAAACAGGAAAAGTCAGTGCAATCCGCTTTAAAACACTTGATTCAATCTGTGACGTTCTTGACTGCCAACCTGGGGACTTACTCGAATATACGAGGAAATTCAAAGAAAAAGACAGCTCTTGATTTTTCGTTATTTTTATATTACTCCGCAGCAAAACGCTTGCGTTTTGGCAGAGTAATATTGTGCGTCTTTTTCGGTTGTCTGCCGCAGGCAGACGAGAAAAAGGCACATTTGAGCAAGTAAACTTCCGAACGGCTTTGCTGTGAGGCGGAAGAAACAACGTAGAAAAGAGCCTCCAGCGGTAAAGGGGCGAAGCCCCTTGAAACCCCGTATATGCTTAAGTTGACGGCATTGGTTTACTTGCGGATTAATGTAACTATTCAGTATATTGCATAATGCACGAAAAATATTTTTTATCAACTGCAATCAACACCGAAAATACGGGGTTGCGGGGCGGTAGCCCCGCTTCTCGGGGACTCTGTCCCCGAAACCCCTTCCCGATTTTTGTACAAAACAACGAAAATCATTAAAACAACTGAATAGTTACGGATTAATACAACTGTAAAACTGATTTTTAAAGAGGGGTAAATAAATGTTACAAATTAAAAACATATCCAAAAAATACATCACGGGAGACCTTGTACAGCATGCGCTGAACGACGTCAGTTTAAGCTTCCGCGACAACGAATTTGTTGCAATTCTCGGACACAGCGGCTCGGGCAAAACAACAATGCTCAACATCGTCGGCGGTCTTGACCGTTATGACGAAGGAGACCTGATTATCAACGGCATTTCTACAAAAAAGTACAAAGACCGTGACTGGGACGCTTACCGCAATCACGCAATCGGCTTTGTATTTCAAAGCTATAACCTTATTCCGCACCAGTCTGTACTTGCAAATGTTGAACTTGCGCTCACAATTTCAGGTATTTCAAAGGCTGAACGCCGTAAACGCGCTAAAGAAGCTCTTACTAAGGTAGGACTGGGCGACCAGCTTCATAAGCGTCCGAATCAAATGTCGGGCGGACAGATGCAGCGTGTAGCAATCGCAAGAGCGCTTGTAAACAACCCCGCAATTCTTCTAGCCGACGAACCGACGGGAGCTTTAGACACCGATACAAGCGTTCAGGTTATGGAGCTTCTTCGGGAAGTTGCTAAAGACAGGCTCGTGGTAATGGTTACTCATAACCCTGACCTTGCAAAAGAATATGCAACAAGGGTTGTTAATCTTAAAGACGGAAAAATCGTCAGCGATTCCAAACCTTTTGAACCCCGTGAAGTTGAACAGAAACTTGAGGAAAAGAAACTCGGCAAGGCAAAAATGTCATTCGGCACAGCTCTCGGTCTAAGCCTTAATAACCTTATGACGAAAAAGGCACGAACCATCCTTACCTCTGTTGCAGGAAGCATCGGCATTATCGGCATAGCCCTGATTCTGTCTCTTTCTACGGGAGTCCGTGAATATATTGACAATCTCCAAAAGGATACGCTCTCTACATATCCTTTGCAAATCACCCGAGAAAGCGTTGATATGTCGGCTATGATAGAAAGTATTCAGGAATCAAGAGCGAACAGAGACAAGAATAACAAAGAAAAAGAAGAAGGCAAGGTCTATTCGTCGGACAGACTTTCCAGAATGCTTTCACTGACAAGTCAGGCAACAAAAATCAATGATATGAGGACGTTTAAAGAATATCTCGACAGCAACACAAAAATTGAAGAATTTACTCTTGACGTCAAATACGGTTACAATATGCAGCTTCAAATTTTCTCTTCAAATACCGATAACGGTATTCTCCGTACTAATCCAAGCGATATAATCAACGGCATGAGAAGCGGAAATATGATGGGCAGTTCATCGGGCATCAGCACAAGTTCGGCTCATACAAGCGAAAAACCTAACAGCACAGGTATATCGCTTATGGGCGGCGGCGTTTTTCAGGAAATGATTGACAACCGTGAACTTCTTGATAAACAGTACGATGTTGTTGCGGGACGTTTTCCCGATAAAAATGCCGCCGATGAAATCGTGCTTGTTGTCAGCGACAACGATACAATCGTTGATTTATATCTCTATGCCGCAGGACTTCTTGACCCTAAAGTATATTACGATATGATTGACAGGCTCATGAAAGGCGAGACAATTGAAGCGCCTGAACGCTCAGAATTCACCTATGAAGAATTGCTGAACACTGACTTTAAACTTATTATGAACACAGATTATTTCAAGTACAACGAAAAAACAAAAACATGGGACGATATGACAGCGGACAATGCATACATGAAGAATATCGTCGATAATGCCATGGACTTGAAAATCGTCGGTATTTTGAGACAGAACAAGGATGCAAAGGCGGCTTCAATTACTGCGCCTATCGCATATACCCACGCTCTTTCGGAGTATATGATTGAGAAAATCAACAATTCCGAAATTATCAAACAGCAGCTCGCCGACCCTGCGACGGACGTGTTCACGGGTCTCCCTTTCAACACTGGCGAAATTGTTATAACAATGGATGATATTTATGCCCAAATGGCTATGATGACCGAAGAAGAACAGGCTCATATGCAGGCTGCGCTTGAAAACATGAGCGAAGAACAGATTATAGCGATGTTTGAAGAAAGAAGGGATTCGCTCGGTTCAGGATACGATATGCCGACATATGCTAAAAACATTGAAAAACTCGGATATGTTGAGCTCGATGACCCGTCGGCAATCTATATCTATCCTAAAGATTTTAAAGCTAAAGATTCAATTGAAAATATCATTAAGGATTACAACAAAATTCATCAGGACGAAAACGGAGACGGCGGCATTACTTACACCGACTATATCGGTCTTATGATGAAATCAGTTACGACAATGATTAAAATGATTACCTATATCCTTATAGCTTTCGTGGCTATTTCTCTCGTTGTTTCCTCGATAATGATAGGTATTATCACGTATATCTCCGTTCTTGAACGCACAAAGGAAATCGGTATCCTCCGAAGTATCGGTGCGTCAAAGAAAAACATCTCAAGCATATTCAACGCAGAGACGCTTATTATCGGTTTTGTTTCGGGTGCGTTCGGTATTGCGGCAACGCTGCTGCTTTTAATTCCCGCCAACTTCATTATCGAAAAACTTTCAGAAGTTCATAATCTTGCAGTGCTTCCAGTTACAGGAGCGGCCATGCTCATTGCAATCAGCATGATTCTGTCGCTCATTGCAGGCATTATCCCGTCAAAACAGGCGGCAAACAAAGACCCTGTCACAGCGCTTAGAACCGAGTAAAACATTCTCCATCTTAAATCTTGTAATCTTAGGCAAAGCCTAAGATTACGCTCGCCGACTATGTCGGCGGGCGGGGGGCGAGGTCCCCGCCTCTTAAAGGCGGCGGTCTATAGGCGGACGGATTAAAATCCGCCGCCTCTATCCCTTGCATTTAAACACCCCATAGATAACAAAAATCCGCACTTTTTACAGGTGCGGATTTTTATAGTTATTCCCATTTATTGCAAAGTTCCATAATTTTCTTTGTAAGGTCTTTAAGCTCTTTATTCGGTCTTCCCGAACTGGTCTTAATGAGCTTGCCGAGACGTTCTGACGCACGAACCAAGTCGCCGTAAATCGGAGAAATATCCTGCTGAGGTTTACGGATAAGATAAACAGGTTTTGCATCGTTAATAATCTCGCCCGTAAGCAAATCAAAACTCGCACCGCTGTACGGTGCGTACGTGTTGAGACCAAACTCATCTCTGAGCCGTCCCGCAAAATCTTCGACAGTATCCGCATCGCCGTGATTTACAAAAACCGTCTTAGGAGGTTTGATTGCCGAAATCCATTTTATAAGCCCGTTAACATCCGCATGCCCGCTAATACCAGGGAGCGTAGCAATCTCGGCGGCGATGTAAATCATTTCACCGAAAAGTTTTATTTTATCCGCACCCTCTAAAATAGCGCGCCCTGCGGTATTTAACGCCTGATATCCGACAAACAGGACTGTATTTTCCTTTTTCCATATATTATGTTTCAGGTGATGCTTAATGCGGCCCGCCTCACACATTCCGCTTGCCGAAATAATAACTTTCGGTCGGTTGTCATTCTTTATTTCACGGGATTCAAGTTCTGAAACAGCCGTAATAAGCCCGTCAAAGCCTATTGGATTTATGCCGTTTCTTATAAACTCAGCCGCCTCCGCATCCTGCAGCCAATAACGGTTTCTAAGGAAAATATTAGTCGCCTCAATAGCAAGCGGACTGTCGATATAGACAGGAAAATCCTCATGCCCGTCTACAAGTCCGTCCGTTTTAATCTGTCTGAAAAAGTAAAGCAACTCCTGCGTTCGTCCGACAGCAAACGACGGAATAATAACGCTTCCGCCCCTGTCGAAAGTGCGTTTCAGGATTTCCGCAAGAGCGGTAACATAATCGGTCGGTCGGTCATGAATGCGTGTTCCGTAAGTGGATTCTATAACGGCATAGTCGGCTTCCTGAATATAGCCGGGGTTGCGTATGAGGGGCTGGCCGCTGTTGCCTATATCACCCGAAAATACGATTTTACGGGTCTCGCCGTCCTCTGTGATTTTTATTTCGATGCTTGCCGCTCCCAGAAGATGTCCCGCATCAGTAAATCTAATCTCGATACCGTCATGCAGGCTGTACCATTTTTCGTATTTATGATGTATAAAACATGAAATAGCTCCGATTGCGTCAGCCATTACATAGAGCGGTTTAAATTCTTCGTCGCCCTTGCGTTTTCCTTTACGGTTGCGCCATTCGGCTTCAAATTCCTGAATGTGGGCACTGTCCCGAAGCATAATTTCACAGAGATTAGCCGTCGGAACTGTCGCATGAATCTCACCTTGAAATCCGCCCGCATAAAGCAGCGGAAGCATTCCCGAATGGTCGATATGTGCATGGGTAAGCAAAACAAAATCAATCTTATTAGGCGGAACTGGGACAACGGCTTTTTCAAAAATCTCAGCCCCTTGTTCCATGCCGAAATCTACAAGGAAATGTTTTCCGCACGCCTCAATATAAGTACAGCTTCCCGTAACTTCATGGGTTGCACCGATAAACGTCATCTTCATGAACTTCACCCTCTCAGTAAATGTGTTTAAAGTATATCGCTACATATTATTATATTCTTTTTAAATACGAATGTCAATAGTTTTGCTGAAAAATCACCTCCTTATCGCTGATATACAGTATAGTCAGTCAGCTTAATAATACTTTAATCTTTACGGTCTATTTCCCGCCTTCCGTTGTCTTCCTCCTCGACAGGCGACAGCCTGTCTGCGTCGTCATCCTAGGCAACCGAAAAATATCTCCGTCAATCTTTAAAGCATTCCTGAATCCGTGAAGTTTAAAGTTCTTGACGAAAAATAAGGAGGGAGGAGTTGCGAGGCGAAGCCTCGCTTCTCGGGGACTTCGTCCCCGAACCCCTATTATTACTCCGCAACAAAACGCTTGCGTTTTGGCAGAGTAATACTGTGC
>Ga0209737_10000541_pt1 | contig 30325 bp, 26 predicted proteins | sample TergutCu122P3_FD_187284 | JGI IMG/M metagenome (GOLD analysis project Ga0209737, IMG submission 187284) | Cubitermes ugandensis P3 segment gut microbial communities from Kakamega Forest, Kenya - Cu122 P3 (SPAdes) (version 2) | ecosystem: Host-associated > Arthropoda: Insects > Digestive system... | reverse complement strand
GCATTTACCCAAGCGAAGTGATTTGACCTCCGTCCCATGCAGGACGAGGCCGGCTTCGTATTTTTCCTCGATAAAATAGTCGTGGTAGGCTTTTTTGTTATTCGCGACCAATTTCATTTTTTCTTTACTCATTTTGCACCTCTACACCAGCTCGAAGTCAATCAACCGACTCCATTTATCAGCAGCTTTGACCCATACTTTTACCGGCTGTCCGAGGCGGTAGCTTAACCCATTACGCCGTCCGACCAACCGGAGTGTCTGCTCATCAAAAATATAGTAATCATCGGGAATCGTCCGGATATGCACCAATCCCTCAATCGTATTCGGTAGCTCGACATAAAGTCCCCATGCCGTCACCCCACATACCACACCGTCATATATTTCGCCAAGATGGTCTTCCATATATTCAGCTTTTTTTAATTTTTCAACTTCCCGCTCGGTTTCTTCGGCACGGCGCTCACGCTCGGATGACTGTTTTGCTACTTCGGTTAAAATACCGTGGTAGTGGTTACGGCGCACTTTTGAAAACTGCCCGGAAAGCTGTTCCTTGATAATGCGGTGAATCTGCAAATCAGGATATCGTCTGATTGGTGAGGTAAAATGGCAGTAACAAGGGCTGGCAAGTCCAAAATGGCTGGTTTCCTCCGGTGAATATTCCGCCCGTTTCATGCTCCGTAAAGCTAAACGCCCAATCGTTGCTTCATAAGGTGTACCAGCGACTTGCTTTAAAATCCGTTGGATATCACGGGGTTTTACCCTCTCCAATTGTTCAACTTCCCGTTTTCTACCTTTTATCCTTATCCTGGGTAGTCTTTTCTTTGCCCGGCTCCCACCCATCTTGAAGCCAAAATTGCCGAGTGAAATCTTTAACTGTTCGAATTTATCCGGCTCAGGGTTTTCATGGGAGCGGTAAATGAAAGGGGATTTGAGTTGAAAATAATGACCGGCAACCGTTTCATTCGCCAACAACATAAACTCTTCAATTATCCGGGTCGCAGTATTACTCATATAAGGGAAAATATCGTAAGGTTTACCCTTTTCATCAACCAATATCTTGCATTCGGGAAACTCGAAGTCAATCGCTCCCCGTTTTTTTCTTTTTCTTCGTAAAATTGCCGCCAGTTCTTCCATTAATTCAAACATCGGCACAAGGTCATGGTATTCCTTTGCTACTTCACTGTTTTTATCCGTTAAAATTTCTTTTACGGCTTCATAAGTCATACGGTGGTTGACATTTATGACTGTTTCCCTTATTTCATGCTCCAAAACCTCACCTTGCGGTGAAACCAACATGATACAAGATAAAGCAAGGCGGTCTTCCCCGGCATTCAACGAGCAAATCCCATTTGACAAAACCGGGGGTAACATCGGGATTACCCGGTCAACCAGATAAACACTGGTCCCCCTAATCCTTGCTTCACGGTCAAGGGCGGAATCTTCACGCACATAGTGGGCAACATCGGCAATGTGGACGCCAAGGCGAAAATTTACCCCTTCCTTTTTGATAGTGATGGCATCATCAAGGTCTTTGGCATCTATTCCATCCATCGTGACTGTCGTAACTTTTCTTAAATCCAAGCGGTTTACAGTATCTTCGTTTGAAATAACACTTGCTATTTTATCCGCTTCCACTAGTGTCGCTTCGTCAAATATATAAGGAAGTCCAAAGGATTTCACTATCGCCAGTACATCCATACCTGGTTCAGAACTTTCACGAATGATTTTGACTTTTCCGCTTTTTTCATTTTTTTCGGAAAAATCTTTCTTTGTTATCTGTGGCTTAGCCGTTTTCCGTAAACGCCTTTTTTCCCTGCGGTCTTGGATGTTAAATTTAGATTTAATTTCCCCTTCAGCCGCTTTCTGCCGTTTTCTTGTAAGCGTTCCAATGGAAGCTAAGGCATCCACGGAAGCTAAAGTATCCACGGAAGCTAAAGCATCCACGGAAGCTAAAGTATCCACGGAAGCTAAAGTATCCACGGAAGCTAAAGTATCCACGGAACGGTTTGCCGCCAAGTATTTTCCCCGCTTCGAAATGACGATTTTTCCTTCCAGCAAAAGTTCATCCAGCACCTTTTTCAAGATGGGACGATTTTCCGGCTTGACCTGTAATAAAATCGCCAACTCTTTTTCCTTCATCGGCACATACAAATCTTCGCGCATAAGTTTCAAAATTAAATTTTTCCGTTTGTTAATATCCATATATTTCATCCATTTCCAAATCGAATAACAGGCTACTGCTATACGGCTCTGCACATAAAAAGCACTCTATACAAGAGTGCTTTCGTTCGCCTTATCTTCGTCCTTATATAAACGTAAAATTAAGGATTACAGTCAGCAGTATGAAGCCAACAGCCAGATACTTGGTAATCTTCACCAGCGTTCCTTCCATCGAACGCCCTTTGTTCTTGCCCCAGTATGTTTCGGCTGCTCCGCTGATTGAACCTAAGCCAGCGGATTTTCCCTCTTGCATTAATACTAATACAACCAATGCTATACATATTAAGATAAACAATAATGTCAAAATAATTCGTATTACTGTCATATTGTCCTCCAAATGGTCTGATTTGCATCTTTCTTTCGTTGACGCAACACCCATTGTACCACAACAGACCATTGTAATCAAGTACTTTTTTATTGCATTACCATAAACCTAATAGTATACTATTTTTATGACAAAAACTGATTACATCATCCTCGGAATTATCACATTCATTTTTACGGTGCTGGTCTTTTTCCGTATCGGCAGTTTTTCCGCGCCTGAAACTTCATATCTGGCAACCCCGGAAGACCGCGATATCGTCCTCGATTTGGGGGCAAATGTTCATGTAAGTCACGCTTATATTTTCCTCGGGCACCTTGATAACCGCCATCTTGCCATTTCCGCTTTTAATATCGAAAAGGATATGTGGGATTTGCTCGATGGGGATATCAATGTTTCCTCTGTTTTTGCCTGGAATCGGATAAATATAAATTATACCCTGCGCTATATCGGTTTTGTGGCAATGAAAAATGAAACTTTTATCAATGAAATAATAATCGTAACCTCTGATGGTTCGATTATCCTACCCCGCAATGCAAATGAATATCCTACACTCTTTGATGAGCAACACCTGTTTGACCCCATCCACTCCCCTACTTACTACGGGCGGTCGATATTTGATGAAATATACCATGGTCGGACAGCTTATGAATTTATCCACGGCTTGACTACCTATGAGACTACCCACCCACCCCTAGGTAAAACGATTATTTCCTGGGGTATCCGCCTCTTTGGCATGAATCCCTTTGGTTGGCGTTTTATGTCGGCTGTCTTCGGTATCCTGATGTTGCCGGTGATGTATGCCTTCGGAAAAACCCTTTTCCAAAACACCCTCGCCGCCGCCGCCGTTACCATTTTAATCGCTTTTGATTGCATGCAGTTTGCCCTTTCGCGGATTGCAACCATCGACATTTTTGCCGCCTTTTTTATCCTGTTGATGTATTATTTACTGCTCCGTTATATGCAAATCGAGCGCCGTGGCAGTTTGAAGCTTGTCTTCAAATATAAATTAATTAGTCGAAAACGTAAAAAAATCGTGGTCAACGAATCATGGGTACCACTGGGATTATGTGGAATCGTGATGGGTTTGGGAATAGCGACGAAATGGACGGCGATTTATGCCGGTGCCGGGCTTGGGATTATCTTTTTCTGGTATCTAATCAACTATCAACCCGCCAAAATGCGGCAATTGATATTGTTCTGTGTCGCTTTTTTCGGACTTTTTCCGTTTTTGATTTACATCTTTTCCTACCGCCATTTTGTCACGAATCCCCCTACCGAAAGTTATTTCCAAACTATCATCGATAATTCGGTAAAAATGTTTACGTACCATTCTGATTTGGAAGCAACCCACTACTACGCCACCCCATTTTATGACTGGCCGACCATGCGGATGCCCCTGCTCTATGCCACGGACCCTGTCAGTGATAACCTGATGAGCTCCCTAAGTTGCATGGGTAATCCGGCGATTTGGTGGTTTGGTATACCCTGCGTCCTATTTTGCATCTTCAACTTTTTATTTAAAAGAGACAAAAAAGCCGGTTTTCTCATCGCTGCTTATATGGCGCAGTACCTACCGTGGTTCTTTGTCTCCCGCATTACTTTTATTTATCATTATTTTCCGGCATCACTTTTCATGATTCTGATGATTGGTTACACCCTCGACAAAATCGCCGGGTTCGGCATTTGGGGACGCAGAGCCGTCTACAGTTATTTGGCTCTCGCTATTTTCGTCTTCGCCATCTTTTATCCCGTCGTTTCCGGTATTCCCTCCGGCCGCGAGTACCAATTCAGCCTGCGCTGGCTCGAAGATTGGATTCTTGTGTTGTGATTGCCGATACAAATCCATTCCCACCAAGGTAATTAAGACCAATTGAAATAACGCATGCTGGAGTGGTGGCAGACTTTCGCGTCCGAACAGGAAGACCATATATGACATCAATGAGCTGGTGATTAATCCGATGGCTATTGGAATTTTACGCGGTCTGAGGATTGCATAAACAATCGCTAGGACATCAATCAAAATCCCATACCGCTCGTGCATATAAGGTAAACCATATAACAGCAGACAAAGGCTGAACAGAGCCGTTGTTACCATCATATTGGCAGTCATCCGCACTTTTTCCACATAAATAAAATAAGCAAGTACACCCATCCCAAGAATTGTTATCCACATTCCGGCATATCCCAATTCCGTTATCTGCGGGTCAATCAAAAAGGTCTGCCCAAAAAAGGCATAAAGATTGGGATAATTCAGACTCAACCACGGATAAGTCCCGGTTTGCTCAAGATAAACGCCAATCGAATTCCAAGCATCACGCCCCATTATTATTCCCGGTATTGTAAATAACATATAAGGGACAGGGATGGGTAAAAAGTGGATTAGTTTTAATTCGCATCGATTTCCATCGCGTCTCACATAAGGCCGCAACCACATGATAATATAGAATGGCAGGATAAATAACGCCTGTAATTTAAATGCAAATGCAATCGCTGTAAGCCATAAAGCCCGCTCGCTATTTCCTTTACTGTAATAACAAAGACCAAGCAGGATGAAGGAAGCATAAATCATGTCACACTGTGCCCAATAAGCACTGTTAAGGATTCCGGTCGGCATCATCAAGAAGGCGCTCATCCCGATAATTGCCCGCCGTGAATTTTCTGTCAGTACGTATATCAGGGAAAAAACCGCCAGCGCGGCAACATAATCGAAAAAGACCGATGCCGCCTTAATCGAATAAAGTGGGTCTATATTGATATAAGATAAAAAGCTCATGATTATCATATAAGCCGAGGAATAATTTGATATTTCATGACCTAATGATGCTAACCCGCCGAGCTCCCGGATACGAAACATCCATGGTCCAAGGAAACCGACATAATCACCGGAAACCCGCGGGAACAAAGCAAGCCGGGCATATAACGAAAAGCAGACCACACAGGCGACAAATATGAAGTCAATCATCTTGATTGGTATTTGTCCCAATTGGATTTGAAAGTTAAGGAATTTATCAATTTTGCGCATTTTGTTTACCTTCCTCTTACATCATTCCAAACGAAATCCGGGACTTTTCCCGCCAAGAAAACATAACGGGAGGAGCTGCTATCGATGGTTACGTCAGCCCGTGAGGAATACATAAGACCGGCATTGGGTTTAAAATGCTCTTTAAAATATACCTCTACATCAATATCCTTTTCATTTTGTTTGGCTAATAAATCCCTGCCGCCACCTTGACAAAACCGGCAGCAAGACCAAGACCGATATATGATATTCTCCGCTATCCTTTCAATATCAAACCTTTCGTGATATTCAACTATAACAGGCTCCAAAGCTGAGCGGGGCTGGCGATAGGTAACTACCATATATTCCACATCATCCGCATTTAACGACACATTGGTATCTATCGCCCATTCATGGAGAATAGCCCTCGTCCGTATTGAACCTTCAAATACAACTAAGCTAAAAGCATTTGAAAATTCCTGAATCCCTCTATCATCCGGTATTTGCCCATCACTTAATCTCAATTTGGAAATAACTGTTTCGCTGAGAAAATCATGCCTGATTTGGATACGCCCATATAAGCGGTTTTCATTCATATCAGAAAAATTAAGACCCTTCAAATCTTCCCGATAAGCATTGACCAAACGGCTGAGTCCATTTTCTGTAAGCGGATAATTATATGGACCTAGTATGTAATTAACCAGTGTTTCATACATCTCACTGCTATTAAGCCAATCATCAAAGTAATCAGCAAAAACCAGAAATGCACCTTTTTTGAACTCATCGGTACTAACAATCCGGTTTAGAATCGGTATGGTTTCAGGGTCATCATAATCAAGCCCCACTATCCGCGCAACCTTCCGCCCGCTCTTTAAGCGATATAAAACTGTTGCTTTTTCGGTACTTCTTTGCATACGAAGGCTTGCAAGGGCTGTGATATTTTCACTATCGGTGGCAAACATATTTTGTTCAGCATAGGGAAGAGCCCATATGGACCTCCCGGTTTCTGTGAAATAGGTATTGCCATGTGATTCAGGGATAATACCCCTATCAAATGTAAGGGCATAACTTTTGATTTTATGCGGAGCAGGCACATAACGGTCATAACCAAATATGTCAAAGTAGAAAATAATAAAAATAGCGGCCGCCGCGATTCCGCTTATTAAAATATGATGTTTATTCTTAAGCGCGGCTTTTATATCAAATTCATAAATTACTTCCATAAAACAACAAACAATAACCGTTGTGATAATAATCCCAAATGCGACAAATAAGAGATTTCCATTTCCTCTAACATGAAATTCTGTGTCTGCATATATATGTCCATTGGTTACATTCCAAAATACCATCGCAATCATCAAGGCCGCCGGAATGGCAAGTCCGATTTTTAGAAGTGGTTCAATTTGGGTGAATACCAAGGCCCGCCCGGCTGCTTCCGCCGGACGCTTACGATATAACAGATACGCAATTAACAGGGCAATTGTTGCATATACGGGCAGGGCAGCTATTGACCAAGGGTTGACCCCATCGGCAACCCAGTAGAAGGGGGTAAGAAACAAAACCGGGTCGTGATAATATGATACGAATTTCATGAAAAACTCTTCCATGTACATATATTGCATACCATATACCAAAGCCTCATAACCGTGGAGAATAACCATCATAAGCAAACTGACCAACATGTTACCGGTCAACATAATTGCAATAATATTTATATGGTAAATCGCAAGAAACAGGACAAAATAAAATAGGTACATCAAAACAAACCGACCTATGTCAATTGGTTTCAAAAGCCCCTGGGAAGCGGCAATAAAAATCGCCAGAAAAACACTAACAAAGCTTGGTATTAGGTATATCAGGATTCCGTTTAACCATGTTACCAAAAAACGGCGGCCTTTTTTTACTGGCTGGCTATGGTAAAAATCAAGCTGGCGGCGCTTATTAAGATAGTTGAAACCTTGGACGGCGCAAATTACCGCCATGATTGTTCCTACCGTCAGCCCCATTCCCGTTAACGAATCAGTAAAAAAATTTACCACCGTTTCACTAAGTTCTACTTTATGCTTATCAAAATCGGCATAATGTACCCGCGAAGCAATGCGGCTCTTGGCATTACTAATCGTCAATGTAATCCCAATAAGATAATAAAGCAGGAAAAAGATCCCTGAAATCACCCACAACCCTATCCGGCGTTTATTATTTTCACGGATATCAACCCAAAATGAGTTTTTTGACATCATAACCAGCCACCTCCGTTTCGCTGATAAATATTTCTTCCAAAGAAAGCGGAATCACCTCATAAAAGTTGGTGCCAACCGACGCAAAAGCCGCCATCACTTCTTCACGGTTCCCGTTTATCGTCATTACACAAAGTGAACCGCGTTTTTCATTTCGTTTTACTTCCAAGCAACTAAGTAACCGCTCTTCGTCCTCAGGACTTTTGAAAACACATTGGATTTTTTGGACATTCCCCTTCATTTCTTCCAAATCACGGGATAACAGGATACCGCCACGGTGAAGCAAACCGACATGGTCGCATACATCTTCCAACTCACGTAGATTGTGGGAAGCAATAATCGGGGTGAGTCCGCGGCTCTCCATTTCCTTGGCAAAAATACTTTTTGCCCCCTGCTTCATCACCGGATCAAGACCATCAAAAGTTTCATCACATAAAAGATATTTTGTGTTTGCGCAAATTCCACAGATAAGGGCAAGCTGTTTTTTCATTCCTTTTGAAAAAGTATTGATTTTGCGTCTTTTCTCTAATTGAAAATTTTCCAGATATGTATAAAAATCATCCCGCTTGAAATCATGGAAAATAGTTGATAAATATATCTCCATTTCCTGGGCATGGGCATTACTAAAGAAATAAGGTTCATCTGCGATGAAATATACTTTTCGCTTTACCGCGACATTGTCATACACCGGTTCATTATCAACAAAAATCTCACCTTCATCAGCTTTAAGCACCCCGGCAAGCAGTCGGAGCATCGTGCTTTTCCCTGCTCCGTTGGTACCAATCAAACCAAAGATACTTTGTTCTTTTACCGTAAAACTGACCTTATCAACAGCTTTTATTTCCCTAAATGATTTACTTACTCCGCGAACTTCAATCATAAAACGCTCCTTTTAGCTTCACGTCATTGCAGGCTTCGACCCGTCATTACAAGCTACGATCCGTCATTGCGGGCTACGACCCGCAATCTCAGTATACCATGATTAAAAGTAAACATAAATATATTTTTCAGCAATATCCCACGCCAAATTTCGCATATCCAGTAGAATATCAACATAATTCTCACGGGTAAGCAGGGAATCCCCACTCACCATCGCTTCAAACATCATATAATTAATCCGGTCGGAATAATGAACCACATCCATGTAATTGTCAGCATCCAAAATAATATCCCGGTCATTTTGAAAATAAAATATTTTGACATTATCAAACTCCAATAAAGCAGAAACCGATTGTTCGGCAACATTTAAATATACTTCCATCATCCCAAAACGGTAGGCATTATCCCACCAAAACAATGAATAAGGAGGGAAAAAGAAAATAAATTCCGTATCCGGATTGGTCGCGACAACATCCTTAATTGCTTGGATATTAACCAACCAATTTTCATTAAAATAATCGGCATCATACATCGGTTTTATCTCCGGCAAACGATGATAATGCCGAATCGCAAATTCTGCGCCAAAATTTTTCCCTTTCATCCAATTATATGATTCACCTTCATCAAAATCCGATGATAATGACAGAAATATCATATAAGGGATTTTTTCCAGCAAAACTTCTTTATTAAATAAATAAGGTAAATCATCGAACGGGTGTCCCGTATACAAATGGACCGGCATCCCCTCATCGTAGAGGGTAAGCCTTGTATCGGCAATCAGGGCGCTGGTATCGAGACCATAAAAGACATATTTCAAGTCCTGCTTTTTGAGTGCAACATTCAGCATATAAAGCAAATCAGTAGTTGAACCCGAACCCCTGATTGCTTTGATTGTTCTGACCGAAAATGCAGAATCAAACCACCTGTTATTAAAATTCTCAAGCACCGATGAACCTAAAAGTACCGCATCATAATTAAGCGTCCTAAGTGAACCAAGACATTGGTTTTCCCTGTCCGTGAGCACTGCCTTCAACCCCGGCAAGGGGGGATGATATTGAAAAAATGGGTCAAAAATTACCACGGCTGCCGCTATCGGTAGAAGTAGGATAAAAATGTAGAGTATTATTTTTTTTAACCGTCCTTGCGGAGTTGACATGAATTTCCCTCAAGTTGATACCACGGACTGCTCCGCTTTACAAGCTCATATTTTTCTATCAAAAGTTGAAATACATAAACTCACTTACCTGCGATAAAGAGATAAATGACCATACAAATATAAAAGCCAGTACCCAGATAAATCTTTTTGGATAACTCGTTTTCGTAACAATTAAAGCCGCTTGCTTGCCATTTATAACCATAACTGTAATAACAATAATTAACAAAAATGAAAACATCAAAACCACCGGTACCATTTCCGGTTTTGCTATTTCGAAATAGCGGATTAGGACGTAATTTTCCGGAACCCTGATTGTTCCAGCCAATTCATGAATAAATCCCGTTACTTCAAACCGGAAAGCCTGCCGGAAAATTATCTGTGCCATATTAAGGTCTTCACTACGAAAAAATGTGAATGACATAACCGTGAAAAGGAAAGCCTGGCACCAAGCCAACGGTTTTATTTTTACCCGGAATGGTTTGATATCTTCCCATATCACCGCTACCCCTTGCAAAGCTCCCCAGATAACAAATGTCCAGTCGGCTCCATGCCACAAGCCGCTTAAAACAAAGACAATAAGTAAATTACGGTACTTTATTGTCTTACCCCGGCGGTTTCCCCCCAGCGGAATATACACATATTTACGGAAAAAGCGCGAAAGCGTGATATGCCATCTGCGCCAAAACTCTCCAACCGACAATGATTTATATGGTGAATCAAAGTTTTCCGGCAAGGTAAAACCAAACATATTTGCCACCCCGATTGCCATATCTGAGTACGCCGAAAAATCTATATAAAGCTCAAAAGCAAACAAAATCATTATTAAAAAAGCTGACGGACTGTCAAGATAATAGATGGTGGGGATAGAAAAACCATGGTTCACCGCTTTGCTCAAAAAATCCGCAATTAAAACCTTTTTACCCAGACCAAGGATGAAACGATGAAATCCTCTTTCAAAAGTCGCTGCCTGAAAGCGAAACCCGGTTATACTCAAAAACTGCGGAACCAGCTCACTGTGATACACAATCGGTCCGGCAACCAACTGGGGGAAAAATGAGATAAAGCACGCAAAGTCGAGAAGCAGATAATGTTCAGCTTCTTTTTTATAACGGTCGGTCAGATAAGCAATTTGACGGAAAGTAAAGAAACTGATACCTAAGGGTAACAGAATACGGGTCAAGGGAAAATCAGAACGGAAAATGCTGTTTACATTTTCAATGAAAAAATCGGCATACTTGAAATATCCCAACATCCCAAGATTGAATATCAGTCCGGCATAATAGATACCCCGGCGCCACCTTTCCGTTTGATTTAGTAAATAACTTATTCCGTAATTTAAAGTAATACTAACTAACAAGATAGCAAGATACGAAAGGTTAAAAAAGGCATAAAACCATAATGAAAAGCCAAAAAGTGCTACCTTGGCGAAACTATACTGCTTTTTATGTAATAAAAAATACCAGACGGCAAGGGATAAAGGAAGAAATATTGTGATGAAAATAAGAGAGTTAAACTGCATTTAATTACCTTCACATTACCACAACAACGCAAAAAGTGGATGCAACAAAATCGGCATAAAAATCGCCGGAACAAAGTTCATGATCCTAAGCTTCGTGATTTTCAACATATTAAGCGCCAATCCGATTAAGATAACCGAACCGATACAGGTCATTTCGGCAATCACAATATCCGTAAGATATGGTGCGAGCCACTGCGAAAACAAGGTGATTGTGCCTTGATAAAGCAAAACCAGACCCGCCGAAAACATTACCCCGATACCAAGTGTCGAAGCAAATATCGCCGCCGCAACAAAGTCAAGTATCGACTTATTGAAAAGTATCTCATGGTTTCCGGTCAGTCCACTTTGCAGTGAACCTACTATCGCTAAAGCACCAACGCAGAATAAAAGACTGGCAGTGACAAACCCTTCGGCGATAGAAATCTGGCGGTCGGGGGGAGCATCCTGTAAGGACGTTTCGCCAAACCCGGCTTCGCTGACTGGGTCGCCTGCTTTCCCACGTTCGCCCAAAATTAAATCGTGATTTGATTTTGACTTAAACCTCTCTTCCAACCTATTGCCCAGTCGATTAAGTTTATCCTCAAGGTCTATCGCTTCACCCACGATAATCCCCAACACAATCGCAACTATCATCAACAGGGTATTTTCACCTCTTAAGGAACCGGATATACCGATAAACAAGGTACACAAACCAAGCCCTTTCATCAGGGTATCAGCCATTTGCGGCTTCAAACCCTTCTTCAATATGATACCAATGATAGCACCTGTTATTACTGCGATTGTGTTGACGATTGTACCCAGCATTTTATATTCTTTTACTCGCTTCCGTATTTTCTATTAAATAAAGTCCATCCTTCCCACACCGTGCCATCGTAATCATCAAAAGACCAAATTCATCATATTCTGGCAAATCATTATCCGCAAGAATCTCGCGGATATTATGACGGCCGGGTGGGCAAATCCGCCCCCGGATAAATCGTAAAACCTCTTCATGTGACAAGCTAAAAAGCTTTCGATAGGCAAAACCCTCCAATGTAAGCGGTAAATCACTAAGCGGTATAGTTGCATCCAGAGTCATGGAAAACTGCTTTGTTTCAGTATTATATGAGAATGTCCCAACTTGTTTGTCTTCCAGATTTTCATCATGTAAGGCGAAATTTCGTAACATTTTCCCATCTCCTCCAAATAATTTCCCATATAACTGCAATATACCGCTCAGATAAAACATTATTTAAGTCGGCAAAAATATAATCCCTATCTATTTCACATAATTCATTAAATGAAACCAACTTGTCAATCAAATTTAAATTCTTTTCAAGCCGTTTTTCACCGATGAAATTGTTGACGGGGCGGTCTTCCATGATGCTAAAAGCTGCCAAATCTGCTTCTTCCGTACAAGAACAGACAAAAGACAAGCCATTATCAAATAACGGCGAAAGCTCTGGTGTACCGTTTTTAAGAACTTCCAGATTTGCCCCATGCCGGTCACGGTTGATAATAAGATAGTCAAAAACAAACATCTTGAATATATCATCACCCCAACCGTAACGTAAGCAAAAATCAAGCGGTGATTCTATTTCACTCAACCGGAAGTTGAAGTAAAAAGTTTCAAAAGCATCACGGCTTTTTACGGTTTTATATGTCTTTGCGGCGAAAACATAAGTTTCATGATTTTTCCCATCAATATTTACCAGACACTTCCGGAGAAAACCTTCCGGGACATTAAAACCAAGCAGTTTCCCCAATCGGCAGGCAAGTAATTCATTAACGGCCTCATGTCCATATATACCACGGAAGCTGTCATAATTGGACAGCTTTAAATAATGGTTGACACCCTCAATCACCATTTCCGCTTTCATATAAACGCCATCAGAAGCCAAGCTACCACTAACCCTGCTCCAGACTAAATCACGCAAATCCCATAATTCATTTGAAAAATCCATACTAATCACAAAACTATCTTTCTATTTCTTAAATTCCAACAACGACGTCCCCGTCATCTGGGCCGGTTGCTCCATCCCCATCATATCAATCAAAGTCGGAACGATATCAGCAAGACAACCACCTTCACGCAGGGTATAAGCAGGGTCGTAATTTACCAGCAGGAAAGGCACCGGATTAATCGTATGGGCGGTAAACGGCTCATTGGTTTCATAATCAATCATCTGCTCGGCATTTCCGTGGTCGGCACAAATAAACATCGCTCCATTTACCTCGCGGACAGCGGCAACAGCCCTTAATATACAATCATCAACCGCCTCAATCGCTTGAATTGCCGCCGGTTCGACACCTGTATGCCCAACCATGTCAGGATTGGCAAAATTGATAATAATTACATCATATTTATCCGACTTAATCGCTTCAACCAGACGGTCACATACCTCAAAAGCACTCATCTCCGGCTTGAGGTCATAAGTTGGAACATCCTTTGGTGAATTGACCAACGTCCGTGTTTCGCCTTCATTTGGCACTTCCACCCCACCGTTAAAGAAGAAAGTAACGTGAGCATATTTCTCCGTCTCGGCAATCCGGGCTTGGGTCAATTTGTGGGCTGCCAACCATTCGCCGAAAGTATTAGTAATTGAAATTTTATCGAAAGCCACCAGTTTGTTGGCTATCGTCGGGTCATAATCGGCAAAGCATACATATGTAAGATCGATGCGCCGGTCACGGATGAAACCTTTGAAGTCATCGTCGCAGAAAGCGCGGGTTATTTGGCGGGCACGGTCAGGACGGAAATTAAAGAAAATAACCGCGTCTTTATCCTCAATCATGGCTACCGGTTTTCCGTCACGGATAATGACGGTCGGAATCATAAATTCGTCGGTTTTACCCTCATCATACGAAGCCTGAATCGCCGCCGAAGCACTGACCGCTTCATGACCTTCACCCTTGGTTAAAGCATCATAGGCAACTAATACACGGTCGTAATTGTTATCACGATCCATCGCATAATATCGCCCTTGCACTGTTGCAACCTCACCAACCCCGATTTCTTTCATTTTGGCTTCCAATTCTTCAACATACCCCTTACCGCTAGAAGGTGGTGTATCACGCCCATCGAGGAAGCAGTGGACAAACACTTTATCCAAGTTATTGCGCTTTGCCAGTTCAAGCAGACCATAAATATGAGTATTGTGGCTGTGGACGCCACCATCGGAAACGAGACCATATAGATGAAGTGCGGAATTATTTTCCTTACAATTATTAATCGCTTTTAACAACACCTGATTGTCAAAAAAAGTGCCGTCAAGGATTTCCTTGGTGATGCGGGTCAGCTCCTGATAAACTATCCGCCCGGCACCAATATTTAAGTGACCGACCTCGGAATTACCCATCTGCCCTTCAGGTAAACCGACCGCCATCCCACTGGCTTCTCCCTTTACAAAGGGACAGGTCTTCATCAGCTTGTCCATCACCGGGGTCGCTGCCATCGCAATGGCGTTGTGGTCCTTTCTGTCATTCAAACCATAACCGTCAAGAATCATTAACACAATAGGTTTTTGCATAAGAACTCCCTTTCTTTTATTATCACTTTGTATGGTATAACCTAATTATTATACTTCTTTTGAAAAACAAATACAACTGTTAAGCATATAATACAGATAACAAATAAAACCCCAGGAGACAAAATTGAAAGAACCTACCATTAACCAACAACAATATGTTGTGCTTTCACTTGAATTACATCTATTTTTCAGCCGCATCATGAAGGAACACGCCATCTTTATTGAAGCCGGCTTTACACCAAAGAATCATGATTATGCCAAAACCGCCAATCAATATAAGGAGCTTTTTGAAACCGTACTTTATAATGCCTTTCAATTAGGAAATGGTATAATCAGCGAAAAAGTCGCCACTTCGGGTGAAGTCGTTACTGACTATACGCTTGGTAGCGAAATGAAAACGCAGAATTTCACGGGTATCAACATTGATACGGAAATCACGCGGATGCAGGGTAAACTGTATGGAAGCAACAATCCTCATATCACCCCGGAGCTGGTTTCGCTGGTCAAAGATTTAAATAAATATGCGCTTAAGCATCTCGAAGGACTGATTGAATTTAAGACCAAAATCCAGAATAGTGTCTTATCATGTGAGATGTTTACGGCAAATTATCCGTCACTATATGGGCATGTTATAGCGGAAGCAAAAACCTACAAAGGACATATCAAAAACCTTGAAAGTGGAAAAAATATCGATGTAAGTGCCAAAGAGAGCGAACTTTTCTGGGACGAAATCATGATGGAACACGCCAAAACCATCAGGGGAACACTAGACCCGTCGGAGGATACACTCATCACTACAGCAAACGATTTTGCCAAGGAATACGCTGTTTTACTGGAAAAAGCAAAAGCGGCTTCGGAAATGTCTTTCGGTATTGTTACCCAAGCAACTTTACAAGAAACCATGAAATTCCATGACTTCAAAAAAGCCGGGGTAAAAGGGATTAATGAGTGTAAGGTGCGGTCGGTGATACTACCTTTGCTTGCTGATCATGTGCTTAGGGAAGCAAATCATTATATAAGGTTGTTGAAAGGGTTTGGATATATGATATAATATAGAAATGGGTATTCTTGAACTTTTCATTCTCGCTGTTGGTCTTTCGATGGATGCATTCGCGGTTGCGGTCTGCGTCGGCTTAAGTTTAGAAAAAATCACTTATCGTAGAGCTTTGATAGTTGGTTTATATTTCGGCGGTTTCCAGGCTCTTATGCCACTTATCGGTTATGTCGCCGGTTCATTATTTGCCGATAAAATCATTACCTACGACCATTGGATTGCATTTGGATTACTGAGCTTTCTCGGAATTAAAATGATAATCGGAAGCTTGAAATCTTCAAATGAAGTTCCAACCATCAAAAACCAGACCCCAGATGAGGTAACCGAAACCTGCCTTAAACCAAAAGCAATGTTGCCCCTCGCCGTAGCGACCAGTATCGACGCCCTCGCGGTTGGCATATCGTTGGCTTTCCTTAATGTCAAAATCATCCCCGCTGTTTCCTTCATCGGAATCACGACCCTGGTCTTATCCATGATAGGGGTCAAAATCGGCAATGTCTTTGGTTTGAAATTTAAGTCAAAAGCAGAATTTGCTGGCGGGGTGATTTTGATTTTGATTGGGTTAAATATTTTGCTTGATCATTTAGAAATTTTCTATTTAGATCCTTTGAGATAAAAACACTATTATTTTTCACTGAAAGCTAAAGGCGAAAAGGGTTGCATTTTTTCTTTTCATATGGTTTACTACATATTAGTAAGGGAGTCGGGATGCGAATCCCCACTCCCTAATAAATTGAAAGGCAAACAACTATGATCAGTGCAAACAATGTCACCTTGCGTCTGGGCAAACGCGCCCTCTTTGAAGACGTTAATATCAAATTCGTTGAAGGTAACTGCTACGGCCTTATCGGTGCCAACGGTGCCGGAAAATCCACCTTCCTACGTATCCTCGCCGGCAAATTAGAAACCACCAAGGGAGATATATTCATCACCCCCGGCCAGCGCCTTTCGGTGCTTGAGCAGGACCACTTTAAATATGACGAATATCCGGTAATGGATGTCGTTATCATGGGTAATACCCGTCTTTACGAAGTGATGAAAGAAAAAGATGCGATTTACGCCAAAGAAGATTTCACTGATGCTGACGGCATCCGTGCCAGTGAGCTTGAAGGTGAATTCGCCGAAATGGACGGCTGGGAAGCCGAATCAAATGCCGCGATGCTCCTAAACGGTCTAGGGCTTAACCCCGACCTCCACTACTCTATCATGAGTGACTTGACCGGAAGCGAAAAAGTCAAAGTCCTGCTCGCCAAAGCCCTGTTCGGCAATCCCGACATCCTGCTTCTTGACGAGCCAACCAACCACCTTGACCTTGATGCAATTGCCTGGTTTGAAGAATTTTTGATTAATTTTAACAATACCGTCATCGTTGTTTCCCATGACCGTTACTTCCTTAACAAAGTCTGCACCCATATCGCCGACATCGACTACGGCAAAATCCAGCTTTATTCCGGCAACTATGATTTCTGGTACGAATCGAGCCAGCTTTTGATTAAGCAGATGAAGGAAGCAAATAAGAAAAAAGAGGAAAAAATAAAAGAACTCCAAGAATTTATCAGCCGCTTCTCCGCCAATGCCTCGAAATCAAAACAGGCAACCTCGCGGAAACGGGCTTTAGAAAAAATCGAACTCGACGACATCCGCCCCTCAAGCCGCAAATACCCCTATATCGACTTCCGTCCTGAACGCGAAATCGGTAACGAAGTCCTTATCGTCGAAAACCTTTCCAAAACCATCAATGGTGAAAAAATCCTCGCCAACATCAGTTTTACGATGGGGCGCGAGGACAAAATCGCTTTTGTTGGGGGCAATGAATTTGCGATTACGACTTTTTTCCGCATTTTGATTGGGGAACTAGAACCTGACGAGGGTACCTTTAAATGGGGTGTCACCACTTCCCGCGCTTATTTCCCCAAAGATAACGGGGCTGAGTTTGACAACGATTATACGATTGCCGAATGGCTGACCGGATATTCCGCCAACAAGGATGCGACCTATGTCCGTGGTTTCCTTGGCAGGATGCTCTTTGCTGGCGAAGACGGAGTCAAAAAAGTCCGTATTCTCTCCGGAGGTGAAAAAGTCCGTTGCCTTTTGTCCAAAATGATGATTAGCGGAGCAAACTGCCTTATTTTTGATGAACCAACCAACCATCTTGATATGGAAGCGATTACCGCCCTCAACAATGGCTTAATCAAATTCCCCGGTGTAGCATTATTCGCCTGCCACGACCACCAATTCGTCCAAACAACTGCTAATCGCATCATGGAAATCTTACCCGACGGCTCATTCATCGATAAAATTACCACATATGATGAGTATTTGGCGAGTGATGCGATGGCGAGGAAAAGAACTGCGGTATACACAAAACGGGTGGATGATGAAGATTAGGGGTGGGTGTGTTGGCGTAGGCCGTTCGGCAGAAAAATTTCTCCGTCGCTAACGCCTAATTGGTTCTAGTGGAGGTGTTGCCTCGCTAGAAGGCGGCTTGAGGCGACTACGAAATCTTTTTCTGCCTCACTAGTATATGGAACTAACTATTTCATTAGTAAAGCAATCCGAAACACAAAAAAATACCTATTAAGTTTATTTTACCGAAATAAAAATAAAAACCATCGAGGAGAGAGGCAGAAATAAAACATCTCGCAGTCGCCTCAAGCCGCCTTCTAGCGAGGCAACACCTCCACTAGAACCAATTAGGCGTTAGCGACGGAGAGAGTTTTATTTCTGCCGAACGGACTAAATTTATGTCCAAAAAAATATTATTCACCGACCTGGACGGCACCCTCCTAAACGACCAAAAACAAATCACCCCCCAAACCCGCGAAACCCTCGCGTCCTTTCTTAATACCGGAAACCTACTTGTCCTAAGCTCCGGTCGGGATATCAACAGCATTCGAGATATAAAAGAAAGAATAGAATTAAATTTCCCCGGCATCTACCTCACCGGTTATAATGGCGGACAAATATATGACTGCGATAATAAGAAAACTATATACCGCAATGGATTAAAAAAAGAGCAAGCACTTTTTATCCTCGAGACAGCAGCCGAAATAGGAATCCATTGCCATACTTATAATGAAACCCACATCATTACCCTTACCAACGCTGCCAAACGCAAGGAATTTTCATTTTACCAAAACACCGTCTTTACCCCAGTTACCTATGTCACCGATTTACGTACCGCCATCACCACCGAACCCGGTAAATGTATTGCCATCAGCTTAGACGAAAAAGAAAAACTTGAAAAACTAAAAGACATCATCACAAACACCTATGATGATGTCACCTGTATTTTTTCGACACCCGAATACTTAGAAATCTTCCCCAGCACTTCCGGGAAAGGAGCCGCTCTTACCAAACTCTGCGAAATCCTCGCCATCCCAACCGCAAACTCCATCGCAATCGGTGACCAAGAAAACGACTTGAGCATGCTCGAAGCCGCCGGATTAAGTATAGCAATGACTAACGGAGTAGATAGCCTAAAAGCCATCGCCGACATCATCACCGACTATGACAACAATCATGATGGCTTGGCGAGGACGTTAACCCTGTACTATTAAATACCGCCCGTCACCAACGGCAAAAACCTCTTCCGCATCCAAAAGCTCTTCCTTATTGATATCGGCAAGGTCAAGCCCTTCCTCTTCAAAATACTCCCAGACTTCATCGGCTGACTTCACAATGACCGCCATGCACTCTTCAAGAAATGCCTCGGCTTCTTCAAGAGTTTCACACACCGGTTCGGGAAATAACTGATCTTGCTTAGTTAGAAAACATCTTAATACCAAATCATCAAATTCATTCATGCGACACCTCATTGTTCATACTGCATTACAGTATACTTCTCATTCCAAAATTTTATTACACCTTTAGGATAGTAACTCAATTCCTCTTCTAATCCGCTTGAGCGATTCTTCCTTACCCAGCACCTCCATGATTTCCGTTGCTCCTGCCGGAGTCATCTGTTTACCGGAGACTGCTGTCCTTATCGGCCACATCACATAACCGTTTTTGTACTCGTTTTTATTCACATAACTCATTATTGCTTCATACAAATTAGAGTGGGCAAAATCTTCCACCTCTTCTAATATCGGCAGAATCTCCCGAAGAATTAACAGGGAACTTTCGGAATCTGTTTTCATCTTCTTATGTGAATACATTTCTATCTCATATTGCGGTAACTCTTCAAAAAAGTCGATGAGTGCCGGTATATCTGCCCAAACCTCGATTCTAGTCTTAACCATTTCGGCAATTTTATTTAAGTTTAACGGTTTTTTGACCACCACTTTGATATGTGGCAGGACTAAGTCAAAAAATTTGTCGAAATCCATCGCTTTAAGGTATTCACCATTCATCCACCTAAGTTTGCCAACATCAAAAAATGCCGGTGCTTTGGAAATCCGTTTGTAGTCAAACTGGCTGATTAACTCTTTGAGGGAAAAAATCTCTTGGTTACTCTCCGGGCTCCACCCCAACAGCGCAATAAAATTAATGATCGCTTCCGGTAAAAATCCTTCGTCCAGCAAATCTTCAAATGACGAATGGCCACTGCGTTTACTAAGCTTCTTGCCGTCGGCATCGGTAATCATCGGCAAATGTACATAAACCGGTACTTGCCACCCGAAAGCTTCATACAAACGATTATATTTCGGTGATGATGAAAGATATTCGTTTCCCCTGACGACATGGGTAATTCCCATTAGATGGTCGTCAACAACATTAGCAAAATTGTAGGTTGGAAACCCATCTGATTTAAGCAAAATCATATCATCGAGTTCGGAATTGTCAACACTGATGTCACCATATAACTCATCATGGAAGGTTGTTGTTCCGGTTTGGGGATTGTTCTGGCGGACGACATAAGGAAGACCGGATGCGATTTTTTCAGCAGCTTCTTCTTTTGAAATACCCAGACACTTCTTATCATAGGCACTGACTTCTATTCCGGCAACTACTTCGGTTTTCAATGTTGCCAGTCGCTCCTTGTCACAAAAACAGTAATACGCCTCACCCTTATTTATAAGTTCCTCAGCATATTTTTGATATATCTTAAGCTCCTTACGCTCGCTTTGTATGTAGGGTCCGACACCACCATCCCGCCCCGGCCCCTCATCGTATTCCAATCCGGTGATTTCAAGGGTACGGAAAATAATTTCAATCGCTCCCTCAACAAAACGCTCCTGATCAGTATCCTCGATACGGATAAGAAAATCACCCCCCGCATGTTTCGCAATCAAATATTCATACAGCGCCGAGCGCAAATTACCAACGTGCATCCGACCCGTCGGACTTGGCGCAAACCTGGTTCTTAATTTTGTCATTTTCTATACCTTCCTGCTGTTTACATTTATTATCATATTTTTGTCTGCTGATGTCAAGACAGGGTGTGTTTTGTGCGTTTTGCACAGTTTTATGTCCCTTTTCAAGATTGTATATTTACATATTGACCAATTTGTGATATGCTGAGTTATTGCCTATTCCTTAACCTGGCGAGGAAAGGAGGTAGACGATGATATATTTTACATTAACCTTTTTAATCTCTGTCATGGCAAGTATAATAGCATACTATATTTGCAAATGGCTGGACAGAGAAGAATCAAACGGCAATCAGCCTGAGGAGTAAACTTCCTTGCAAGAAACAGAATAGAAAATCCCACAGACGGCAATTCTGTGGGATTTTTGTTAACGATTATTTTACATTAACCTTTGTCACTTTCTGACACCCTCATTCTACCACATCCTCCTACCCTTGTAAAGCACTTTCAAATTTCTCACCCCAAAATCCGCTCCGCCGCATAATCCAATTCCGCGACCACGCGGTCACACCACTCATCAAACTCCGGATCAAGCACTTGCAAATCAGGATGTGAGAGAATATAGAACAAAGTCTCCCTGATACCCTGGTCAAAACGTTTCTTGGCGATAAATTCCGGTACAAGACGTTTTATTTTTGTATTATCAAATACTACCGAGTGTGCCTTGTCCCCGATTAAACTACCGCGGAAATCATATTTCGAGCACTTGTCAAGAAAATCTGAGGAAACATAATAAGGCTTAAGTGTAACCCCAAGCGCGTCGGCGATAATCTGGTAAATCTGATTCCATGTCAAAGTTTCATCGGAAGTAATCTGTACCGCTTCGCCAATCGCGTGGATATTACCCAACAATCCGATAAAAGCTTCGGCGAAATCACTGCTATGCGTCATCGTCCATAACGATGTACCATCACCATGGATAATGACCGGTTTACCCTCCATAATCCGCTTAATAACTTGGAAACTTCCCTTATCGCCATGTACCCCCAACGGCACTGAATGTTTGAAATAAGTATGACTTGGGCGGACTATCGTCACCGGAAAACCTTCGTCACGATAAAGCTTCATCAGATAATCTTCTCCGGCAATTTTGTTCCGCGAATACTCCCAGTATGGGTTCGATAAAGGCGTTCCTTCACTGACATGATAATCTGAAAGTGGTTTTTGGTAAACGGATGCCGAACTTATGTATATAAACTGTTTCGTTTTCCCGCCAAAAAGACGGACATCACGTTCAAGTTGTGATGGGACAAAAGCAATAAAATCCACCACCGAATCAAAGCTTAAATCCTTAATCTGCTCAGCTACCGTACCCTCATCATTAATATCAGCAATGATTTCAATCAAATTTTTGTTACCCATAAAACGATGATTCTGCGAACCACGGTTCAAAAGATACAGGGTGTGTCCCTGCGCCAGCAGCTTGCGGGAAATCTCCATACTGATCGTCCCCGTTCCGCCAATCATTAAAATCTTCATCTCTTTTCTCCCTCCTTCTAATGCGTTGATGGTGTAAAAGTGCGACTATTTTTCTTTACTACTTGTTTATTCGAAAGCTCTAAAGCATTACGTCCAAATTCTAATTGGGAGTTAACCATCTTTTTCCCTCTTTTATCAATTTTTTCATAACTCCCGTCTGCTTTAAGGATATGCGCTTTTACCGTATCATTTAACAAAGTCTCAAAAATATAATCCATTCGGGCAATTAAATCAGCTTGGATAATCGGAAACATTATTTCTACCCGCCGTTCAAGATTCCTTGGCATCCAGTCTGCTGAGCTCAAAAAATATTCCGGTTTTCCATCATTTTCAAAATAAAATATCCGGCTGTGTTCAAGAAAATTGCCAATAATCGAGCGAACCGAAATCCGATTGTTTAACGCCGGAATCCCCGTTTTCAAACAGCATATCCCCCTTACGATTAACTCAATCCGCGCCCCGGCATAAGCAGCCCTATATAAAGCTTCAATTATCTCTTTATCACATAATGAGTTTACCATAGCGATAATATGTGCCGGTCTTCCGGCTGCCGCATTCCGGCGCTCGCGGTCAATTAGATAAAGAAAGCGGTTTTTTAACCACAAAGGTGCCAGCGAGAGTTTGTTCCAAATAAGTGGTTCCGAGTAACCGGACAACATATTAAAAACTGCTGTCGCATCCTCACCATAAGCCGCCTGGCAGGTTAAAAGACCAAGGTCAGTATAAAATCTGGCCGTTGCATCGTTATAATTTCCCGTTCCAAGATGGACATAACGACGGATGCCATCTTCTTCCCGGCGTACCACCAGCGTGATTTTGCAATGCGTTTTCAGTCCAACTAAGCCATATATTACATGACATCCGGCCTGCTCCAACTTTTTTGCCCAGACGATATTGTTTTCTTCATCAAAGCGGGCTTTAAGCTCAACAAGAACCGTGACCTGTTTTCCATTTTCTGCCGCTGTTGCCAGCGAGGCGATAATTGGCGAGTTGCCACTTACGCGGTAAAGCGTCTGCTTGATTGCCAGCACATCCGGGTCAAAAGCCGCTTGTCTGACAAATTCAACCACCGGTGAAAAATCTTGATAAGGATGGTGCAGTAAAACATCTCCGGCGCGGATCATTGCAAAAATATCTGTATCCGTTGAAAAATCTGGCAACCCGGCCGGTGGGGGATAAGATTTTTCTCGCAATTCATCAAAACCGGGTAGATTAGCCATCTTCATCAAAAAGGTCAAATCCAGCGGTCCGTCAACAAAGAAAACATCTTCATGTTCTAGATTCAGCTCATCGGTAATGATTTTCAGCAATCGTTCATCTATCTCCGCTTCAACCTCCAAGCGAATTGCCTCACCCCATTGCCTCATCTTTAGCTGTTTCTCAATTTCCTCAAGCAAATCTTCTGTTTCATCTTCTTCGATGTTTAAATCAGCATTTCGCATGATACGGAAGTGCTGGGCGCAAACTATATCATAATTTAAGAAAAGTTTGTCGATATTTCGTTCAATAATCTCTTCCAATAGTATAACGCTTGTTATGTTATTCCCCGGAAGCTCGACAATCCGCGATAGAACACCGGGAACCTGAACTGTGGCGAACTCCGGGTTGTCACTTTTTGCTTTTGCTTTTATTAATGCACCGATATTGCATGACATATTTCGGACCAAAGGAAAAGGCCGGGATGAATCAACCGCCATCGGTGTAAGGACGGGATATACATTCTCCATAAAATAGCGGTCTACATAAGCAGCTTCCGTTTCCGTCAAGTCCTCAAACCTTTCGATAATACGTAGGCCATTTTGCCTAAGCTCCGGTAATAATGAGCGATTGTAAGTATTATATTGCTGTTTTACGAGTTTGTGGGTGGCGCGGTTTATTTCTTTTAATTGCTCTTTTGGCAACATCCCGGCGATATCGGTACGCTTAAGGTCGGCTCTTAACATTTCCTTTAAGGCGGCAACCCGCACCATAAAAAACTCATCAAGATTCGAAGCAGTTATTCCAAGAAATTTCATTCGCTCAAATAAAGGATTCAAGCGGTCTTTTGCCTCACCAAGAACCCGTTGGTTAAATAATAACCAACTCAATTCGCGATTACTGTAATTGGACGCATGAGAAAAATCCATTAATATCCTCGCTGTAAAAATCAAATCCTGATTTAATGAGATTGCGGGTCAAGCCCGCAATGACATGGCTCGTCATTCCGTGCTTGAATACTCTCGCTTTGCGAGAGGTTGGAATCTCATTCAATAAATTATAGCATCTTCTTCCTTCTCACTATCGGTTTGATACTAAAAACCTCTTCGAAAAAGCAGACGCTGTACTCAAATAATCCTTTTTCCAGACTAATATCCTTGTCAGTATCAACTGTCAAAATTAACTCATTTTCCTTAAGTGCAGCTTTAACATCCTTGATTTTTTGCTTATTGCTTAAATCAAGACCATTGGCGACCCTAAGAATTGCCGTCAATTTGGCAACTATTAAATAAGAAGTTCTATCAATCTCATCCTCTTTAATAAAATGGTCAATATAATCAAAATCCTGATGATTGTATTTAACCACATTGGCGATAATCAACCGCTCCGCCTCAGAAATACCGATAATCTCTGTCGCCATCACGATACTATACGAGCACTCCGGCAAATTTACCAGACTAATAAACTTCCCACAATCATGCAACAACGCGCTTAAGCGGAGCAAAAGACGTTCACGTTTTCCCATCCCATGGATTTTTTTGAAACCATCAAAGATAACAGTCGCTATTTTATCCATCACTTCACCGCGCCGCCGTGAACCACGATACCGTTTACTGATACTCTGGGCACAGGCAATGATATCCTGCTCAAAATCATGGCTCGGTTTAATAATCTTTTGCTTTTCGGCATAGTCGTAAGCAACTCCGTCACATAGGGTCGTACCGGGAGCCCAGATAGTCTCCGCTTCCATCATTTGCATAATCCTTAATAATAATGTTCCCGATATCTGCAAAAAGATAATGGTTTCCTCCGGGGTGTCAAACAAAACCGCCAGCTCGGAATGAGGGGTCGTGTTACACGCAACCAGCAATTCTTCAAGCATCAACTTATTTGATTTCCCTTTGTCGGCTTTTCTTTGCCGCCGGGTGATAAAAGTTGAAAGATAATCATCAATCAAGATAATGTTTTTGTAGGCTTCCTTAAGATAAAGTTTTTTGTAAACCACCAACTGCGAATCAATGATTTCATTCAAAACAGCTTCATATTGACTAGAAACAACATCGAGATGGGCAAGATGCTCACGTAAACGGAGTACCCCAAGCCGCATATTCTGCGTTGAAACTAGTGAGTCTTTTTCAAATAAAGAAATTTGGATGCTTCCACCGCCGATATCAACTATCGCAGCCCCTGCCTTCATTACCTCATTAAAAGCCTCTTCCATAAAAGCGGCTGCTTTATAATGGAAGAAACGTTGTTCCGAATTACTCAAAATAACTATCCTGATACCGGTACGGCTGTTAATCTGGTCGAGTAAAATCACGGCATTTCCGGCTTCGCGGAAGGCACTCGTACCATAAGCCTGATAACTGACCACTTTATACCCATCCATACAAATCCGAAATTCCTTTAAAATCCGGCACAATTCCTCAACCCGCTCATAACTTAGCTTCCCCGTCGTATAGGTATCCGTCCCCATATCTATACTACGGCGCAGATGGTCAATCTCCTTAATCCCGGATTTCCCCGATATCTGGTAAATTTTCATCCCTATTTCATATGAGCCGACATCAATCGCGGCAAAAGTTTTTACAGCCATATGTGTATTTTACTACATTTGCATATATATATCAAATAGCTTTCATGATTGGCGATTAATCTCTTTCATTGATTTCAATATTGTTTGCCAATCCATTATTTCCTTTAATACTCTGATAACTATTACCATCTTATTTTCAACTATGAAAAAGATAATATATGTATTATATGGCTTATAATAGACAGGAAAACCTTCAATAATAAAGCCTGTTTTCTCATAGGCTTCTGCAAAAGGGTCTAATTTCTTTATTTCGCTCTTAATTTTCTTTGAAAAACTCTCCGCATACTCGCGATACTTGAAATTTCTTAGAATGTAATCTTTAGTAAGTTTGATGTCTTGAACTGCGTCTAAACTCAATCTGATTTTGTATTTCTTAGGTTTTTCCATTTAAGACTTATCAATTTCCTCCCATGCTTCATCAATTGTATATACATTTCCTTTTTTCACACTGATAACACCTTTTTCCAGTTCATGATACAAGGTATCACATGCTATCTGTTCAGTTTTTACATTATTATTTACTGATCTATTAGTAGCGGCAACTGACATTTTGGTTCCTCCTTTTTGCAATTTTATTATATCCCATTCTAATCTAGTTTACAATGTAATTATTTGTAACTTCTCAATAATTCCCCAACACCTTAAGATTCACGGCCTCACTGCGAAGCCCGGTAAGTGCATTCCGCACCGCTCCATCACCGAGATTACCTTCAAAATCAACAAAAAACCGATACTCCCAATCACGTTCCGGAATCGGCCGGCTTTCAATCCGGCTCATATTCAAATTATTATAGATAAAATGCGACAACATATGATAAAGCGACCCACTCTGATGCGGCACCTCAAAACAAATACTGATTTTGTTGGCATCAGACCGATATACCCGCTCACTGCCGATAATAATAAAACGGGTCGTATTTGTATTTGATTGATTTATCCCGGCTTCAAGAATCTTAAGACCGTATACCTGGGCTGCTTTTTTCCCGGCAACCGCTGCTTTGCTGATATCCCCACCCTCAGCAACAATCCGGGCGGCAAACGCATTATTCTCACACGCCACCTTGCGCCAATTAGAAAACCCATCCAAATACTCTGCCGCTTGCAATAACGACATCGGATGTGAATAAACTGTCCGGATATCCTCTATCCGGCTGCCGGGAAGCCCCAGCAGACAGTGCTCAATCAATAGTTCCTGCTCGGCGACAATATAATTGTCAAATTGCATCAACAGGTCAAAAACCTCGCTTACATACCCAGCGGTTGAGTTTTCCAAAGGCAAAACCGCAAAATCGGCTCTTTTTTCATTAATTGCTATCATCGCATCCTTAAATGATTCAACATGAAAGCTATCAACATCCCCGCCGAAATAAGCCTTCATGGCTGCTTCGGAATAAGCACCTTCCGCGCCTTGAAAAACAACCCGCACTTTTTTCAAATCCAGACTGTCTACCGCTTTAAACGAAACCTGCCCGCCATTACCTTTTTCTGTCAGAATACGATATTGAAGCTTCCGGCTGACCGCCATTATGTGGGCAAACAAACCCTTTATCGCATGAACCTCAAAATCACTTCCCGCACCTTCACTAAGGGAAGCCAGTTTTTCTTTTTCCCGCTCCGGGTCATGGACGGTCTTACCCGATTCAATTTTGTCCTCAGCTACTAAAGCCGATATCTGCATCCGTTTTTTATATAAGGAAAGTAATTGATTATCAATCGCATCGATTTCTTCCCTCAATTTGCTTAAGTTACTCATGTTTTGATTTTAACCCATAAAACTCATGCTTGCAAGTAGATAAAGGTATGGGTATAATCAAGGTATGGTGAAAAAAATCATCCCCATCATCGTTTTTATTATAATTATCACCGCCCTGGGTGCCGGTGTCTATTTCAATATGCGGACAGTACCAGTCCCCCCTAATCCCCCCAACTTGATTGGAAACAGAGCGGGTAACCTAATCAATGGTGGACTTTTTTGTGAAATAGACGGCAAAGTCTATTTTGCAAATACTTATGAAGATGGTAACCTATATGTCATGAATGTTGACGAAACGGATGTTAAAAGGATAAATGAACTAAACACTTTTTCCATCAATGTCGCCGGTGATTATTTATATTTCTGTCAAGGACCTTCACGGATGACCGGAGAAGGATTCGGGCTTTTCCGTGCCAATACCGGCCTATACCGCAGCCGTTTAAACGGTCGCGATCTTACAACCCTCAAAGTCGGTACGACCACGACTGCAACCGTGGTTGGCAATGAAGTTTTCTTCATGCTTAATAATGAAAGGGAAAGTAACCGCCCAATCCGCCTCTTCAAAATAGGCATTGATGGTGAAAATGAGCGGCAAGTCAGCAATGAAATGATTAATCCCTCATCGGTTGCCAATGGAATCATTTATTATTCCCGTCCTGAAGTTGACCATTTCGTATATGCAATGGATGTCCGGAACGGTTCTATTTCACTAGTTTTTGAAGGAAATACTTTCAATGCAATCTATGAAGACGGATTTATCTATTACATGGATCTTGATAATAACTACCGTTTAAACCGTTATTCAGTCTGGGATAATTATATCGAAGTCCTGACGAACGACCGCGTTGATTTTTTTAATGTCGGACACGGAGTCATTTTTTACCAAAAAAATAGCCGTACCGACCCGGCTCTCATCCGTATGGATATCAATGGTTATAATAAAGAAATTATCCGTGAAGGTAATCATAATAGTATCCATATTACCTCACGTTACGTATATTTCCGCGCATTTGGTGATGACAAGACAATATACCGCTCAAATCTTTACGGCTACCCCAGCGTGAGCATATTCAAACCGTAAATGCGTCTGGGAGATGTATTTCCAAAAGCAAAACCAACCTACCTACCTCCGCACCCGAAGATACTTCCGCAGCACCTCAAGCACCCTTGCGATATCAAGTGGCTTACCAAGATGATCATCCATCCCCGCCTCAATACACTCATCAATATCACTCTTAAACACATTCGCCGTCATCGCAATAATCGGCAACTTAATATCCTTTAATTCCAGCAAAGCTCTTATCTGCCGTGTCGCCTCATGCCCGTCCATCTTGGGCATCTGAACATCCATAAAGACAATATCATAAAAATCAGGAGCCGCCTTAACCATCTCAAGGGCTTCCAACCCATTATTGGCACAATCAATATCTATCCCTGTATCCTCAAGTAACGCAAGCAAAATCTCCCGGTTGATATCAACATCCTCGGCAAGTAACAACTTCTTATCAGCAAAAATACCCTTCGTATTCTCGGTACCATCCGTGCTTCCAAACGCTGCGCCCAAATACTCATTCAGACAATCAATAATTAATGAAGAAAATAATGGTTTCAATAAATGCCTGTCAACACCGGCAGTTGCCGCATCGGCTTTGATCTGCTCCCAGTCCATCGCCGTAATCATGATAACAACCGACGGTCTTGCTCCTTCGCGGGTCTTAATATGCTTAGTAAGCTCGATTCCATCCATACCCGGCATCTGCCAGTCTACAAAACATACATCATATTCACCACGCTCGGCAATTAAACGGCATGCCTCGGCGCCATCAACCGCCACATCGTATTCGATATTTAACTGCTCAAACATCTCCGTAAACTGCGTGCGGATTTCATCACAATCATCAACCACCAAAATCCGGACAGTATCCCAATTAACCTCTGGGGCAAGCAACGATTTTGGATTTCTCTCACCCCGTAATACTTGAATGGTAAAAGTAAATTTGGCTCCTTCATCGGGATTCGATTCCACCCAAATCTTACCCCCCATCAACTCAACAATCCGCTTCGATATCGCCAGACCAAGACCCGATGAAG
>Ga0209737_10000540_pt1 | contig 30393 bp, 27 predicted proteins | sample TergutCu122P3_FD_187284 | JGI IMG/M metagenome (GOLD analysis project Ga0209737, IMG submission 187284) | Cubitermes ugandensis P3 segment gut microbial communities from Kakamega Forest, Kenya - Cu122 P3 (SPAdes) (version 2) | ecosystem: Host-associated > Arthropoda: Insects > Digestive system... | reverse complement strand
CCTGGGCCCTTGTCTCAGTGCCCATCTCCGGGCTCCCGCTCTCACGGCCCGCACCGGTAAAAGGCTTGGTGAGCCATTACCTCACCAACAACCTGATCGGTCGCGGCCTCATCCTTGGGCAACATCACGAGCATAACGTGAAGTCTTTTTAGCGAAGACTCATTCCAGAGTTCTTCACCTATTAAGAATTAGCCCCAGTTTCCCGGGGTTGTTCTTATCCCAAGGGCAGATTAGCCACGTGTTACTGAGCTGTACGCCGCGCCTCGTTTTAGCTGAAGCGCTCAACTAGCATGTCTTAGTCCTATCCCGATAGCAGTGGGGTCCGGCAGGATCAACCGGAGTTATGACACTCCGTGCTGATTTCTGCGGAACTTAATGTTTTTTGTGTGGTACGAATATGAATATATGCACTACATTCTCTCTCGCAATATTTTTGCTTAACTGGATTTGGAGGGAGAAACATTCCACTCTATACGTTAAAGCCCAATTCAGACCTAACATGAGCAATTCTATCAGGTCCACATACATGTCCCCGCAATTGGAGGCCAACTCCGTCATCCCTGCAAGGCAATCGCCGTTTCGGTAGGGGTTGAGCCGCCGCCATATGATTAAATTGCGGGGCGCAATTATAGCTGAATTCTATCAGAAGGTACAGTATTAAATATAAACGTTACGCTTTAACGCATGTAAATACAATTAATTCCATCTTTTCTAACGGAAACAAACCTCAAAGACACACTACAACCACAAAAAACAAACCAATACAATTACTGACTTAAAAACATTAAATTTTTCACACGCACACATAATTTAACAATATAAACACTTAAATACTCATAATAAAGAACTATTTCCCGCCAAAATTTTTGCACAAAAATTTTTTGCGGGTCACACCAGATAATTACCCCACCACAAATTTGATAACCCATATATGAACACAGCTACATACAAAATAAATAAGCCAGACAAAAAAATCAAAACAGTCACGTTAAAATACACCCTCACAAGTGATTAAAAATCATACTGAAGGGCTTTAAGCATGCTACCAGACATGTAGCCCTGCAAATCCAAAGTTACATATTTAAAACCCAACTTTAACAACGCCTCAGCAATTTGATTCCAAACAGCTACATTACAGAAAAAATGGAATTCCGTTTTTGAAACCTCAATTCTTGCTAACCCATAATGGTCTCTCACTCTAACCTGTTTTACACCTGAAATTACCCTAACCATCTGTTCAGCATACTCAATTCGAGTTAAAATTTCTCTGGTAATTTTTTGATTAAAGGCAATCCGTGACGCAAGACAAGCAAGAGAAGGTTTATCATAAACACTAATACCTAAATATTTGGCTAATTGACGAATTTCGTTTTTGTTAAACTTGTTTATTACCCAAGGACTAAAAACATCTCGAGTTTCCTGTATAGCCTTAAAGCCTGGACGGTGATCATCAAGATCGCTGTAGTTGGTACCTTCAAAAATTGTTTTAAACCCTAACTGTTGGGCCAAATGTTTCAGATTTGTAAGTAGCTCTTTTTTGCAGTAGTAGCAACGATTTTCGGGGTTTGTGTTAAAAAAAGGGTTTAGCAACTCATTAGTTTGTGTTGTGTAAAGCTTTATACCTATGTCAGTGGCAACTTTTTTTGCGTTATCTAGTTCCTCAGATGGATGAATAGGGGATTGGGCAATTACTGCAACGGCTTTCTCACCAAGAACCATATGGCTCACAAAAGCTAAAGTGGAACTATCCACACCGCCTGAAAAAGCAACAACCACACCATCTTTGCCCACATCAGCGATGTATTGCTTAAGAAGATCAAATTTTTGAGGTACCGTCTCCACATTAATCACGAGTCTGTAATGTTTCTCGAGCCTTTGCTGTGGCCAAGTCTGAAAGCGCTCTTAGAGACAAACCTGTTTTTTCAGCTAAGCATTTCAAATCTTCAAATTCGGGTTTTAAATTGATTATTTTTCCTTGAATGTTTTTTGAGAATTTAATCTTCACCATTTCCTCTTGTCCAGCTATTGTCAGATTAATTGAGTAAACATCTCGTGTAACTATGTGCCTTTTGCAATGATGTACTCTTACGCCTAAAGTGCCTGTTTCTTCAATTAACACTTGGGTAAGGCGTTGTGTATCTTTCTGGTCTGCTATAACTTTGATTATTTGTGCGGGACGGTTTTTCTTGGTAAATACGGGCACAATGCTCACATCTTTTGCGCCCTCTAAGAACAAACGGTCAACGGTATAGCCGATAATCTCACCAGAAACATCATCAACATTGGTTTCCAAAACCGCTATCTGATCACTTATTAGAGTAGTTTCTAAGGGTTTTCCCATGACTATTCGTAAAAGGTTGGGAATTTCAGAAAACTCTTTATCACCTGTACCATAACCCACTTTAGCTGGAACCATTTCTGGATAGAACCGTGTGATTTCAGAATTTAAATTTACAAGTATTGCAGCCCCAGTTGGAGTTGCGAGTTCAGACTCTATGGGTCCACCTTTTATGGGAAAGTTTTTTGATTGAAAGAGAGCTAATGTTGCAGGTGCAGGACTAGATGTTGGACCGTGGGAGAAATTAAATAACCCGCCTCCAACTGCTACGGGGGTGGCATAAATTTTTGCGTTGAAAAAACCAAGGTCATCCATTGCAACTGTGGAACCTATGATTTCTGCAACGGTGTCAACTAAACCAACTTCATGTAAATGGACATCATGTAATTGGTTTCCGTGTATATGTGCTTCAGTGTTCACCAAGGAATGGATGACATTTGAAGCAAAAAGTTTTGCTTTAGAGGAGATGTCGAGTTGTTGGGTGATGTTTTCTACAATTTCAATTAATTGTTTGCCATCTTTTGGAGTTTGCTTGTCCGCTGTAACGGTGGCTTTAGTTGCGTGAAATCCTTTTGACATGACCTGTTTGATGTTTATTTTAATATTTGAGTAACCATATTCTGTAGATTCAAGGTATTTAATGGCATGTGTAACTTTGGTAAGGTTGGCTCCCAAGTCTAAGAGGGCCCCTAAAATCATATCACCTGCTATACCAGCGGTTTGGCAGTCGATGATTATTATGGAGGAAGCTTCAGTCATTGGACTTTCTACCTATATTATTTTAAGGCAAAAACGATATATTGATTGTGGTTCTTGAGCCAATAGGAAAGACTTGTATGTTTACACTAAAGGAGATTTTGGAGAAAACCGCGTGTTCTGAGTTGGCGGTTGAAGAGGCAGAAAAACTAATTCGTTTACAGGCTGTTACGGAACTTGAGGATATAGCTAAAATTGACCATAACAGGGAATACCGTAAAGGTGTGCCGGAGGTTATTTTAGCTGAACATAAGACCACGCAAGATACTGTCGAGATTGCCAAAAAAATGTTGGAGGTAAAGGGCAGGGTAATAATAAGCCGTTGCACTCCACAGCACATTGAAGCTTTAGAGTCATCTGTACCGTCTGATGCTGTTTGTCAAGTTAATCAGAGAGCAAAAATGGTAATCATCAAAAAGCAAAATTACACTGTTACCGTTTCAGGAGGTAAAATTGGGCTTTTCACAGCAGGCACATCAGATATTTCTGTAGCTGAAGAAGCAAAAGTTATAGCAGAAGAAATGGGATGTACCATATACACGTGGTATGATTTGGGTGTAGCTGGAATTCACAGATTGTTTGAACCGCTTAAAGATTTAATTGTAAAAGATGTTGATGTTCTGATTGTAGTTGCAGGTAGAGAGGGAGCATTAGCATCAGTTATTGCAGGCATGGTTAACGTGCCAGTTATTGCAGTTCCAACATCTAACAGTTATGGCTTTGGCGCAAAAGGTGTAAGCACACTTATGGCCATGTTGCAATCATGTTCACTGGGAATAGCTGTTGTAAACATAGACTCAGGCGTAGCAGCTGGAGCTGTAGCAACTTTAATCGCTAATCGTGTAGCAACCTTTAGAAAATAAATGAGTTAAAAAAAGAAAAAGTTATGCTTTTGGAGCAGTTTTTTCGACTGCACTATTTAAGCTGTTCATTTCTGCGTTGGCTTTGCGGATGAGGTCGCCGATGGTTTCTTTTGTTGGGATTGCTGCACTGACTGATAGGGCTATAGCTTTTTGGTGGGCTCTTTGCAATAATGGTTCAATTGTGTCTTTGCTGGTGTAGCTGATTTCTAATGCTAATGCAAATGCTTCTTGGTTGCTTGTTTCAACACTTCTCTTGGTGGCTTCAATGTCAACGATGAGTTGGTCGCCAGTGATTATCAGGCCATTGTCGTAGATTGCACGCATAGATATGCCTAGTTCTACAGTTTTTAGTCCGAGCTTGGATAGTACGCTTGCAAGTCTGTCGTTTATTGCTTCGCCTCTGCGTACTACGAGGGTGTCTTTGCTTACCCATACACTACCGTTTTCGATTTTTGTTGGTAAACCTACAGCGTTTAGTTGGCTGATAACTGGTCCAGGGGGTTGGCCTGTGTTGCTTACTGGAATAACTACATCCATTGCGGCTAGATCGCCTGCTTTAGCGAAGGTTTTTACTTTGCCTTTTTCGAGCAGAATGGCTAGTTTGAATGGATTTAGTTCTGTAAACATGAAAACGTTTGGGCCTTCGAGATAGTCTTCAAGTGGTGATAGCTCTGTTTTTTTCATTTCATCAAGAGCGAGTTTTACTAAGGTGTTTTTTAGAACTCTGAAGGTGACTTGTCCTTTCATGCTCTTTTTGAGTTCTTGTAGTTGTGAAGCTCTGACTTTCTGTAAACTGGCTATGCCGATGGACTTACAGTCTTTTAGTACATTGACTATTTCTTCTACTTCAGATGTTTTTTGTTGTAACACTTGTTGTGACGGCATGTTATTTTCCTCAGTTATGGTTTAATTTTAACAGGTTCGCCCATAGATGTTTTGATGAACATGAACTTGATGTTTTTAAGACCACGTTTCAGTTTTACATCCAGAACACGAAGGATAGCTTGGGCGTTTTCGACGAGCTCGTCGTCAGGCATTTGTTCAGTGCCGAAGGAAACTTGGATAATGGGTTGATTACGCATACGAACAAGAACTGTTTTGCGGTTTTTTGCAAGAATTGTGTTAACATCTGCATTTGGAGGTACTGGAATGGGCATTTTGCCTCTTGGACCCAGAACTGGTCCTAAGATTCTACCAACCAAAGGCATCAGGGGTGCTTCAACAACAAATATGTCATAATCTGTTGCTAACTTGCGTAATTCCTTCTTTTTACCTGCTAACTCTTCAAGGTTAGCTTTTTCTAAAACGAAATCAGCTTGAGCATTGCGTGCTTTAAGCGCAAACTCGCCAGAAGCAATGATACAGATTTTATTTGGCTTGCCAGTTAGTTTTGGAAGTTCCACTACCTCTTGAATTTTACCTTCTGGAGCTTTCATGTCAATTTCTTGGATGTCCAGTATCATATCTATGGACTGAGTGAATTTTTTGCCGCCAGACTGGGTCTTTGCCTGTTTTATTGCTTCTAATATTGTATTGTTATCTAAGGGCATTTTTAAGCCTCGAACCAATGAGGGATTGGAACCCACTTATAAAAATATTCGCCTAACATTATTGGCTACCAAATAACTGATCATATGTACCAGCGTCAATATCGTTCTGTACATCACGCGGGTCTTTGCCTTCAATAGTTACACCTATGCTAACACAGGTGCCAAGCAACTCTTTAGTAGCATCTTTAGTGTTTGTTGCTAATAATTGGGGAGCCTTAATTTTTGCAATACGTATAATTTGCTCCATTGACAGGTCACCAACTTTAACGGTGCTAGGTGTACCTGAGCCTTTCTCAATTTTTAGTTCAGCAACAATTAATGCGGATGCTGTTGGAGTACCAACGGATACTTCAAAGGTTTTGTCCTCAGTATCAACACTAACCTTTACTGGAACTTTCATTCCAGCATACTCCTTTGTGATCTCATTGATTTTATTTACAACAGCTACAATGTTTACACCTAAGGGACCAAGAGCTGGACCAAGAGGAGGCCCAGCATTAGCTTGACCGCCGTTGACTATTAATTCTACAACTTTTTTATCTACCATTTTGTTTCACCTTATGCTTTTGCTTTTTCTACGAGTTTTACATAGTCTGAATGTACTGTAATTGGCAAAGTAAATGTTGCCTCGAGAAGTTCAAGGGTAACTTCGCCTTTTGACTTGTCAAGTCGAGTGATTTTTGCACGCATACCCTTAAAGGGACCACCAGTAATTTCGACAACATCGTCTTCCCCAAGATCAGCCATAACGGGTTTACGCACAATATAACGTTCAATTTCATTAAAACTAACTAAACCAGGAATACGAGAACGAACATGCCTAACACCTGCAATTGCTTCTTCCACAAGATGAGGCCCATCAGCTTCAACAAACACATAGCCCTTCAAAGTGTCAGGTATTAAAATAGCCCTCAAAGGGATATTGGACATTTCAACTTTTGCAGTAATTAACCTTGCAACATTACGCTCTTGCCCAGTGGTTGTTTTTACCACAAAAATTTTGATAAGTTGATGTTCATCTTTTTTCTGCATTAAAGAGTCTCCAGTTATTTTTTTAGACTCCGCCCAATGCAAACGAAATGTATTTTATCGCAAAACCGATTAAACCTACAATACCTATACCTAAAACGCTGATTTTTATAGAAAGCCAAAGTTCTTCACGTCCAGGTTTCACTGCCAATTTCAAGGTTCTCGCGCATTGTGCTAGGAATGATTTTATACCCATGTTTACCGCACACTCATGATTTCTTTTTGCAATAATAAATGTTGCTATAACTTTTAAGAATGTGAACCTTAACAGCGTTTACATTATTAAACTTTCAGGTTTAAAGCTATATTTTACGGTAAGCAAGTCCCAACGTATCCAACGCCACCATTAAATCAGATTTATCCTCACTTCTTATGCTACTCCAATCCAACAACACTTCAGAAACTTGCTCTAAACAGCGTTCAACACAATGCCTAAGCAAAGAAACATCCACATTAGCAACTGCATATTTGGGAATCATGTGACCAAAAACTGCTTCACCACTAAGAGCCATTTTAGTGAATTTTTTATTATAATGAGTTCCACCTATTCCGATGACAGCTCTTTGAGTTGGTTTAGATTCAAAAGTTTCTATTGCAGACACAGTAGCATAAGCCACAGCACACGCAGCTTTAACATCAGTCCACTGTAACATAGAGCTGCCAAGTTCAACAAACATCGCTGGCACACTTAAAGAAGGCCCATGATGAGTAACCTCAAAAGACACTTCATAATCCAAAGACATTTTCTGCTGAAAATGCACAAGCATTTTCAATGTATCTCTCATCGCAACAGCTGGAGAAACAGAAACCATCCGAGATAGACCACCCAATTCTGCATCTGCAAAATTACCAGGCGGATGCACAGTTAAAGTTGGTGTACCACTTTGACTGCTGTGTCTTGAAACAAAAACTATCAATTCAACATCTGGAAAACTTTCGGGAAGATCTTGAGCTGTCACTGATTCCTCATTCAACTGGATAAGTTTAACTAATTTTTGATTAAGATGTATAGTATAGATAGAGTTGCCTTGAAATTTTTCAGGACTCTTTTGGAATAGATAATGTTGAAGAATTTGGTTAGCAATGTTTAAACTTGCAATATCCTTATTTGAGGAAACCAACAGAATCATAAATATCAGTTTAAAGTACATATCTTTCTGTTGAAAAACGTTTCCACATCCAAACAAAAATTTGAAAGTTTTCACCTATAGAGCAAAAAAATCGTTTTTCACAGCTTGACTCTTTTTCAATGTCTCTTTCTGACAAATAATCCATACATTTACAATTAATTTTCGCCCACTTAACCTCTCGTAAAAACTATTACACTGTAAATCGTCCTCAACATGAACACTCTCGAATTTTCAAAGTTAATAATCACTTAACCCTCTTGAGTTATGTGTCGTAAATTACGAATGAATATAATTTTGCATAACCCTTATTTGTTAAGTTGATTACGCAATACATAATAATAGAAGGCTGAAGGATGCATTTACTTAACTTTAAGGAATTGCCTAATCAAGAGATTGCGCAATTAGTTGATACTGCAATAACAATAAAAAATTATCCACAGAAATATGCTAAGGACTTAGAGGGTAAAACAGCAGCTCTAGTTTTTCAAAAAACGTCTACTCGTACGCGTGTTTCATTTGAGGTAGCAATGACACAGTTGGGCGGGCATGGCCTTTTTTTGGATTGGCGGACCACTAATTTTACAATGGCTGATCTTTCTGACGAGATTGGGTATCTGTCGCGTAACGTTGATTGTATCATGGTAAGGTTGCTATACAATTCAGATTTAAACAAGATATCAAATGCTAGTCGTGTTCCAGTAATCAATGGTTGTGATGAAAAATATCATCCCAGTCAAGCTATAGCTGACTTAATTACTATAAAAGAAAAAAAAGGCACTTTGTCAGGAATAAAGCTGGTTTATGTAGGGGTACATAATAATGTCACTAATTCTTTGATTGAAGCTTGTACTAAAACAGGTGTAAAAATCACAACAGTATGTCCTATTTTTAATGAGGCTTCAAAAGATGAGGAACTCTTAAATGAGGCTGAAAAAACTGGTCTTTGGGAGTCCACGTTGGATTTGAAAAAGGCGGTTTTAGATGCGGATTTTGTGTATACTGACACGTGGGTGGATATGGAGTTTTTTACTGATCCGAAATATATTAAGGAAAAAGAGAAACGTATAAAATTGATGATGCCCTATCAGATTAACGCTGAGTTACTCAAGGGTTCTAACGCTTATGTGATGCATGACATGCCAATTCATCGTGGCTACGAGATCACTACCGATGCCATTGAAAACACAAAAAGCGTCATTTATGAGCAAGCAGAAAACAGATTATATTCAGCCAAAGCAATTTTGTTAAAACTGATTGGAATATAAATCAGGTAATGCTAAGAAAATCGTTAACTCATAATATATAACAGGCTCAAAGAGTATTCGTTTGGTCAAATACTCAATGGAACTAAAAATAGCTCAAACGGCTCTTTGCTTCCAAAAACTGTATTGACAGAAAACTTTATCAAATACAAACCAAAATACCAATATATGACAAACAGAAACAAAATTATGACCTTCATGTTACTCTTTTTTCTCATAAGTGGAATAGTTACAGTTGCATTTAATCCTGTTTCAGCCTCAGAGTTAATTGAAGATTCTTGGAATACAAAAACTCCAATGCAGCATGTAAGGGCTGGTTTAGGGGTTATTGCGGTCGATGGTAAAATTTACGCTCTTGGAGGTTATGGAGTTGATGATGTTATTGTGGGCACTAATGAGCGATATGATCCTAAAACTGATACATGGACAACTATGACTGCTATGCCCACTCCGCGCTCTCAGTTCACTATTGCTACTTACCAAGGTAAAATCTATTGTATAGGTGGATTCAATGCCACTATTAGGGGTTGGGGCGATATTGTTATTCCGTGTAATGTGGTTGAGGTTTATGATACGATTACTGACAATTGGAGTGCTAAAACTTCTTATCCGTTTAAGGGTGCAGGTATGTGTGCAAATGTTGTAGATGGACAAATTTTCATGGTATACGGTGGTGATCTGTTTATGTATGATATAGCTACTGATTATTGGTCTCAAAAAACCAGCATGCCCGGTAGATCCCCCTCTTATATCAATCCTGTTGTTATCGATAACAAAATAATCTTTACTGACGCAATTCAATTTAATGGTAAGACACAAAAAATTATGATTTATGATACTAAAACTGATGTGTGGAGTGAAGGACAAGGCGATTCTCTTGGCGGAATTAATGGTTGTGCAGCTGTGGTAACCTCTGGAATTCGTGCACCTCAAAAAATATACGCCTTATGTTTAGCAGACCTTCATGTTTATGATCCTGTAAGTAACACTTGGTCAACCGCAACATCTAGCCCTACAACTCGAAGAAATTTTGGAATGGCGATTGTTGATGACGTTTTATATGTAATTGGCGGATACATCTCACCAGACATTTTAAGTTTTTATGGTTCTGTTGAGATTGTTGCTACCAATGAACAGTATGTACCACTTGGCTATCGCAGTACTGCTTATACAACTCCTGCACCTTCAAACTCTGTTCCCTCTGAACCAGATACCTTGGATCCGTCTGAACCTTTTTTAAACCCTTCAATGATAGCTGCTGCATTGATTCTATCGGTTGGCGTTGTTGTGGTAGGTTTGTTTTTCTATCTCAATAAAAGAAAGAAGAGATTCACAAGAGACACCACCAATTTGATTTATAAGGCTAAATAACTTGTTGTATAGACGTTTTTCTCTATTTATGGTTTGAACTTTTATTTTGTCTGTATGTGTTTTATGTTAGGTGTTACTTTATTAGGTTACTTAACAGAGTATGGGTAGGCCGATAGAGAATGGATTATGCAGTTATTGCTGATGCTTACGGAAGAATTGAGGCAACCACTAAGCGTCTTGAAATGACAGATATATTAGTGGATTTGCTAAAGAATACGCCTAAAGATGTTGTGGCTAAGGTTGTTTATCTTACACAGGGTAAGTTGTGTCCGGATTTTATGGGTGTAGAGATAGGGATTGCAGAAAAGTTAGCTATTAAGGCGCTTGTTCGTGCTTCGGGGAGAAAAGAAAGTGAGATATTATCTGATTTGCAAAAGACAGGTGATCTGGGGCAAACAGCAGAGATTCAACTGGCTAAAAAGAAACAAGCTACGTTTTTTTCCAAGACACTTACTGTTGAGCATGTTTATGAAACCCTTGACAAGATGGCAAAAACAGTTGGTTCAGGTGCGGTGGATTTGAAAACGGCGGTTTTTGCGGGTTTACTTTCAAATGCTTCGCCTAAAGAGGCAAAGTATCTTATACGTACGGTCACGGGTAATCTGCGGTTAGGTATTGCAGATATGACAGTGTTGGAGGCCTTAGCGTTTGCGTATGGTGGTGGTAAAGAAGCTCGTGAGCCAATTGAGCGAGCGTACAATATTTGTTCAGATCTTGGTAGAGTATCAGAAGTTCTTGTGCGAGAAGGTTTAGAATCAGTGAAAAAGATGCAGATGATAGTTTTTGAACCCATACGACCAATGTTGGCAGAAAGATTGCCTTCATCTGAGGAGATTTTAGAAAAGTCTAATGGAAGATGTTTAGCTGAATACAAATATGATGGAGAACGCATTCAAGCACACAAACAAGGTAGTAAGGTTAGTCTTTACTCAAGACGGTTAGAGAATATTTCCAGCCAATATCCAGATATTGTTGAGTTGATTAAAAAACAGGTAAAAGCTAAAGAGGTAATTTTTGAAGCTGAATGTGTGGCAATGGATTTAGAAACAGGAGACATGCGTCCTTTTCAAGAACTCATGCATCGTCGACGTAAATATGGTATAGAAAACGCGATTGAACAATACCCCATTTCTTTATTTGCATTTGATTTACTATTTGTTGATGGAAAAGACCTAACACGTGAGCCTCTAACAATTAGACGTGCAGTCTTAGAAGAAGTAATAAACAAAAATTTACAACTACAAATAGCAGCACAAAGAATTGTTAACAATCCAAAAGAGTTAGAGACTTTTTTTGAACAAGCCATAGAGGAAGGCTGTGAGGGGTTAATGTGTAAATCTATCTCAAAAGATTCTATTTATCAAGCAGGAAATCGGGGTTGGTTGTGGATAAAATACAAGAGGGATTATAAGAGCGAGATGACTGACACATGTGACTTGGTTGTAGTTGGTGCTTTTCATGGCAGAGGTAAACGTGCAGGAGCATATGGCGCATTGTTATTGGCAACATATAATTCAGAAAAAGACTTATTTGAAACCGTAACAAAATGTGGTACAGGTTTTACTGAGAAAGACATAACGGATTTACATGCTACATTGCAGAATCATGTTATCGTGCATAAGCATTCTCGGGTTTTATCAATGATGGAGGCAGATGTCTGGTTTGAACCGTTTGTTGTTTTGGAAGTGTTAGGCGCAGAGGTCACATTAAGTCCAATTCACATGTGTGCCATGGATTCCATTCGTAAGAACAGTGGGTTTGCAATACGTTTTCCAAGGTTCACTGGAAAATATCGCACAGATAAGAACCCACAAGATGCCACCACTTCAAAAGAAATCGTTGAAATGTACCAAAACCAACTTAAACAAATCAGTCAAGTCTAAGAGCAAGATAAGGCTAAAACTGATAAAAGCATCGAACACTAAATGTAATATAAGTGAGGAAATCTTGTGACTTTAGAACCAGAGAAAATGAAGACGCTGATTGCGTTCAAAAAACGTTTAGAAAACCAACTGGAAACGTTAAATGTTGAAGTAAAAGAAGTCCAAACAGTCTTAGATATAGTTAATGCTATGTTGCTTGAGAAAGGTTTTAAACGGGGGGATTTAAAAGAGATTCCACCTCCGAATTTACCAAAAGAAGTAGTAATACCAAAACAAGAACAAATCTACGAGTCCCCGATTAACACGCGAACGGTACCAGTACCTGTAGGGACAGTCACAGTTCAGGATAGAGAAAGTGTAATTCCATTAAAAACAATGAATGATGAATCATTAGCATTAATCTGTTTTGATAAAGAAGCTATGCATGTACTACCTGATGAAAGCAAACGCTTTAGTGTCGATACGTTACCCTTTCAAAACTTTTTGGTAGAGAAAGTTCTTGATAAAATGAAGGAAAAAGATGAGGAACTTGTACGTAGCAACCAATTAGAGGCAGACAAGGCATTCATTTATGATATTGTAAAAGAAGAGGACCTAATCCGAGAGATAGTAATACATAATGTTGATGACGAACGTTTGAAGGAGTTAAAGTCAAGTATCCGCTGGACATTTGAAAAAATGTATGAAAAAATGAAAAACTAAGACTTATTGTAAGTGTTTATCGATAATAGCAGTTATATTTTTTTTAACACATAACCCAACAAGTCGCTCAGCTTCTTGACCATTTTTGAAGAGGATCATCGTGGGAATACTAAAAACTTGGAATTTCTCTGCTGTAGAAGGATTACTATCAACATCAAGTTTACCAATTGAGGCTTTTCCAGAGTAATCCTGAGCTATTTCATCTATTGTTGGCGCTAACGCTCGACATGGCCCACACCAAGCTGCCCAGAAATCGATGAGAACTATTTTACTGTTTTTTATGGTCTCTTCAAAATTTGCATCTGTAACATGAATAGGGAAACTCAACGTAGGATACTCCTATACATTTTTAGTTAGAAGTCCGTTTTGAGCAATATAAAGAGTTCGTGTAAACATTAAGCTGTAGACAAAGATAACAAAGTAGTTGTAGTGCCTGGTTTTGGAGAAGAACAAGAAATTAAAAGTTAACATAAGAGAAAGGAGTTGTTTAGAGTTCTATACTGCCACTAAGTAGTTTCACATCTACAACTTTGCCTGTGTCAGCATAAATACCAACAGCAACTATGTTTAACCCACCAGAGTAAATTGTGTCAAGACTCAATTGCACATACCAATATGGGTACAGTTTTACTGAATCTCCTCGTGTATGAGGTACCATTTGAACGGATATAGGAGGGCTTGTCGTTTTAAAACCAGAAACTGGTTTACCTTCAATATTATAGGTTAAGTTTTTTACATAGTTTTCTGCTATTTCAATTGCTTTTTCTTGTGTTACAGAAATGGCACTACCACTTGGTTGGAACAGGAAAAAACTATCAGTCATAGTAATTAGGACATTATTTTGGAAAGTCATTTGCAAGCCTTTAGTTTGGTAGTCTATACCGTTCTCGGTAAACATCCAAAGCAACTCGGCAGTAGCACCAGAAATATAAACACTCAGTTTTAGGTTACCGTCAGTTAATATCATGCTTTGAGTTGAGTCTACTTTGCTTAGAAGATTAAGCATATCTGTAATATAGGCATCACCAGAGTAATCCTTATAACCAGACAGGATTGCACGAGCGTTGATAATAAGATTATTAGGTTCATGTCTATTGGAGATTGGATAGCTTTCGATCATGACAAGCTCATATCTAGAAAAATGTCCATTTCTAAAACGAAATAATGCCGTTAGACTGCTTGTTCTGCTTGTAAGCGAATATGTTGCTTCTTCTTCAGATACACCTCCAAAGTCAGCTCGCCATCGTAGAGTGTTACTTAGAAGAGTAACAGTATAGCTTTTGGTATCAATATATGTGACATTTTGTAGAAAAGTAGCAATTTTATTGGTTTCCATACCCCAAGACATCAATTGCTGATTTTCCTCATAAAGAGCATGCTGTGATTTTGACAGCTGATATATTTGTATGCCAGAAAAGCTTGCCAAAAACACAATTATAATTAGCAATATGCTAACAACAGAACGCCCCTTAAAAAATAACATAGGATGTTTGGATTCAACTCTATGAACATCTTCTACACCCTTCAGGGCACTAACACTAGCTTGACCAAAGGCAGACAATCTGTACTGTCCAGTGTCCAATTTAGAAATTAAGTCACCAAGACTTTCAAGGTGATAAGTCAAGTTTGGTGTTGAAATGCCAAGTAATTCTACAAGCTCCATGAAAGTCATAGGTTTAGAGTCAAGCATGCGGAGAATTTTACGTCTTATAGGATGCTTAAACGAACTGAACATTATCGAGTAAATTTCATCTTCAGGATTACTTGACAACCTATATCACCATTTATTAAAACGCATGCTTAGGCTATAAAAGTTTCAATTACTAAGAATAAGATTACTCACGACTCTATACTACACAAATATAATATGTCTATAATAACCAAGAACCGATTAGGACACACAAAAGAGTATGAAACAAAACAACAGAAAATAACAAACACTATAACAACTAAATTATAGGCGACCTCCGAAAACTCACGTTTTATGTTTCAAACCGATAAAAACAAAATAAACACAACAGTTATCCCATACAAATTCCTCTACTTTACCTTTACACACTATATTCCCGCTAGTTAAGAGGTCTCAGAGGTTAACCTTAAGAAGCATAGAAACGGAAAACGTCGGCAGAGATACGACTAAATTGCGACATGCTCTACAGGTACATAATAAATCTGTTTTTAGCAGTAATCAATGTTTTTAAAAATTATAAATAGCATATGGAGCCGGTAAATAAAAAACCTGAAATAATTTAGAACTTACCTGATAGTAACTTTTGATATGAGAGCAACATGTCATCCCTAGTCAGCCGTTATTCGCGGACTGAACTTAGGTGATGCTGACGTTTTGGATATCGAAGTATCGTTTTGCCAAAAAGCGCAAACGTTCAGCGTTCTTGCCATTTTTACCTATGGCTACGCCCTTATCTTTTGGGTTTACGGTGATAACTGCCATTTTTTTACCGTCAGTGCGTTCAGTGACACGAATTTCGCGTACTGTTGCAGGTTTAAGGGTGTTTTTCATAAATTGAACAGGGTCTTCACTGTATTCAATAATTTCATGTGTTTTTCCAGTCATTCGTTCAAGTGTATGTATGTTTCGTCCACCTTTGCCAATGGCTACGCCTACTTGTCCCTGATTTACGATAAAAATTGCGCGTCCTTGTTCTTCGTCAATTATACAGTCTTTCACGCTTGCGCCGCTTATACTTTCAAACAATGCGATATAACGCATTTCGTCGCATGTGATTTTTATACCGGTTGTCATTGCTCTCCTCCAAGTGTTTCTTGAATTTCAGATGTTTCTATTATTTTAAGAATATCTGAATCTCCTGACTCCCTGATACTTAGTGCAGAGATTATGAATAGCTTACCTGCAACTTCGGCTAGATCCATTGATGTGCCCTTATAGGTTATCGTGGGAACTTTTGAGATTTTACCATAGTATTCTATATCATCTTTTATGTCTTTTGGACAATTAGAGGCTAAAACAATCAATTTAGCCTTACCAGTTTTAGCGTTTTGCAGTGCCGAGTTGGCTCCGAAAGAAACTTTGCCAGTTTTGACGGCTAATGCAATTGCCTTATCTATATTTATCATGCTTCAGTTTTTCCTCCATCTTTTTCTTGATTTTCAAATGTGGACATATACAATTCAACTAGACCTGTGCCGATTGGTATTGACTGCCCAACTATAACGTTTTCTGTTACTCCAGCTAAAGGATCACTTTCACCTTTAACTGCTGCTTCAACTATGTTTGGAATAGTGATTTCGAATGCGGCGCGAGCTAAGACGCTTGCTTTCTTGCCACTAATACCGTGTCTACCGATTTGTTGTACATCACCTGTTGTGGTCATCATGTCGGCCACTAACATGACGTGTCTTACGTCAACATCTAAGCCTTGGTCTTCCAACACGCCTTTTGCTTCGTTGACTAGAGCATTTCTTGCGGCTTCAACCCCTAAGGTTTTTGCGATTTCGTGGATGTTATTTGTTGTTGTCCTTGATGTGTCTACGCCTGTGATTTCTAAGACTTTAGCAAGGTTTGAGCCATCAGTACGGATTACCCATTCGCCGTTTTCTTCCGTAACTAATACTCGTTTAATATCTGGAACACCTTTAATGTGTGCTGCGGGCAGTTTAGTTAACATGCGTTTTAATGCTTCGGTTTTCTTTGGTTTAATTTCAATCGAATCATCAATTACTGTAACGGTAGCGTTTAGCGTTTCAAGTCGTGTTTTTACTTCATCCATTGTTATACTGCGGTCATTCATCATTGTGCGGTTGAGTTCAACAACTATGACTTCTTTAACGGGGTCTTCATACATTGCTGAGGCTAGATTTTCAAGTGAAGTATAGATGATGTCTCGTGCTACTGTGACAGCGCCTTCTTTATCTTTTGCGTTTTCGCCTGTTAGGCAGATAGTCATAATAGGTGTTGAAGGGATTTTGCGGGCATCTACAATTTCTATGAGACGTGGTAGGCCTAAAGTGACGTTTTGCTCTTTGACTCCTGCATAGTGGAAGGTTCTAAGAGTCATCTGTGTACCAGGCTCACCTATAGATTGGGCTGCAACAATGCCAACAGCTTCGCCGGGTTCCATTAGAGCTCGTTTGTATTGTTCTGCTGTTAGAGTTGTAGCTTTTTCTATGCCTTCTTTGGTTAATTTGCTCTTTGAGAGAGAGTTTTTGAGTTGGTCAAGTAAAATGGGGGTAAGTTGTGTTTCAACGTTTTTGAGTTGTTTTTTGATAAATTCAGTTGGTGCTGGTTCGCCTTTTTCTTCGCCGATTTTAATTTGTTCGATGAGTCGACTAACGTTAACTGCTTTGCCGTGGTCACTTTTTGCTGGATCAACACCGTCTTCGCCGTAACGGAACTGAATAATATCGCCAGCTGAATTGCGTACGGTGTTGTCGTACTCTAGACGTATATGTTCGAGCGCGTTGATGAGTCTGCGCTGCATGTAACCACTTTGTTGAGTACGTACTGCAGTGTCAACTAGACCTTCCCTACCACCCATAGCGTGGAAGAAGAATTCAATTGCGTCAAGACCCGTCTGATAAGAGTTGTATACAAAGCCTCTTGCCTTAGGGCGGGGGTCGTTTTCTTTAAAGTGTGGTAATGCACGACCTGCATAACCTCTAAGGATACGTTTACCTCTGACGGATTGTTGACCGACACAGGCTGCCATTTGACCGATGTTAAGACTTGAGCCTCTTGCACCAGTTCGAGTCATGACAATACCCGCATTTTCTAAGGTAAAGTCTTCGTCTGCAATCTTACCAGATTCATCTCGTGCAGTTGAGAGTTCATGCATAACATAAATTTCAAAGGACTCTTCCAAAGTTTGACCAGGTAAACGTGTAAGAGTACCATTTTGAAAGTTAACAATGTGGTCATCGATTTTTTTCTGTGTTCGCTCCATTGTTTTTGCCATACGGCTACGAGCTTTTGGAGAGAGTACTAATTGGTCATAAGAGTAGCTAAAGCCTCTCATAGAAATGAAAAGTTTCAACAGATGAGTGATATTGTTGAGAAATGCTCGCCCTGCTTGTGTACCGTAGTCTTTGATAATTCTGTGAAGTAAACTTTCTGATTGTTCAGAGCCAATGCTTCGTCTGTCAATAACACCTGAAACTAATTGACCATTGTGTACCACAACATAAGCATCGTATTTGCATTGATCCTCCTCACATTTATTGCAACCTTGACAAATGTTTGCTTTCAAGACATAGTTTAAAGTTTTTGGCAGGAACAAACTAAAGATTTGCTTGCCTGACCACATTGGTTGTGGATCATTGATTTCAGGTTCTGGAAGTTCGCCAGTATAACCTGTGGTTGTTAATAAACGGTCTACTTGTTCACGGTTAATATAGCTGCCTTTCCGGGTAAAGTAATAGGCACCTGTGATAAAATCTCTGATTGCTCCGATGATGGGGCCACCAAATCTTGGAGAGAGAATCTGGTCTTGTACCTGCATAAGTAGCAGTGATTCAGTTCTAGCTTCTTCGCTTTGGGGAACATGGAGATTCATTTCATCGCCGTCAAAGTCTGCGTTATATGGTGGGCAGACACAGAGGTGCATACGGAAGGTTTTGTAGGGTAGAACTCTAACATAGTGTGCCATGATGGACATACGGTGAAGTGATGGTTGTCGGTTAAAGATTGCAATGTCTCCATTCTTTAGATGGCGTTCAATTATAAAGCCAGTTTCGACTGCTTCTGCAATTTTTGTGCGGTCGACAACGAATTCGAGTCGGATACGTTTACCGTCTGGTCGGATTATGTAGAGTGCTCCAGGATAGTTTTCTGGACCGTTGACTACATATTTTTTCATTTCTTCAATATTCCATGCTGTTACTTTTTCAGGTACGGATAAACGCATAGCCACATCTTGTGGTACGCCGACCTCGTTTATGTCTAAGTTAGGGTCAGGCGAGATGACGGTACGAGCAGAGAAATCTACACGTTTACCAGAAAGATTACTTCTGAATCGCCCTTCTTTGCCTTTTAGACGTTGGCTAAGTGTTTTTAGCGCTCGACCACTGCGGTGTCTTGCGGGTGGAATACCTGAGGCCTCGTTGTTGAAGTATGTTGTAACGTGGTACTGTAACAGTTCGCTGAGGTCTTGAATAATAAGCGTGGGCGCACCTGCTTCCATGTTTTCTTTCAAACGTTGGTTAATACGGATAATGTCTACGAGTTTATGAGTCAAGTCATCTTCAGAGCGAATACCAGATTCTAGAGTTATAGAGGGACGGACGTATACTGGTGGAACAGGTAAAACTTGCAGAACCATCCATTCTGGACGAGCAACATTTGGGTTAAAACCTAAAACTTCAAGATCTTCATCGCTTATACGTTCAAGGCGTTCACGAATCATACTTGGAGTGAGAGGTTCAGATCCCAATTCTGTGGCTTCTACAAATTTTGTTGGTTTTTCGAAAGTAATTTTATATTGCGCGGAGGCACAGTATGGACATTGTTTTGTTTTGATGTCGGTCATAATCTCTTTGTAAACTTCATCAGGTATAGTGCCAAGTAGTTCATTAAATCTTTCAATTTTTTGTCGTGATTTTTTGGATGCTTCTTCAGATAGTAATATGCGTCCACAACTGCGACAAGTTGATTTTATCAAATCAGCTATGATTTTAGTAAATTCTATGTGGACTATTGGTACGGCAAGTTCGATATGACCAAAGTGTCCAGGGCATCGAACAGCAGTATTTCCACATGTTTTACAACGTTGACGAGGTTCAAGCGTTCCTAAACGTCCATCCATTAAACCTGAGGTAATTGGTGCACCATCTTCGTCGTAGGTATCGGGTGTTTGGATTTCAACGACTGATTGCTTTCTGAGGTCTTTTGGTGAGATTAAACCAAAAGAAATTTCGTCAACTACTTTGTGAATCAATTCTTCCGATGCCATGATTATGCTTTCTCCTTAAGTTTTAATTTTGGTGTAATGCAAAGGCTCTGCAGTTCTTGTAGCAATAGTTTAAAGGCATAAGATACAGTAACAGGAGCAATCTTTACCTTTTCATCACAAATCTTGCAGACATAGCGTCTTTGCTTCATATCAAAATAAGCTATTTGGCCACAGTTTTCACATATAAATAAAGTGTATTTGTCAGATTCCTCAAGCAATCTGTCTCTTAGCAACATAGCTGCACCGTGACCAATAAGACAGTCGCGTTCCATTTCACCGAATCTAAGACCACCCCCCCTAGCTCTACCTTCCGTTGGTTGCCGGGTTAGCATTTGGACTTGCCCTCTGGCTCTTGCGTGTATTTTGTCTGCCACCATGTGGTGAAGTTTTTGGTAATAAACAACGCCGACAAAAATGTCTGCAACAAATTTTTCGCCTGTGGTTCCATTGTAGAATACTTCACTTCCAGTATGGCTAAAACCAAATTTTACTAGATTATTTCTAACTTCAGTTGGGTCTTCATTTGCAAAGGGTGTACCATCACCTGGTTTGCCACGGGCTGCTGCAGCCTTTCCAGCTAAAGATTCGATAAATTGACCAATGGTCATTCTTGAGGGGATAGCATGAGGATTAATTATTAAATCGGGTGTTATACCCTCATCAGTAAATGGCAGATCTTCAGGTGGAACAATTAAACCAATAACTCCTTTCTGTCCATGGCGACTTGCAAATTTGTCGCCAAGTTCGGGAATTCGTTGGTCTCGTACACGGACTTTGACAAGTTGACTTCCTTCTCCAGATTCAGTGACAAATATACCATCTACAATACCAGTTTCGCTTGGTCGCATATCCACACTTGTATCACGCATTGATGGTCCTTTTACATCGAATTCTTTGTATTCCTCTAGAAATCTTGGTGGACTAATTCTACCAATCAGAACGTCTCCACCGACTACTTGTGATTCGAGACTAATAATTCCATCTGGTTCAAGTAAACGGTAGTACTGTTCGCCTCTGTAGCCTCGTGTACCGGTTTCTGGAACGGTGAATTTATCTTTTAATCCACCAAGATACTGCCGACATTCTGCCTCATAAATACGATAAAAGGTTGATCTAAATAAGCCTCGTTGAATTGATGCTTGATTAAATATTATAGCATCTTCCATATTGTATCCTTCAAAGCTGAGCACTGCGACAATACAGTTTTGACCTGTTGGACGTTGTTTGTAACCCATAACTTCCATGTTTTCTGTTTGGACTAAAGGCACTTGTGGATAGTGTAGTATGTGACTACGTGAATCGGTTCTGTTGTGGAAGTTTGTTCCATAAACACCTAGAGCTTGTTTTGCCATCGCTGCTTGGTAAGAGTTACGTGGTGACTGGTTGTGTTCTGGGTATGGAATTGTTGAGGCGCAAATACCAAGCATTATGTAGGTGGCGATTTCAAGGTGAGTTATTTCAGGTTTTATGTTATCGTATGTTATGGCGATGAAAGCGTTTTCTTCTTCTTCAGCATCGAGATATTCGATGTAACCTGCTTTGACTATGTCGTCCCATGACCATTCGCCAAGTGCGATTTTTTCAATATGTTTAGGTTGTAGTTTGGGAATGCCATTTTCGACGATAATTAGAGGACGTCTTACGCGTCCTTCGTCAGAGTTTGCGTGCACTTCTTCTGTTGAGGTTTGGGATTTGTTAAAGTATGTAATGTTTACTTCCGTTGATATTTCTCCTGAACGCCGTTTTGCACGGAAACTTTTGACCATTGCTGAGGGTGAATTGTGGTAGCCAATGATGTTGCCGTCAACAAAAACTTTGGCACCTAAAAGGCGTTGGTCTATTGTTACTTCTGATGCAGGGATTGTTCCCATTTCAAAGAGAATTTGTTTTATTCTATCAGGATTTACGCCTACTGCTATTGTGGCAGAGAGGGCTAGATTTTTGACAAGGCCACAGTTAGAGCCTTCAGGTGTTTCATTTGGACAGAGTCTGCCCCAATGTGTTGGGTGCAAGTCTCTGGCTTCGAAGTTTGGCTGGCTTCGACTTAATGGTGACTGGAGACGTCTTAGATGACTAAGGGTTGAAATGTAGTTGGTTCGATCAAGTAGTTGTGTAACACCAACTCTTCCTCTACCCCAGTTACCTGTTGCTAGTGCATGTTGGAATCTTTCGCTGATTATACCAGGTCTTACAGCTGCTGATACTGTGATAATTGGGCCTTTAACGCCGATGCGTTCGAGCTGGTATTTGATGTCTCGTGTTAAGTTGCGGAAGGATACTCGGAAAAGATCTGCAAGTAGGGGGCCACCGAGGCGTAGACGTTTGTTTTTGAAGTGGTCTTTGTCGTCTTGTTGGCGTATACCCATTTTTAGTTGGATAACACGGTATGCCATTTCTCCTAGAAATATAGCTTTTTCTTTGCGATTTGCGTCACTTCGGCCCAAGTGGGGTAAAAAGTTTTTGTCAAGGGCTGTTTCTGCTTTTTGAAGACGATATTCTTCTACTTGCCCATGAGCGACACGGTTACCGATGAAGAGAACGGCATCAGAAGATGTGTCAACACCAACTGCTTTTTCGAAAGAAGCGGCAAGTTGTGCTTGAATGTCTTTATCAAGGCTTACTGCTTCTGCGATGTCTTTGTCTTTTTCCATGCTTAATGCACGCATAATAACAACGAATGGAATTTCTGTAGGTACACCAGGCATTGTTACATAAATTGCATCGTCTGATTTTAGTTTGAGTTCTATTCTTGCACGGAACCCAACTGTTGTTGAGAAGATTTTTGCTTGATAAATTGGGCTAGTTCCTTTGTCATCTATATCTACAATTACACGGTTAGGTGCAAGGTCTTCCATGGCTACAATGACGCGTTCAGAGCCGTTTACGACAAAGTATCCTCCAGAGTCGTCTGGGTCTTCGCCAGCTGCAATTAATTCTTCACGTGATAATTGGCTAAGCAAGCAAAGTTTACTTTTCAGCATGACAGGTATGTTTCCGATGTAAACAAGTTCTGTGTCTTGTTCTCGCCCGTCTATGACTGGAGTCATTTCAAGTGCAATTGGTGCGCTATAGGCAAGATTTCTCAGGCGGGCTTCCATGGGATAGATTTCGTGTTTTGTTCCATCTACCTCTGTTACGTAGGGGCCTGTTATTCTACTTTGAGGATCAATTACCCATATTTGTCCTAGCTTTACTTTATATGGGTTGTCTGGGACTTCTATTTGAATTTCAGCTACTTCACCTACGACTTCTTGTAGTCCATGGTCAATGAATTCGTTGTAGCTGTCAAGGTGCTGCCTTACTAGACCCTTGTCGTTGAAAAATGCTTTCAATAATAAGTGGATATCTTCTTTCTGTATTTCGGTCATGCTAAACATTCTCCAATTAAGTTAAACTGGTAAGTGTGAATTTTTGTTAAGCCGGTCTTTCTCACGTGAAAAAATTTCTCCTACGTCTGCTGAGAGCACAAACACATCTACGTAGCCTACTTATAAACATTGTTGTGATGGTTACGTCTAAACCGTGGGTTGACCAAACTTTCACAGAACTACAATACAAAAATAATACTTTTAGAATGCGTGAAACGCTTAAAAAGGGGGTATAATAAAGAAAAACAACAAAAGTAACAAACAAACCAGATAAATTTTGAAAACAAAACGGGATTCAGATAAAACCACATTAATAGATATCTACATTAAAAAGACAACACAAATTAAACAGTCAATATCTAACTATTTTATATTTATCCCTACCAAGTTGTCGTTTGCGTTTTTCCTCAGCTTCAGTTATCTTAGAGTTAAATGTTTTCACTTGATACGTCTTAGGTTTACCATCTTCGTTGCCAAAAAAGTCGCGTTCTTGGACCACAAAGTCACCACCTTTACGAGTTTTGGCACAATCACTACCTTTCATTGCCTGATCAAATGCAAAACGATCACGTGCGAGGTCGCCTGCCATCTTTCTTGGCGACTTAGTAAAACGCCGGTTAGTATTCCCAAAACCATAAGGACGTTTATCTGAAGAGTTTTTTGACAAATTAATAACCTTGATATTTGTATGGGCATATTTACTTTAATTTTTCTGTTGTCCATTTTTTAGCTTCAGCTATGTCTGCCTCGTTTGGTCTGCCGCGTCTAGTGAAACCAAACGTTTGGCCTAGACAAATAAAGTAGTCAGGCTCTAAATACTGACCTTTTAGTTCGAGAGCTTCTTTGACACCTTGGTAAGCAAGCTTGTTGCTTGCACCACCTCCTGCCCAAGTCATAAACAGTTCAAACCGCTTGTTACTTCCTAAATGTGTCGTTTTTATAAAGTTTAACAGCTCAGCATATGGTTCACCACCACGTATGCCTGTACCAAGAAAAATCAGGCTATACTCATCTAAAGATATAGAGGAGTTGTTATTGTTGATGTTTTTTGTTAGGTTTACTGCTTCACAATTGGCAGTTTGGGCGATTGCAAATGCAATTTTTGCAGTATTATTTCGATGAGAGGAGTAGATAACAACAGGATTCATATCACTTAACCTAATTCATATTTGTATTAGTGTTTAATATTTTATATGATATGTATTTGACAAATTTATCAATATTTTTTGAATCGCAGATAACAGTTTTTTTAAACACATATCCAAAACAATTTCTACAATTTGCATATAAAACATAGATTAATGGAAAAAAGAAAGCGCATTATAAATTATAATACATATCAAATTCTACAGGTTGCGGAAGTTGATTGTATCTTGCAGCTTCCTGTCGCCTTTTTTTAATCCAAATTTCAATTAGCTTTTTTGGAAATACATCACCCATTGTTAAAAAGTCACAATCAACCTCCAAAGCATCAAGTGCTTCATCAAGAGAACGGGGCAATTGCCTAATTTTTCGTTGCTCTTCAGGAGAAAGATTGTATAAATTAAAATCATATGGGCCATATCCTTCTTTATGAGGGTCAATTTTTTTCTGTATGCCATCAAGACCAGCCATTAGGATTGCTGAAAAAGCATAATAAGGATTACAAGTGCCATCAGGATTGCGCAGTTCAAACCGTTTTTTATTTGGACCTTTAGCGTATGCAGGTATACGAATTACACTACTACGATTTGCGGTTGCATATCCAATTGTAACCGGGGCCTCGTAACCGGGAACCAACCGTTTATAAGAATTCGTACTTGGATTAGTAAATGCACACAATGCTCTAATGTGGGTTAAAAGTCCACCAATAAAGTGTAGAGCTGTTTCACTTAACTGAGAATAGCCCTTTTCATCATAAAAAAGCGGCATACCATTTTTAAACAAATGCATATGTACATGCATACCATTACCTGCTTCAGCATAGATAGGCTTTGGCATAAATGTGGCTGTTTTGTGTTCCTCAAAGGCAGCATTTTTTATCAAATATTTGGTCATCATTGTTTTATCAGCCATCTCCAACATTGTGCCCATTTCAACCTCAATTTCCAACTGTCCAGGACCACCAACCTCATGATGGTGATACTTAACCAAAATTCCCTGCTTTTCCATTAACATAGTTACACGGGATCGAAAACCACTAAGCCTATCCATGGGTAACGCCATATGGTATCCCCCTTTTATAGGCATTTTATACCCCAAATTATCGCCATTATCACCTGTATTCCATGCCGCCTGCTCTGTATCGATAAAATAACTCGAACCATTTGGCTCTACATTATAACTTACATGATCAAACACATGAAATTCAAACTCTGGTCCAATACGCATCTCATCAGCAATCCCCAGACTTTTCATATATTCTTCAGCACGCACAGCAACATTTCTTGGATACTGATCAAATCTACGGTTTTTCGGTAAATCAATAACAAACACATCACCAATCATAGCCAATGTAGGAACTTCCGCAAAAACGTCCACGTACGCACTTTTCAAATCTGGCACAAAAACCATATCACTCTTCTCAACGGGAGCAAACCCATAATTCGAACCATCAAACCCAACACCGTCCTCCAAAATATCCTCTGTAAACCGCTCAATCGGCATAGTAAGGTGCCGCCACCGCCCATCTAAATCAACCATCATAAAATCAATCATATGAATTTCATTATTTTTACAATACTGCTTTACCTCTTCAACACTAGTAAACATCTTCCAGCCTCCAATGGTTCTATTTTATCCCACAATAACATAAAAACCTTTGATTAAATTTCATCACCACTTCACATGACGATTGCTGTAAAGTAAAGCATTTCTTGGAAAGCATATGTGTTATATTTAGGATGGGTATAAGAGTTTACAGGATAAATTCTAAGATGACAACGGAAAATGCTATTTTTCTACTAAAAGAGACTCTTGAGAACCTATGAAACTCGCTATAATTTGTGTGTTAGAGAGAGCATTTATAATCATACAAATTTTTTCTTTACCTAATAATTAGAGCTGCCCCTGAGGTCACGACCAAAAGCGTTAAACCAGAGAGAATTAAAGCAAAAACGGATGGTTCCAGTCCAAAAATCTGGCTGCGCCACATGTTAGTGTCAGTAGCCTTAATGGTCATTGTCAAGTTATCAAAATACCAGCCATTCTCGTTTGTATAGTTTTGGGCAACCTCTACTGAACCGATAAAAACACCTGTGACTTTATCCCATTCTTTATGATGCCTTATTATATCACTTCCATACGTTACTACTCGAGTTGCACCCAATACTGTTCTTTGTTCTTCGCCCTGAATAGTTACCCTATCAGTTTTGGAATAATCAAAAAATGTATCGCCAAGACCAAGGTTAGCTGGAATTATCAGCCATCCCCCAGTATTTCCTTCAGTAAAGTTAAATTTCCAAATTGAGCTACCAAATGTCCCGTTAGCGTATCTAACAGCAACATTCACAGAGAACGCCTCTCCATCGACCGTTAAAATTTCCAAACGCATCCACCGTACATCATGAGTCGGCGGTAAACTGCCTGTACCAGTTACATCAATATCATACTCCATCCAATCACCTTCTTTAATACCTACAGTTTGCTCTACACATACAGAGATGAATAAGGTAAAAATTAAAAGGCAAACCATTAGACCTGCTAAAGCTAAAGTTGTAGCTTCCTTCATCTTCATCATTGATGAAGGGGATAAAGCAAGTTTAAAAGCGTTTTCGTCAACAACCCTTGACTAAACCAAAAACGCTTAACTATAACTGGTGCTACGAGCAGGATTTGAACCTGCGAACCCCTGCGGGAAAGGATTTCCCATCAGAGCGCCTTTTTGTCAAAGCGATCTTAGATCTTGAGTCCTTCACCTTTGACCTGGCTTGGTTACCGTAGCTAAAATAGCTCAGATAAAAACAAAGGTTAGATTCTCCTTATTATATTATTTCCTACAATCAACTTGCTTGTCTATTTTAACATAGCCTATTACTGTATACAGCTATTTTTTTCTAAAAAACGTTCTGCGCAGAACTAGTTACAGGTTAAGAACCATTTTTGTATAGAAATACCAATTCATAATCACAACCATCACAAAAACCACATGAGTGTAAAATGGATTGCACGTAAACAAAAGTTAATGAAGAAACCTAACAAAGTACAAGGACCATAACGTCAACTAAATTAAGCATTAAACTTTGTATATATAAAGAAACAAAGATATCATGAAATAGAGGGTAATTCATGCCAAGAGCAACAACAAAAACAGATTTGATAAAAACAGCTAATGCACAATTCAATAAAATGTGGGAACTAATAAATTCCATGAGCCAACAGCAGCAAACTACAACGTTTAACTTTGAGAAAACTATGGGTAAAGAGATACATTGGAGGAGGGATAAAAATGTGCGAGATGTTCTTGTTCATTTATATGAATGGCATCAGCTTTTGCTGAACTGGGTAACAGGCAACACAAGTGGTGAAGAAAAACCATTTTTACCACAGCCATATAACTGGAGAACCTACGGTGAGATGAATATCAGTTTTTGGGAAAAACATCAAAATACATCTTACGATAAGTCAAAAGAAATGGTAAATGAGAGCCATGAAAAAGTCATGAGGTTAATTGAAAAATTTACCGATGTGGAGCTTTTTGAGAAGCAGCATTTTAAATGGACGGGAACTTCAAGTTTGGGGCAGTATTGCATTTCGACAACTGTAAGCCACTATGACTGGGCGATAAATAAATTGAAAACTCATAGCAAGACATACAAACAGGTCTAATTTACACAAAAATAAAAAAAGGTAATACCACAAAATTAAAACCTGCAATCAAAACACATAAATGATGCAGTATAATGCCAATTTCTCAATGTTATTCACCATTTACCTCGATAATTACTTAATAACAGATAAAATCATGTTGGAAAACTATTGAAGTTGATAGACGAATTTTTCAATGTCTTGAATATATCTTAGATTTAAAACAGCTCTTGTGTTTTGTTTGGTAGTGTAGTCTTTGAGCATCCAAAAGACGTGTTCTCGTACTTCTTGGGATGAATTGCGATTTTCGTAGTTGTTGTACAGTTCGATGAAACGTAAAATTTGTTTTTTTATTTCATTGTTGTCAATTTGTGTTTTTTCAGGGTCGAAAATCCATGGGCAGTTCCGTGCACCTCTACCAATCATGACAAAATCACAATTAGTCTTATTTAAAAGGTCAAGCCCTTGGGAATAACTTGTAACATCACCATTAGCCATAACTGGCATAGTGAGTTTTTCTTTGACTTGTTTCATTATAGTCCAGTTAACTTTTTTGGCAAGTTTTTGTTGAGCAGTTCTGCCGTGAATGCAAACCGCTGCGACACCTGCAGTTTCCAGACTTTTGGCAACATTTACAGCAATTATTTTTTGGGCGTCTATACCTATTCGCATTTTTACTGTAACGGGTTTAGTGGTTGCTTGAACCATTTTTCGTACAATTTTTTCTAGCAGAGCAGGATTAGTTAATAGATAAGCGCCATATCCTTGCGCTAAAATTTCTTTTTCGCTACAACCAACATTGAAATCAATAATGTCTGCGAACTCTTCGACTTTTTTTATGCTCTTTATTATAGATTCTTCATTGTTGCCAATTAACTGCACGCTTACAGGTCTTTCAGGTTCAGTTATGTTAAGAAGTTCTTCAACTTCGCGTCTGTTTTTGTTTTTGATAAGTTCCACATCAAACATTTGAGTGTAGACCAAACCAGCTTTGTTTTCTTTACATAACATACGAAAAGAGGTACAGTTAACGGCAGCCATTGGTGCAAGAATAAATGGACTTGAAATGTCAACGTTTTCTATTTTCAATTTAACCTCTCCTATGGACGTACTCTGTTCTACAGGTTTTTATAACCAAACCGTTTAGCATCATTAGCCAACTATAAATTCTCTTTAGTTATTGTTTAAAGACTTGTTTTTAATCTTATATTTATCAATCAGGTTATCAAAGTTGTTTTACTGCTTCAACAGTTCGTTTTAAGACCAAAGTAGCGGTATCTTGGCTAGGCCAACTGCCTAATCCACAGTCAGGACCGGTAAATGTTAGGGTTTCGCCGTATTTTTCTTGAGCTGCAAAATAGCGTTTACGTATAATTTCTACTGGTTCAACAAGTTGCTCATCAGTTGGTTTTTCAACGCCTTTTTCGCAAACTTCAGCCCAAATAGTATCAATATCTGTGCGAGCAATGCCTACGCGAATCTGTTTATCAGCATCTTCTAACATATTTTTTGATACATCATTAATGTTTCTTGGAGAGGCAGCATATTCAAAAGATAACACATCTAATCCTTTTACATTAAGCAAATTGCGTATCCCACTGGTAAAGTGTAGATGTATTTGACGAGTGGGCCCATTAAAATCATAGGCTTTTTGCAGTGTTTCTACAATAAATTCTGGCGTAGCAGACAAATTGCTATGTCCGTAGCTAGGCTCATCAATAGAAATTACCTGTGTTTCAATATATTTGCTGTTTAGAATGGCGTTTTTAGCGAAACGGTTAATTGTTTCTGCAAACCCAGCCAACACATCTGGATAAGCTACTGCACCGACCTCGTGTAAGTACTGTTCCAGAGGACCAAAAAGACAAATGCGTAACAAAATTTTTTTGCCGAACTCTTCACTTAATTCTTTAGCACAGTGATTAAGCACATAAACTTCAGGTAGCACCGCCTTACTGGAGTCTACAACAAAAGAGCCTTGTGCCATTGCCTCATGAATCGCATCACCTATTTGTCTTAAACCACTAAACTGCTGAGGAAAAGTTACAACATCTAAACCACATGATAGTTTTTTCCGAAAAGAATCTACAACTATTTGACAAAAATTTTTCTGCATAAATTCGTCAGCGAACGGATTTTGTTTATTTATGATAGCTTCTCTGGTTTTCAGGTAAGCTTGCGCAAATGTTTCCCGGTTAACACTTTTAGGTAAAGGGAAACTACCAACATCATCAATTAAGGGACACATAAAAAAAAAGAAATATCTGGAGTTCTATTAAATGTAATGTAACAACTCGTAAAAATAAAAAACGTGATTAAACAGTTAAGGAAATAAATTCCTAAATTCCCAGGGTCTTAGGCACTATGATATTTAGAGTTTCAGTAATTTCTTTTTGATCTTTAGTCAACTCTTCTACTAAAATCTCTTTA
>Ga0209737_10000539_pt1 | contig 30503 bp, 29 predicted proteins | sample TergutCu122P3_FD_187284 | JGI IMG/M metagenome (GOLD analysis project Ga0209737, IMG submission 187284) | Cubitermes ugandensis P3 segment gut microbial communities from Kakamega Forest, Kenya - Cu122 P3 (SPAdes) (version 2) | ecosystem: Host-associated > Arthropoda: Insects > Digestive system... | reverse complement strand
CTTCTTCAAGCCCCATCCGAAAACGTCCACCTGGAATTTCAATCAACATGTTTGCCTCAATTTTAAACGCCTTATTGTCTTTGCATAAGGAACAACCCAACACAGCCAGCAAAACAACCCCAACTCCACATACTCTTTCCACACGCGTGAATTTCATGAATCTCTTTCGCCTTTTCTCAAGACTTTGGAAAATAACACCGGTCGCAGAAATAGACGCGACCGTCCTCACGGTCTAGGCCGGTTTCCAGTTGAAGTGAGCCTGGCGAGCCTCACAGTTTTCGTGCAGATTCATGCGGCCCGGACTTCGGAACCCGCAGGCGTGCCTGAGGCACGTCGAGGACGGCCGAAGGAGGAAGCGCATGAAGATGTGCGAAAAATGTGGGGCGCAGCGGCTCACTTCAACTGGAAACCGGTCTAGAGGTGGATGATGCCTTTGCGCAAACCCTCCGTCACGGCCTCCACCCGGTTCGCCACCTCCAGCTTCCGGTAAATATGCTCCAGGTGCGTACGGATGGTGGCTTTGGACAAATGAAGCACTCTGGCCGCCTCTGCGTTGGAGACGCCTTTGGCAATCAGCAAAAGAATTTCCTGCTCCCGCTGTGTCAGCGTGGGTTTTTCAGAGGCTTCTGGTTTTTCTGGCAAGCTGCCGCCGTGAAAATGACGCAGCAGTTTGCGTGCGAGATTGGGTTGAATGATGGTGCCGCCGGCATGCACTTCACAAATGGCTTCCAGCAGCTTTGTTTTCCCTGAAGCTTTCAGGAGATACCCGGAGGCCCCCGCTTGAATGGCTTCCAGAACTTTTTCTTCATTGTCAAAGACGGTGAAGATGAGAATTTCGGCACTGGGGCAGGTGGTTTTTATCTCACGGGTAACGGCGATGCCATCCATGCGTGGAAGCTCCAAATCCAACAAGACGACATCCGGCTTGAGCTCCGGAATGTCCACAACGGCGGATTCTCCTGAAAGCGCGGTGCCCACCAGTTGAATGCCGCCAGAAGCTTCGAGAATTTTGAGCAGAGACTTCAGGATTTGGACCTGGTCTTCGACGATATAGACGCGGATGGTTTTGGAAGAGGTGCCCATGGCTGCAAACCCGAAAGAGAGGTTAAGAGGAGATGGGAAACATAAATGAAATGCGGGTACCTTGTTGAGGGGAAGAGCGAATGTCAATGCTTCCACCCAAATGGAGCGCACGCTCTTTAAGGTGAATGAGCCCATAATGCCCGGGGGTGGGCCTGGAAACCTCAAAGCCTTTGCCATCGTCGCTGACCAGCAAAGACACGGTGTTGTCAAGGAAAAGCAATTCAACAACGACGGCCTGTGCCTGGGCATGTTTGGCTACGTTGGTAAGAGACTCCTGAAGCACACGAAAAAGTGCAAGCTGCGCTGAAGAAGAGAGTGGTTTTTCCATGCCGTTTTTTTTGAATTGGAGGCGGAGGCGAGAGCGCTCGGCGAAGGCCTGTGCATAGTCGCTCAGGCTTTGGGTGAGGTCAAAATCCCCCCGCATCATTTTGACGCTTCGACGCAACTCTTCGATGGAGTCCTCCGCCGTGGCTTTAAGTTCGCCGATTTCATGCAGCAACTTCTCCTCCTTCGTAAGCTGCAGCAAATATTCGCTTTGAAAAATGAGCGAACTGAGTGTTGCGCCCAGGCCATCGTGAATTTCCCGGGCAAGCCGATTGCGCTCCTCGGCGAGGGCATTTTTCTGGATGTTGTCCTGAAGCTCGACAATGGCTTTGTGTGCAAGCGTCTCGCGTCCGTTGAGGTAGACAAGGACATAGAGGATGACGAAATTGAGTGCGAGATACCAAAAGAGCGTCAACACATCAATGGCGTTGATTCCTTGTTGGAGCAGCTGGTCCAAGCGCAAAGTGATGGGCAAAACCAGCAGCGGCGGCAAAATGGAAATGGGTTTTGGAAACAGCAGCACAAAAAACATGGTGAAGAGCAGCTGCGTCGCAAGCAGAGGGTTTTCCAGACTGCCTTTGCCTGATTGAAGAATGAGCAGGACCATAAAAACAAGGTCCAGGCACAAAGAAAAATAGGTGGCCACGCGGCCTGCTACAGGGCGATGCAAAACGATATAGTTCGCCACTGCATAAAGCCACATGCCCATATAAATGCCCAAAGCAACGGGGCTTGAGAGTCTGAAATACTGGTTCCACGCAGGGACGAGGAACATGAGGAATACCATTCCCAAAAACAGCAGGCGTGCGAAAAACAGAGCTCTGGCTCTTGCAATGAAGCGCTCATTTTGCCAGCTGTCTGAAATTTCCTTCGAGGAAGGAAAGGGGCTAAGCCTCCATTCTGAGAATGCCTCCAAAAGGCTTTGGGGAAGCGCAGTGCTTTGCTCAGTGCCGTTTTTTGAAGAAGCCATGTGGTTTTTGTTTATATGTCGGCTTTCGTTGAAAGTGGTTGACTCATGAAGAAAAGAATTTCAGCCATGGTAATGGGTGCAGGAGGCATCGGCTGTCCAGCCCTTCTCTCTTTGGCCCAGTCCGGCGTCAGCAGAATTTGCATGGTGGATGATGACTTTGTGGAAGCCTCAAACCTGCCTCGACAACTTTGGCATTTGCCCGAAGACTTGGGAAAACCCAAAGTGGATTCTGCCTATGAAAAATTGAGCCGACAATTTCCGGAAGTCTCCTTCGAGCCTTTGCGTTTAAGGGTGGACAAGGAGAATGCCGCCACACTTTTTTCCAGGGAGGATGTTGTCATTGACGCCACGGACTCTCCCGACAACAAGCTGCTTTTTTCGCAGTTGGCCACACGCCATGCGCGCCTTTTTGTATCCGCGGGGGTGGCAGGGTGGATGGGCCAAGTCATGCGCATTGAGCCCGGGGGGCCATGCCTTCGGTGTGCATTTCCGGGGGACACACAAAAGCTCGCCTCTCCAAGTCAGCTGGGCGTTTTGGGCCCCATGGCGGGGGTGCTGGGTTTTTGGGCGGCGGCCTTGGTGGAAGCCCCCCCGTCTCCGGAAGGGGAGGCCTCCCTCCACTGGATAGACGCTCGCCGTTGGCGTACGGGGGTTTTGCGCATAGAAAAAGACAGCCAATGTCCCTGCAACCCAAAGGATGCGCCCTATGGATGAGCACATTCGCTATATGCGTCAGCACGCGCTCGAAGGCGTCGGCGAAGCCGGGCAAAAGCTCTTCTTTTTAACAAGGGTGGTTTGCGAAGGAGAAGGCCCCGTTTTGCAGACAGCCGCAGCCTATTTGGAGGCAGCAGGTTTTCAAATCTCCAGGAGAGCTACGCGCGTTTGCCCCGGCTTTGTGCCCCTGGCATGGCAAAGTCCGCCCGCGGGAAAGCCGCCTGCCCCCCCGCCCGCTAAGGCTTTCTGCCGCCAGAGCGGCTTTTTGGGCCAGCTTCCATGCGCCCGCCCGGAGGGTTTCGACTTTTGGGTACTCCTGGGCTGCCTCCAAGGACGCCCCGCCTTCCTCTTTGCGCGTGGCGAAAACCCCAAGCCCCTCCTGCTTTCCCCTCTGCAGGAAGCCGCCCCCGGCCCGGCGCATTTTGTTGCAGCCGCCTGGGCCGCCCTGGTTTTTGAAAAGCTTGCCCTGGGGCTTGGGCCAGAGGCGGGAGGCGGAAGCATAGGCCCCCTGGGAGAGGCCAAACTTTGGGGGCCGCCCTGAGAGAAAACCCGGAAGTCCCCGGAAGCGGGGCCGCCCTGGAGCGTCTGTTGCTTCACATGGAAGAAGCCTGGCCCCATGAGGCATGCGGCGCTTTGTTTATTTCCCTGTCCGGCCAGTGGCAATGGCACCCCATGGAGAATGTAGCGGCCCACCCCAGGCAGGCTTTCGCTTTTGGGGAGGCCTGGCTTGGGACGCTGCTTCAGGAAGAGAGAAAGCAGTCGCGGCTAGCCTGTTTGGTACATTCACACCCGGACGGGGAGGCGAATTTGTCACCGCTGGACATTCAAAGCCTGGCGCCAGGGGGCAGAGGGCTTTGGCCCCAGGCAATGCAGATGGTGGTTTCCGTAGGCGCAGAAGGCTGGAGGGCACTGTCCTGGTTCACCCCAAAGGGGGCGGGCTTTGAGCGCTTAGGGAGCCTAAGTCGTGCTTGTTTTGAGGCTCGAAAAAAAGAAAGGGTTGAGCTATAAGCTCCACACGCAGTTTTTATCCCTCTCTTCCCTCCGGAGAAATATGACGCAACAGAACGGCTTTGCAATTTGGTTGACAGGCATGTCCTGCAGCGGAAAATCAACCATTGCGAAATATATTGCAGCACGCTTGCGGCAAATTAACCGCCGCGTTGAGATTTTGGACGAAAACGAATTGAATGTTTTGTTCCCAGAGCAAAACGATGGCTTCGAAGGCCGTGCCTCTGTGGTCCGACGCCTCAGCTACCTTGCAGAAATGTTGACGCGAAACCAAATCGCCACCTTGGTAGCCGCCATCAGCCCCTCGAAGAGTTTGCGTGAAGAAGCGCGTCGAACGGTTGTGCGCTTTGTCGAAGTTTTTGTGGATTGCCCAACGGAAGTGTTGATTCAGCGAGACACCACAGGTCGCTACAAAAAAGCATTGTCGGGTGAAATTCCAAATTTCGTGGGCGTCACCGAGCCCTATGAGCCGCCCCATTCGCCGGAAGTGCTGATACGCTCCGATGAAGAAACCGTTGAGGGTGGCGCACACAAAGTTTTGAAAGCGCTGTTTGACTTGGGCGCGTTGACGGCTGCTGAGATGGAAACCATTGAAGCTTCGCGCGTGCAAATGGAGCTGCTTGAGAAACCGAAAACAGAGCCTTTGGCTTCCAAGAAGCGACCGAAGCCTCCCAAGGAAAACCAAAAACAGTTGCTGCTTTCTAAACCTGAAAAACCCGAACGCGCTGCTTCAGAAAAGCCTGCCGCAAAAGCGAGCAAGCCCACAGCCTCCAAGCCTGTCGAAAAGCCGACCAGCAAGTCGGAAAACAAACCAGCAAACAAGTCGGCAAGCAAACCCGCAAGCAAGTCAGAAAGCAAACCAGCGAGCAAGTCAGAAAGCAAACCCGCAAGCAAGTCGGCAAGCAAACCAGCAAGCAAGTCGGTAAGCAAACCAGCAAGCAAACCAGCAAGCAAGTCGGCAAGCAAACCGGCGAGCAAGCCGGCAAGCAAACCGGCGAGCAAGCCGGCAAGCAAACCGGCGAGCAAGCCGGCAAGCAAACCGGCGAGCAAACCGGCGAGCAAGCCGGCAAGCAAACCAGCAAGCAAGCCGGAAAACAAACCGGCGAGCAAACCGTCCAAGAAGAAACCGGCCACGACAACAGCGCGAAAGAAGAAATAGCCTCCCCGCCATGCCCATTGTGTCGCACGTTGCCGAAATTTTGCCGCCGTATGCGCGGATGCATGAGGCTTGTGAAAAATTGAAGTCCTTTTCCTCCGCGCTGGTTGCGCTTTCAGGAGGTGTAGACTCGGGGCTGGTGCTAAAACTGGCGGTGGAGGCATTGGGCACCAACCATGTGGTGGCGGCCACAGCGCGCTCTGTTTTTTTCACTCAAGAAGAAATGGAAAGCGCGAAAGCCGTGGCCAGACAGCTGGGTGTGCGGCATTGCTGGCTGGAAATGCATCCACTGGAAGATGCGAACGTCGCTCAAAACAGTGTGGAGCGTTGTTATTTTTGCAAGCGCAATTTAGTTTTGGCGCTGACGGAGTTGAAAACGCGGTTGTCCCTGGATGTTATTCTGGACGGCAGCAATGCGGATGATGCTCTGGCGCATCGCCCGGGGCGGCGCGCCTTGAGAGAAGGCAACATATACTCCGTCCTGGCGGAGACGGGTTTTAGCAAGCAGGAGGTGCGAGCTTCCTCCCGGCATTGGGGGCTACCGAATTGGGACAGGCCACAGGCGGCATGTTTGGCCACGCGCATCCCCCATGGAGAAGCGTTGAGCGCTTCCAGTTTGGAGCGCGCAGGCCGCGCGGAAGCGGCGCTCAGAAAGCTGGGGCTTCGGGTGTTTCGCGTACGCCACCATGGCAGCATTGCGCGTCTTGAATTGGAGCAGGAGGCCTTTGCATTGTTGGCGGATGCAGCGTTTCGGGCGCAATGCATTTCCGCGGTGCAAGAAGCGGAATATCTCTTTGTAACGGTGGACCTCAAACCCTATTCAACCTGAAACCAGTCTAAAATTCGAGCAGGAGTCCGGCTTTCAGTGCAAGATATGTTTCTCGAATCATGCCACCTTCCGGCCGGGTTTCAGCCACGAATGTGTCTTTGAAAAAATTCCAGGACATGTCCAGCCTGTAGCCCAGAGGGCCATGTATTTTTCCTGAAACGGCGCCCCCTATTCTGTAGCCGATGCTGCGGACGTCTCCATAGGCCTCCCTCACCACCCTGCCGGGCTTGGGTTGAATGAACGCATTGCCATAGAGAGAAAAGCGGATGAAGGGCCACGACAGCTCCGCATCCGCGCCAATGCTCATGGAGCGCCTGCGTGTATTGGGAAAAAGCAAGCCAATTTCCTGCAAGTCGTCGCTTTGGAAATTCTTCTCCCAATAGCCAAGGCTCACCAAAGCTTGCAAACCCATGCCGCTGGAAGAGGGCTTTAGAAAAAAATGACGGTAGAGGGCTTCGGCGGACCAATGGACTTCCTGAATTGTCAAAATCGCCGCCGCTTCCGCAGAAAACTTCTTTCTCGCGCGGCCATAGCCCACCTCTGTGCGAAGCCCTAGCCCCTCCCAGAAAGAGGGCGTTAAGGAAGCCAGGGGGAAATACTCCGCCTGGAGGAAAACACCCCCATAGGCTCCCGAAGAAAAATCCTTGTTCCCCCGGCCGTCTTTAGGCAGCTTGTCAAAAGCAATGCAGGAATTCCTTCCAGGGCGAATGCACAGCGAGCGCCATGAGGAGGTGCCCTGAAAGGCAATGCGCAAAAACGGCGTTTGAGGCTCGGAAAGCTGCGGCCTTAAATCCATGGTCGGCATTTCCTTGGCTGCCTCGCCCTTATGCTCGGCCAGTATTGCGGAGGGTGCAGAGGAAGAAGGCCCAGGTGCTCTTTTCTTCGAGGCCTCTGCTTCCATCTGTATCTCTACGGCGGCAAAAATGGCCCTGGCCAGGCGCTGCGAAAGCTCCTGCGTCAGCAAACCCTGACTCAAGGGCAGGCGGCGATGCCAAAGCTGTGCGCCCGCTCTGTCCCAAATGAATATGTCCACATGGCCGCCTTCCACCTTGCCCCAGACAGCGACGACGACTTCAGGAAAACGCACGGCAGTTTGCGAAAAACCCGCTGCTGTTTGCGCATCCGCAATGCCCAGGCGTGCAGCCCCGCTCAGATAGGCTTGCAAAGACATGGGCGCCGCCGCCGTGTGTTCCAAAATCGCGTTCTCAACCTGATGGCTCAAACGCCTGCCCACGTCCGCCTGAAACTCCAACACCACCACTTCCTGAGCCCAGGACAAACACGCAATCAACCACGAAAACAGAACTGCTTTATGCCGCATACCCTTTCTTTTAGGCCCTCTGGGGGCGCAAGTCCAACACTCCTGCCAACCTCCGCCTCCAAAACAACCTAGGGACATATGCGGAGTGCTACCCCTTTTCATTCATAAAATCTCAAAAAATACATATGTCTGCAGAACTACCCCCTTGCCTGCACATCTTCTAAGTCTCCAAGGGAAAGCGGGGGAGCCCCTCTCTGGAGGGCCCTTGTTTCCCAGCCCCCTTAGTCTTTCTCCCTGCATTCTCCCTGCATTGCCCTCGGGTGTGGGAAGGGGGCCCCCCCCTCGCTACGGAAGAGGCCGTTATTTAAAATTCAAGTCGCCACAAACCGGGGGCTTTGGGCTATAGCCTGCGCACATGGACATTGTTGTGAATGGTGAAAAAAGAGACATAGAAAAAAATATGTCTCTGGCCGCTTTGTTGGCAAAACTCGGCCTCCAGGAACTGCCCCTGGCTGTTGAGTTAAATGGTCACGTCATTAAAAGGCAGCACCACGCTGTAACCCCATTGCGCGAAGGCGACAGGCTTGAAATTGTCACCTTCGTTGGAGGAGGATGAATATGGAGTTTTTGGAGCTGGAGTTGTCAGAGCTGTCAGAGGGGCTTTTGCCCGTAGATGAGGCTGCGCCCCCCATTGTAAACACGCCTTTGCGCATTGCAGGCCGCGTCTTCCAGTCGCGCCTCATTGTGGGCACGGGGAAATACGCCAATTTCGAAACCATGCAGGCCTGCCATGAGTTTTCAGAAACCGAAATGGTGACGGTGGCGGTGCGCCGCCTGGACATGAAGGCTGTGGGCGAAAAGTCTTTGCTGCATTGGATAAACCGGAGCAAAATCCAACTGCTCCCGAATACGGCCGGGTGTTACTGCGCGCAGGAGGCCATCCGCACCTGCCACCTCGCCGAGGAATTGGGCCTGTCCAAATGGGTCAAACTCGAAGTCATCGGCGACAAACTCACCCTCTTTCCGGATGTGGAAGAAACCCTCAAGGCCGCCCGCGTCCTCGTTAAGGAGGGCTTTGTCGTCCTCCCCTATGTGACGGACGACCCTGTCGCCTGCAAAAAACTCGAAGACTTGGGCTGCGCCGCCGTCATGCCCCTGGCCGCCCCCATCGGCTCTGGGTTGGGCATCCGCAACCCCCACAATATCCGCCTCATTGTGGAGGCGGCCCAGGTGCCTGTCATCGTCGATGCGGGCGTCGGTACGGCCTCGGATGCGGCTTTTGCCATGGAGTTGGGGTGCGACGCTATTCTCATGAATACAGCCATTGCCGAGGCCAAACAGCCAACGCGTATGGCGCAGGCCATGCGGCTTGCCGTCGAAGCAGGCCGCGAGGCTTTTCTCGCAGGACGCATTCCCATGCGCGCCCATGCCTCGGCTTCCAGCCCGCTTTCGGGGCTCCTTGGAAACCTCCGGTGAAACTGCTCGCCATCAGCCCTGGCACCCCGGAACACACCTGGGTGCCCAAGCTTCGGCAACTCCTCCCGCTGGGAAACCAGCTGGCCTTTGTCTTTCGCGATACCTCCCTCTCCGCTTCCAGCTACTTCCAAAAGGCACAGCAACTGGCTGCCCTCTGCCGCTCTGCCCATGTCGCTTTCTTTGTACACCGCCGCCTGGACATGGCCCTTGCCCTTGGGGCCCACTTGCACCTTCCCAGTTATGGCTTTCGGCCCTCCCAGGTGCGGCCCCACCTTCCTGCGGACTTGCTGCTTTCTGTCTCCGTCCATGACGAGAAAGAAGCGCACAAAGCCCTGGGCGCTGACTTTGCCCTCGTCTGCCCGGTTTTTTCTCCGGGCTCTAAACCGCGCACTCCGCTGGGGCCTTCGGGCTTTTTTCGCCTGGCCCAATGCCTCCCCTGCCCGGCCTGGGCTTTGGGGGGAGTGGCCCCCTCCCGCCTCCGGCAGCTGCCTGGACTTGCCGGCGCCGCCGTCTCCTCCGCCCTCTGGTTGGCCTCTCATCCCCTCCAGGTGGCCCAGGCGCTGCTCTATGAAATAAACACCTCCCCACATTCGAAAACAGACACAGTCTGAAACGCTGAAATACGCCCCACAACCCGGGCTGAAAACCAAAAACTCAGGGCGGCAGCGTTGCTTTGGCGTCTTTTTCCCTTTTTGCCTTGCGCTGAGTTAGGTAGTCGCCTGTGGCTGACGCTTTCGCATTGGAGCTCTCAAACATCGGCAAGCGCTTTGGCGCCCATTGGGCGCTGGCGCATATCAGCTATCGCCTGCCGGTTTCACGCTCGCTTTTGCTGACAGGCCACAACGGCTCTGGAAAAACAACGCTGCTGCGCCTGCTGGCCACCGCCCTTCAGCCTTCGCTGGGGCAGCTGCGCGTGCTGGGTATGGAGGCGAAGCAGGAGGCGCCTGCCATTCGGCGAAGCACCGCTTTGCTTTCGCATGCCAATTACCACTACGAGGACTTGAGTGCGGAGCAAAACCTCCGCCTGCTCGCAAGGCTTTTGGGGAAAACCGAGGACATCCCCCGCCTCCTGGAGCGCGTGGGGCTTTTTTCCCGCAAACAAAGCCCTGTGCGACAATTCTCCGCCGGTATGCGAAAACGCCTCGCCATTGCTCGCCTCCTTCTCAAAGCCCCCAGGCTGGCCCTTCTGGATGAGCCCTTTGGCGAGTTGGACCCTGCCGGCATCGCTGACATGGAAAACCTCATCCGCGAGCTCAAAAGCCAGGGCACTGCCCTGGTCCTAGCTACCCATTTGGTGGAGCAGGGGCTTTCTCTTACGGAGTCGCGCCTCCACCTCCACCAGGGGCGCATCCAGGAGGCCTCTTGAAACCCGGCTTCTTCTCCAATGTCTGGGCCACCCTCGCCAAGGACTTCCACATTGAGTGGAAAACCAAGGCCCGCCTCAATGCCCTCGTCTTCTTTGCGGTCGCTACCCTCTTTATGTTCTCCTTCGCCGTGGGGCCCAATGTGGACTCCAAGGCCGCCCACGCTTCCGCCTATATGTGGTTGGGCATCCTCTTTGCCAGCGTCCTCTCCCTCGGGGAGTCCTTCCGCCTGGAAAGCGAAAACCATGCCCTTGAGGGGCTTCGCCTCGCCCCCATCTGCCTTCGGGCTTTCTTCCTGGGCAAAGCCATTGCCAATGCCCTCCTCCTCTGGGTTTTGTCTCTGGTGGTTGTTCCGCTTACCCTTGCCCTCTATAATGTGGACGTCCAGGGCGCCTGGTTTGCCCTCCCCCTCGTCCTCCTGGGGGGGTCGGCTGCCATCGCCGCCCCGGGTACTTTTTATGCCGCCATCGCCTCCAATGCCCGCTCCAAGGACATCCTCTTGCCTTTGCTCATGTTTCCTGTCCTGGTCCCCGCGCTTGTGGCCTGTGTCAAAGCAACCTCCCTTCTCCTGGAGGCAGACCCGATGCGACAGCTCTCCTCCTGGTTGGGTTTGCTTGCCGCCTTCTGCCTGGTGTATTGGGTTTTGGGCGCCTTGCTTTTCCCCTACGTCGTGGAGGGGGACTAGGCGCTTTGCTTCACTTTGCCGTGCTTTGCTTTGCCGTGCTTTGCCTTGGAAACGCGCTATGTCACCCAAACTCAAAAACCAACTCCTCGCTGTGGGCGCCCTGGTTGTTGCCGGGGGGGCCTTGTTGTTTGTCACTCAAAGCAGCCTGGGGCAAAACCTCATATATTATTGGACGCCCAGCGAAATGCTGGCCCAGGGGGACAAAGCCATCGGCCCCCTCATCCGCTTGGGGGGCCTGGTGGAAGAAGGCTCCATCCAAGAGGTATGGGAGGGGGCCCAATACCACCTCCACTTCCGCGTCTGCGATGGCGAGTCCACCGAAAAAACCTGTGTCGCCGTGAAGGCCTCCGAGGTACCCCCGCAAATGTTCCGCCCCAACATCGGCGTCGTCATTGAGGGCCATTTTGACAAAAACAACCTCTTCTCCTCAAAGCGCCTCATGGTGAACCACTCCAATGAGTACGAAGCCCCCCATGACGAAAAGCCGCCGCTGGACTGGAAAAAATCGGTTTCTGACAATGCTTCTGCCCCCTCCGAGGGGAAAACCCGGTAATGTAAACAACCCGCCCCTTAGCTTGAGGTACCTGTGAATTCCACCCTTGGCTATTCCAGCATCGCCCTTGGCCTGCTTTCGGCTGTGCTGGCCTTCGTCTTCGCCTTCATCTGCGCCAATGCCAAGCAGCCCCAGCTGGCCGTTTGGGTGCGCCGCTGCCTCTATGCCTTCGCGGCCTGCATGCTGTTTTCAAACTTTGTCATGGTAAAGGCCCTCTTGGAGCATGACTTTGCCGTCAAATATGTCGCCCAAGTCGGTAGCCGGCTGACGCCTGTGCATATTACGGTGGTGTCCTTGTGGTCGGCCCTGGAGGGCTCCATCCTCTTCTGGGGAGGCGTCCTCGGGGCCTACGTCGCGGCCTTCGCCTGGAGTGTACGCAAGGAAAGCAACCCCCAGTGGGTGTGGGCCCTGGGGGTGATGGCGGCCGTCTCCGTCTTCTTTGCTGCCCTCATCGCCTGGCCTGCCAACCCCTGGGGAATAACCAGCCCTCCCTTTCCTTTGGGGGCGGATGGGCCGGGGCCTAACCCTCTTCTTCAAAACCACTGGTTGATGATTTTTCACCCCCCTGCCCTCTACCTGGGCTACGTCGGGATGACGGTGCCTTTTGGCATCGCCGCGGGGGCGCTCATTTCAGGCAACCTCGATGACAGCTGGGTAAAGCCTTTGCGCCAGTGGACTTTGGTGCCGTGGCTTTTTTTGAGCATCGGCATTGTCCTTGGCGGGTGGTGGGCCTACGCCGTCCTGGGCTGGGGCGGCTATTGGGCGTGGGACCCGGTCGAAAACGCGTCGCTTCTGCCTTGGCTGACAGCCACCGCCTATATGCACGCTACGCTGGTGTTAGAGCGCAAACGCGCCCTCAAGCTGTGGACTTTGGCCCTGGCCTTCGTGAGTTTCATCCTCACCATCCTCGGCACGTTTATGACGCGCTCGGGCGTTTTCAACTCTGTGCACGCTTTTACGCAGTCGAGCATCGGCCCTGTGTTTCTGGGCTTCATTGCGGTGCTGTGCATTTTCGCCGTGCTGCTTTTTGCCTGGCGAAGTGCAGGCCTTGTCTCCGAAACCGCCAGCCTGGGCTGGGTTTCCAGGGAAATGTCTTTGCTGCTTGGAAACCTTGTCCTGGTTACCCTCAGCTTCACTGTGCTTTTGGGGACTGTCTTCCCCCTTGTCACCGAGGCCTTCCTCGACAAGAAAATCAGCGTCGGCGGCCCCTTCTTTAACCAATTTGCCTTCCCCTTCGGGGTTGCCCTCGTCTTCCTCATGGGGTTGGGGCCCGCCCTCCCCTGGGGCAAACTGCGCGAGAGGGGCATTCCCAAGCGGCTGTGGGTGTCTTTGCTGCTGGGCGCGGCAACCGTGGCAGCCTGCCTGCTTGCAGGGCTTCGGGAGCCCTGGTCCCTGGCCATGTTCGGCTGCGCGGCTTTTGCGGCGGCCACCACTTGCTACGCCCTGCTTATGCCGGCCTGGGTGCGCCAAAGCCAGCACAAGGAGAGTTTCTTCGGGGCACTGTGGCAAAGCGCTGTGCGCGTGCCTCGGCGCTTTGGCGGTTTTGTGGTGCACATTTCTTTTCTGGTCACCATGGTGGCGGTGGCGGCTTCTTCGGCTTATGTGGCCCATACGCCGCCCACAACGCTGAAGCGGGGGGAGACGCTGAAGGTGGGCAGCTACCACATCCGCTTTGAGGGCTTTGGCAGGGGCCAGGAGAGCAACCGCTCCTTCGTGGGCGCCAACATCAGCATCCTCTCCCCCAAGGGCCAGCTGCTTCCTATGCATGGCACCCAAAGCCCCCGCCTCAACTATTACCCGCGGATGAATGAGCCCATCGCCTCCCCGGCGGTGGAGACGGGGCTTTGGCGTGACGTTTATGTCTCCTTGGTGGCCTTCAATGAGGAGGCGCAGACGGCGACGCTCAACGCCTGGGTTTTCCCCCTGGTGGGGTGGATTTGGTACTCCCTCTTGCTTTTGTCCCTAGGCTGCGTCTGGGCCCTCCTGCCTGTCAGGACAAGCCCCTCCGGAGCCATACAAGTGGCCATGCCTCCGGCGGGGGCCAGCCCCCTTCCGGGGCTACCTCCGCCGCCAAGGGAAAATGCTTCGCCAGAAAACCCGCCCCCTGGAGAAAAACCATGAAGCGGGTGTTTTGGGCTTTGCTTGTTTTTGTCCTTCTGGGTGTCCTCCTTTTTGCCATGCGCCAGGGCTTTGGGAAAAACCCCCGCACCGTCCCCTTCAAGTTGTTGGGGCAGGCCGCCCCTGCTTTTTCTATCCCCACCCTGGAGGGGGGGCAGCTTGGCCTGGAAGCACTTCGCGGGCGGCCTGTCGTCATCAACTTCTGGAGCAGCTGGTGTGCGCCTTGTGCGGAGGAAGCCCCGGCGCTTGAAAAGTCCTATCAAAAATGGGGGCAGAAGGTGGCTTTCGTGGGCGTCGTCTTTGAGGACTCAGAAGCCAATGCGCGCAACTTCCTGCGAAGGCACCCGGCCAGCTATCCCCAGCTCTTCTCGCCGGTTTCTACCATGGCCATTGACTATGCGGTGACGGGTGTCCCTGAAACCTATTTCCTTGACGAGCAGGGGAAAATCATCGGCAGGTATGCTTCTCCCATTCCTACGCCTGAATATTTTGACTTCCTCCTTCTGGACTTCCGGATGCAAAGCCTTGCAAACCAAAACCCGCAGCTCAAAGACGCTCTGCTGAAAGAGGCCTTGCAAAACCCTTCGGCGCTTTCGGACTCCTGGCTCAAAGAGGCTTTGCTTGCGGATTCCAGGCTTGGGTTTTTGCTCCTTTATTTCCGGTTTGAAGCCAGTTTGCGCGAAAACCCCAAGCACCGTCCTCTCATGCTGAAAAATGTCTTGCTCAACCCTTCGGCACTCAAAGACAGCGTGCTTGGAGAGCTGCTCCTTGGGCACCCTGAGCTCAAAGACAATTTGTTGCACAATGCCTTTCTCCAATATCCAAACCTCAAAGCCACCTTGCTTAAAGACGCTCAAGTCAAAGAAGCCTTGAGCCAAAACCCCCGCTTCAAAACCCTCTTTCTTCAAGGAGCTTCCCCATGAATGTCCGCGCCCTTTGCCTTTGCCTTGCCTGGGGGTGGCTTGCCGCTTCCCCCGCCTGGGCGCAAACCCTGGAGGACATTCACGCCGAGCACGCCCCCTTGCGCGAAGGCATGCAGCCTCTGGCGCCCAAGCTTGAGGCGCGGGTGCAAAAACTGGGAAAAGAAATCCGCTGCCCCCAGTGCCAGGGACTCTCGGTGGCGGACTCCGGCTCCTCCTCCGCCCGCGCGCAAATGGACAAAATCCGTGAGCTTGTGCTGGAAGGAAAGAGCGACCAGGAAATCCACGACTTTTTTGTCTCACGCTATGGGGAATGGGCGCTTTTGGAGCCCACCAAAAGCGGCTTTAACCTTGTCCTCTATTTTGCGCCTTTTGTGCTGCTTGCCCTGGGCCTGGGCCTCCTCTTCGGGAGGCGTTCTCGGGCTGCTCCCCCTCCCGCTCTGCTTCCTTCCCCGGGCACTGGCGCGGCGGCTGCTTCGGCCGACGTGGCTTTTCCGCCTCCTGCGGAAGGCAGCCATGCTGCGCGCGTACTTCGTGAGGTGGACGCTCCCCCGCCGGCTCCGCCCAAGGAAAACCATGCGGCCCTCGCCCTCTATGCGCGCTATGAAAACTTGCTTGGGCAACTTCGAGAGCAGCGCGAAGAGCAACACCTGCTTTCCAAAGAAGAAGCTCTCACAGAGGAGGCGCGGATTTTGGAAGAGGCCGTCGCTTGCCTTCGCCAACTGGAGGAGGCTTGGCCTGGTGGTGGTACGCCACCAGAGGCTTCAAAAGCCCCTGCCGCTTCTGTCTCTGCCGCCGTTCGACAGCGCCTTTGGATAACGGCCGCGGGAGGAGCCCTCCTGGGTTGCGTTGTCGTCCTCTCCTTCCAGGCGTTGATGAAACAAGCAGAAGTGTCTGGGCAGGCCGCTGCTTCCCTGCCGAACCCTCATGCGCATATGGGGGAGGATGCGGAGCTAAAGGCGGCCTTTGAATATTTCAACATCAACCCGGCGGACCTGGATGGGGCCGCCTATTTGGCCAAACTCTTCCTTCAGCGCGGACAGTGGGATGATGCGGCAGCGCTCGTCCTGATGGGCTCACGCGTGGACCCTCTCCATGTGCCCTTTCGCGTTTACCGCTGCCTGCTTGAAGGCATCAACACCGAGGAGCCCGCGAAACGGCGCGCGCAGGCAGACGAGTTGGCCAAGCTGTTTGCCACCTACGACGGGGCCTATGAGGCCGCCTATTGGGCCGCCGCGCTCTACAGCTCGCTGGAAGACAAACCCAAAGCCCTGGCCATGCTCCTCGCCTTCAAGGAACACGCCCCCTTGGAGGAGTTGCCTCCCCAGCTAGAAGCGTTGATTGCCGAAAACCAATAGACTCTGAAGGGTCTGGAGGAGGCCAAGCAGTGCCTGCCCCGGAGGCTCTTCTTCCAGGGCGGCCTGTATGCGGCAAAGCTCTGCCTGGTAGCGCTTGAGGGCGGCAAGCACAGCCTCGCGGTTGGCCATGCAAATGTCTGCCCACAGCGCAGGGTCGCTCTTCGCAAGACGCATGAAGCTGAAAAACCCAGGCCCCATGCCCGCACGCAAACCCGGGCTGCCTGTGTCCAAAATGCCGGCCAGCGCAAAAGCCAGCAGGTGCGGCAAATGGCTGGTGCAGGCCACAATTTCATCGTGCTCTTGGGCCGTCATCTCCACCACTTCGGCCCCCAGGGCTTGCCAAAAAAACCGCACCTCCCCTTGGGCTCGGGCTGCCAAACCCTCGTGGGAGATTAACAACACATGGCTGCCTGCAAACAAATCCGCCCTCGCCGCCCGGGGGCCTGTTTGCTCCCCTCCCGCCATGGGGTGACAGGGTACAAAATGGGCCGGCAACCCTCCCAAAGAGGCCTTCACTTGTGCCAGTACATTCTGCTTGCTGCTTCCCAAATCCATCCACAACATGCCCTGCCTCAACGCAGGCCCCAATGGCTCAAGTACCTCCGGCAAACAGCGCATCGGCATGGCCAAACACACCAAATCCGCCCCCGCTGCCTCCTTGAGGGGGATGGCTACGTCCACCGCCCCCAGGGCCTTCGCTTCCTCCAGGGCCTCGGGGTTGCTGTCTGCACCCCATATGCCAAGCCCCGGAAACGCCTTCTTCGCGGCCAGGCCCAAAGAGGCCCCCATCAGGCCCGTGCCTACAATGGCCATGCTGCCAAACGCTCTGCCTCCTTCGCTTAAACGCACCATAAGTTTTCCTTTTGTTTGCTTCGAATTTCTTTATGGAAATTTATTTTACATAACGGTAGACTCCTCATTGCTTCTAAAAAACAGGGGGGAACTCAACTGCTGTCTCTCCTCCCCTGTCGAAGGTTTGCCAAACAGGGGGAGGGCTCCAAAGTCTCCCAAAAAGACGAAAGAGAAAGACGAAAGAGGATGCTTGCTCGAAGAGGATATTTGCTGAACGTCACATTTTTTTCTTGGCTTAAGTGTCGGTGAAAAAATCTGCTATAACTAATATTGAGAAATTCGGAGAAGCAGCCAGGCCGCATGGAGGGGAAACAGAAGCCGGGGGCTGAGCCCTAAGAAACTCCAGCCCACGAGGATATTGGGGATTATGCATTAAGTCACTCGGGAATACTTCCAGAATGTGGAGTCCTAGCATGAAAGGTTTGTTCGGCGACTTGCAGACGATGCCTATAGAAGAAGCCATTGTCTACTTGGGTAAACAAAGAGCCTCAGGGACGCTTAACCTGGAACGCGGGTGGATACGCAAGCAGCTGCGCCTTCAAAAAGGAAGCGTCGTCAATGCCAGCTCGAATGACCCGCGTGAATTCCTCGGCCAGTTTCTGATTAACCTGGGCTACATTACGGAAGAGCAGTTTCACCGCGCCTATGAGACACAAAAGAAAACCAAAGTCTTCTTAGGGCGCATCCTCGTTATGACGGGGGCTGTGAGCGAAAAAACCATCTTCTCGGTGCTCAACTTCAAAATGCGCGAAACCCTCTTCGAAACCTTCCTCTGGGAGGAGGGCTCCTTTGCTTTCCTCCCTGAAAAAGCGCAAATCACCCTCTCTGAGCTTAGACTCTGCGCCCCCCTGCTGGAAATGTATGCCGATGGAAAAAAACGAAAAGAGCAATGGAAAACCATTCGCCAATTGCTTCCTTCTACGGACATTCACTTTCGCGTTTCCAAAGAAAATTTCGCCCAAATGCCGCCCCAAACCTCTTTGGATGCGCGCATTGTGCAGCTGGCGGAGGAAAACCACAACATTGCCGAAATGGCCCTGCAGCTGCATGCGACGGACTTCTTTCTCTTCCAACACATTTATACTCTGGTGAAGGCCGGCATTCTCTCTCCTAGAAAAAAGCATGCCTTTCTCCATACGCAGGAAGAAGAGGAGGCCTCCACCAGCAAGTCTTTGCTGCAACGCGCACAGTCCTGCCTCAAAGAGGGCGAGTTGCGCGAGGCTTCTGTCCTGGCCAAACGGGCCCATGCACGTACGCCCACGGCGGAGACCATGGCGCTTTCGCAGACGACGGAGCGCCACCTCCTGCAGGAATTGCGAAACAAATGGCTGGAGCAAAAACGGACCCCTGTCCTCACCCTCCCGGTGGAGCAGCTGAAACAACTGATGCTGACGACGCCTGAGCGCTACCTCCTGTCTCGCGTGGATGGCAAACGCAGCCTCTCGGCCATTATCCACGTCAGCCCCCTGCGGGAAGTGGAAGCCATCAGCTTGTTCGAGCACTTCTGGGAGAAGGGGTGGGTCAAATTCCTGCAGTCCGACAGCGTAGAAAACACTTCGGAGCGCATACGCCCTATGCTCAACGTGGCAAGGCCTACCCTTTGAGGCAAGCTGAAGTCCGGGCGGCCGCATTGGGAAGTCACCCTCCCCCCTGCCGTCATGCTGTGCGCAGCAGTCGCAGAATGCAGGCTGCGCCCCCGGACATGGATGTTGCGAGCACATATTTCCAAGCAATAACAGGTGCTTGCTGGAAATTGTCCTGCACAGCGGGCGGTCGCTTTTTGCCCCTACAAAACCCTACCAGCGCATGTGAGAAAATGCAGCGGCAGGAATCGGTTTGCCAAGTCTTCCGGCAATTTGCTAGAAGGCCTCCCTGAACTTTGCAAAATTCACTTGTTCAAGCAGCATGCTGGCTGCTTCTCGCATACCCATTTTTGGATAGAGGATTCTATGAAGGTAAACACAATCGTTGCTCTCGTGGTTGGGTTGATTGCTGGCTTCGTCTTGGGCAGCATGGTTGGCCCCCCCCGTAAGAAGGAGCCGCCGCCTGTTGTAGCAGAAAAAGCCGCCGCCGTTGAAGAGCCGCCTCCTGCAAAAGCCCCGACACCGCCGCCCAGGCCTGCTGCACCTCGTAAACCTTCCACAACCGTTCACCGTGTCCCCGTTGGAAACGCGCCTGTCCTGGGGCCTGCGGATGCGCTGGTGACGGTTGCTGTCTTTTCCAGCTTCCAATGCGGGTTTTGCGCAAAACTGGATGAAATGCTTGTGGCGCTCCAAAAGGAAATGGCCGAAAAAGGAAAACCTTTTCGCATCGTCGCGAAACAGTTTCCGCTCGACAACCAAAAAAACGCCAGGCCCGCAGCGATGGCAGCTTTGGCGGCGGGGGCTCAAGGCAAATACTGGGAAATGAGTGAGCTGATTTTCAAAAACATCCGAGCCCTGGATGAGGCTGCGTTGAAAGGTTATGCGCAGCAGCTTGGCCTGGACATGTCCAAATTCGAGGCTGGCTTGCAAAACAAAGCCTTTGAAGCTCAAATCGAAGAGGACTTGGAGTTGGGCGCCGACGTGGGCGTCCGGGGAACACCGGCTTCCTTCGTCAACGGGCGCTTCGTTTCTGGCGCCTGGCCCAAGGAGGATATGGAGTCGCTCATTGAAGAAGAAATGGACAAAGCACAGAAACTGGTTGAGCAGGGTACGCCTGCTGCCGGCGTCTATGAGAAAATTCTGGAGGCCGCCAAAGTCATCGACAGAAGCAACATTCCCATCCCCCCCAATGCTCCCAGCAAGGGGCCCAAAAACGCCCCCGTTACCATGCTCATCTGGTCGGATTTTGGATGTGGCTTTTGCTCCAGAGTCAACCCCACACTCAAAGAGCTTCAGAAAAAATACCCCACTCAGGTGCGCTTTGTTTTCAGACACCTTCAGCTAAACCGCAACTCAAAAGCAGCAGAAGCCTCCATGGCCGCCCATGCGCAGGGCAAGTTCTGGGAAATGCATGACATCCTCCTCGAAAACCAAAAGGCCTTGGATGTGGATTCTCTGGCCACCTACGCCGAAAGACTGAAGCTGGATAAGAAGAAATTCCAGGCTGCGCTGCTTAACAATACCTATGCCGACTACGTCAAAAACGACTCGGCCACCGCTAAGGAATTCTCCATCAACGGCACCCCCACTTTCATCATCAACGGCAAAGAAATTTCCGGCGCTCAATCCGTAGAGGCTTTTTCGAGAGTCATTGACGCTGCTTTGCGCAAGGCAACAGCTTCGCCACCCAAGAAATGAGCAGCTAACCTCGCAAGCTTGCCCCCGCCCCTCACAACAGGGGGGCAGGGGTGGGGTTGCCCCCCCCCTTTGAAGAAAGAGAATTGTATGAAGGCCCACACGGCAACCGCTCTGGCGCTTGGCTTGCTTGTCGGCTTTGCCTCCCTCAGTGCGGTGGGTTGCCGCTCCCTGGGCTCTAAAACTCCCGCGGTAGAGAGTGCTGCAACGGAAGCCTCGCCTTCACCTTGTGCCCCCTGCCCTCCCTGTCTGCAGGTTGAAGGTGAAGAGACCAAGGCCTCTCCTCCGCCGCCACCCTGGCTTGCGCCACCTCGTAGACCTTCCACAACCATCCACCGTGTCCCCGTTGGAAATGCGCCTGTCCTGGGGCCTGCGGATGCGCTGGTGACAGTTGTCGTCTTCTCAAGCTTCCAATGCGCTTTTTCTGCAATGCTGAATGAAACGCTTGTGGCGCTCCAAAAGGAAATGGCCGAAAAAGGAAAACCTTTTCGCATCGTCGCGAAACAGTTTCCTCTTGAATTCCAAAAAAACGCCAGGCCCGCAGCCATGGCCGCCCTGGCGGCGGGGGCTCAAGGCAAATATTGGCAAATGCATGCGTTGCTTTTTCAGAACATGCAAGACGTGGCGGAGGATTCGCTCAAAAACCATGCAAATCAGCTTCGCCTCAACATGTCCAAATTCAATGCTGCCTTGAAAAACAAAACCTTTGAAACCCAGATTGAAGAGGACCTGGAGCTGGGCTCCGACGTGGGCGTCCGGGGAACACCGGCTTCCTTCGTCAACGGGCGCTTGGTTTCCGGCGCTTGGCCTAAAGAGGATTTGGAAGCGCTCATTGAAGAAGAAATGGCTACAGCACAGAAGCTGGTTGAGCTGGGAATGCCGGCTGCGCGCGTCTATGAGAAAATTCTGGAGTCTGCCAATGCCGTCGACAGAAGCAACATTCCTATCCCCCCCAATGCTCCCAGTAAGGGGCCTAAAAACGCCCCCGTTACTGTGCTTATCTGGTCGGATTTTGAATGTGTCTTTTGCTCCATTGTCAACCCCACGCTCAAAGAGCTTGAGGAGCGATACCCCTCCCAGGTGCGCTTTGTTTTTAGACACCTTCAGCTAAACCGCAACTCAAAAGCAGCAGAAGCCTCCATGGCCGCCCATGCGCAGGGCAAGTTTTGGGAAATGCATGACCTCCTCCTCGAAAACCAAAAGGCCTTAGAGCTGGATTCTCTGCTCACCTACGCCCAAAGGTTGAATTTGGATTTGAAAAAATTCAAACATGCGCTGGATAACAACACCTATGCCGACTACGTCAAAAACGACTCGGCCACCGCCAAAGAATTCTCCATCCGCGGCGCCCCCGCTTTCATCATCAACGGCAAAGAAGTTTTAGGCGCACAACCTATAGAGGTTTTTTCGAAAGCCATTGACGATGCTTTGCGCAAAGCCAAGCGGCCTCCAGCCAAATGAATGTGAGGCCGGTTTCACGGCGCCCAACAAAGCCTCCACAATCAACCACCGTGCGACGCACAACCACCGTGCGACGCACAACCACCGTGCGACGCACAACCACCGTGCGACGCACAACCACCGTGTGGCGCATGTGAAGCAATGCGAAAACATGTCGCCTCTTTGCAAGAAGCGTTGGCAAGCAGGTGTGGGCGTGGCAGATTGCTGTCCGTGCTTTTACACTTTTCCTTGCTTGGCCTGCAGCTCCTATGCGTCCTGTGTCTTTGCCTCATTCTCATCCACGCCTTCGAGCGTAGTTTGGGCACAGGGTTGATGGTGTTGTTGATTCCTTTTTATACGGTCTACTACGCCTTCTTTCAGTTTGAGCACCGCTTCCGAAGGTGGATTGTGGCGGGCCTTATCGGCTGCGGCGTGGCCGCTGTGAGTTTTCGGCTGCTGCTGAATGCGCCTTCGACCGGTTTAGGTTTCAAATAAAAAAACCGCCCTCTCAAAGCAAGAGAGGGCGGCTGGGGTGCCTGGCGGCACGAAGGCTTAGAAGCAGTTGGACAGGTTGGTCGGTGTTGCTTCGCTGCTTGAGGTGTTGCAGTTGTCGCGGAAGGCTTTGGGCCACGGGGCTGTATGCGAAAGGCCCTGGCTGGCTACGCGGATGCTGCGGACTTGGCCGTTTGCCCCCACCACCCACAGGCTGCCGCCACCGTCAGCCTCTGATACCAGCAAGGGCTGCGCCGAGGACGAAACACCGACTCCCAAATCTATCTCCCACAACTTCGACAAGTCATTGGCTTTGAATGCAAACACTTTGCCGCTGGTGCTAACAACATAGACTTCAGCGTCGGCATTGCCTGACAGGGGCTGTCCCAGCAGAGGACTGCCGGCGACGTTGCCTGTGCCTTGAGGAAACTCAAAGCTTGCCTCAATGGCACCTTCAGCGCTCAGGCGGTGCAACCGGTATGCTGAGCCACCTTGGGGAGGAGGAAAGCTATAGTAGCCCACCAGGTAGGCCCGGCTTTGGTTGTCAATGGCCGCCGCAGGGCTGACACCAGCGTTGTTGGGCTCAAGTCCAAGCCTCGCTGCCTCCGCTTCCCCGCTTTTCCACAATTGAAGCCTGGGGGTTGTGTTGGCAGAAAGCCAGAGGCTGTCGGCCTCGTTCAGCGCAATACCCAAAAGTCCTGCTGTGGACACGGTGACAGTCCAGGGCTCCTTCGTCCAGGCTGCCCCATCAAAACTCCACGCCGACAGGTTGCTTCCATGGGCGATGACTGTTCCAAGCAGATCGTTCTGCACGGGAGTCAGCGCAATGGGCGCCCCTACCGCAGTGCCAATGCAACGGTCTGCAAGGTTTGCTGCCGCGGGAGAATACGCCATCAACACCGAAGCCGTCTCCGTATTCGCCGCTGCTGCCAATTGCCACGCAGCAGCCCCGGGGCTGCTGACAAGCGCAAGGCCCTTGCTAAACTTCGCATCCGCGGCACTTCCTCCTGTGCCCTGGGCACAATCACTGTTTGGCACGAAAGCGCGCGTGGCCACATCCACGAGAGAAAGGCGTTGTGTGCTTCCTGCTGGCCCGTACTCCTGGTTGGTGGCGCCTCCCAGTGCAAGGGCTATGTGGCCGGTATTGCCCAAAACAACCATGGGGCCTTGCACTACACCCGTATGCAGGTTGCTGGCTGCAGGCTTGCAGGTTGCGGCGTCAAAGAAAAAGAGCCTTTCGTTTCCGGAAACTCTTGCTCCAAAAAGCAGGTGGCCCTTTGAAAAAGCCAAAGGTGCAACCACGGAGCCTTGCGTGACAGAAATATTTTCGTTGCAGGACTCACCTATCAGCACCAGCAGCTCCCCATAGCTCCTTGTCGCGACATTGCCGGCAATGTTTTTGGCCTTCGCCGACACTTCCAACTTCAGGACGCCGCTGCCCAATTTCGAAGCCTCCGTTTCAGGTAGCGTCCAGCACCTCTCTCCTTGAGTCAACGCACCTGCTGTCCATGCCAAATTCAAACCAGGCAAAACGTTGCCAGCACTGCCCAGCACTTTTATTTCTGCTTGAATCTCCGCCAAAGGCACCTGCGTGGTGCTTGCGGTGACGCATACGCGCAATTCGGCGCCTTGCAGGGCTGTTTTGGGCGCCACAACGGAGAGGGCGGGGAGTTCGGAGCTGATGTTATAAATCCACCGCTGCACAGGTCCTAAGCCTATGCGTACGCTCACAGCTGTCGAGCTTGCCGCGCCAGAAACGGCCCAGCCCGCAGGCAAGGTGCACGTCCATTCACAATCCAGGTTGTCTGTGTCGCAGACAGGAAGAGAGCATGCCGTCGCAACGGCCAACGCTCCACCACCTACGGTTTCTACTGCCAAACCCCCGTTCGCGCCTACCCCTCGGGCGCGAATTTTCAATTCGGCCGTCCCCAAACCCACCCAACCTGCATTCGGGTTGTCTACAGGGGCACCGTCATGGCGCACGGGTACCACATGCTTGCTGTCAATGCGAATTTCAAACTCGCTGAGCGCCGGCACACGGTTGCCATGTGCATCGCGCTCGCCATGCTGACATACAAAGTTGCCGGCGGCATTCGCTTCACAAATCTGTTTTGCAACACAGTCGCTGTCGTAATCTTTTCTGCAAGGCTCCCCAAGGGTTTCTGTCTGGCAGGTGCCGGCCTCGTTTGCCCCGGCATGGGCGCTCACGCAGATTTTGCCTTGCGCTTCGCATGTCCCTTTGCCATCGCCAATGCGGCACTCGGCCTTGTCCACGCAGAGGCCCTCATTGCATTCCACCCAGCTGTCTTCACCGCAATCCCTCGTTTGAATGCAGACAGGGTTCTCTTTGCAAATGCCCAGCTCGCCCACTTGAATGCCAGGGTGGCCCACGCATCCCCAGCCACTGCGGCAGGTGCTGGAATTGCCGTAGACACAAGCCTCCTTGCAGTAGCCCGGCGCATCTGCCTGCATTCCATCGTCCAGCCCCACGCAAATTCTGTTTGTGCCACAGCTGCCGTCATTCACGCGGCATTCAGGCTGCCTCTCAACAGGCGGCTTCTGCTCACATGCACCATTCACCAACTCCTCGTCTGGGCCACACTCAATTTCGGGTGTTGGTTTTTTGACTGTCACCCCTCCATTGTCGCAAGCCATGCCTATAGACAAAAACGCCACCAAGCCCCAGGGTCTCCATTTTTTCATCATATTGTTTCCTCCTACGTGTTCTCCACCTATGCTGCTGTGCGCTTGTGTGTCACAATACTCTTGAATTCGCAAGCGCTTTATGAAGCAAAATGCAACATACGTGAGTAGGAGTGCGTGATTTGTCTTCACCTAAGGCGTAGGAGCCAAGGCCTTTGGAATGGCTACACCACCAGGAGGTGTCCCTAGGGGGTGTCCCTAAATGAGGATTTTTGTTTCCTGGTGGACGAAGGCGAGGATTCCGCGATGAGCAAGCTCCGGTGGAGCTTGCTGACGGAAGGGAGGGCTGGAGGGAGTGCACTCAAGTGCATGACCTGAGCGGAACCGCAGGCTTCGTTCGCCAGGGAACAAAAAGACCATTTAGGGACACCCCCTAGAGCGGATCTTCATCGTCCACCATCCGGAAAGTCGGAGGCAAAGAAGGAGAGACTTCCCTTCGGGGGGCATCCACCCTTGCCCTGTGTCCCGGCGACAAATCCTCCGCAAACCTTTGGGCGATGGTGTCCAGCATCCAATGGATGCGGTTGCGAAACATGGAGGGGTCTTTGGCCATGGCGAAAGGGTTTGTCGCAGGCAAACTCGACGCTTCCTCTTCGGCATAAAAGCTTCGTTTCCACAGCACCTTTCCGCCCTTCAGACGAAACATGCGTCCATGGCCCTTCACCCAAAAACGTATCTTCCCCTGGGCGCTGCGAATGCCATACCCTTCAATGACGACTTCAACAACGCTGTCCACATTGAGTTCCGTGAGCACTTGATAGTTGGGTTTCGCATCCGCTTCGTCCTGTACAAGAAAAATCCCCAGCGCACGCGCCACTCTGGACGGCTCCGCTGCGTGTCGAAAAGGCGCTCTGTGCTCCAAATGCAGCATGGTGCGGGAACGCAAACCGTCCGACAACTCCTGAGGCGGCAGGCCTTGGCGCAACCAATTGGCCAAGCGTCGGTTTCCTTCGGCAGGCGTGAGTTTTCTCAGGCCCTCTCGAAACGACGCGTCATCTGTAAAGACAGTTGCCTTAGGGCCTGCATCTTTGAGAATGCGGCCGACAAAAGCAGGCTTCTGGAGCGTGTCCAGCTCTGCAACATTCAGTGACTTATGAGCGCAGCTCATTCCAAATAAGGCCACAGCACCAACAAGGCAGAAATGTCTCATGCCTCGGTTGTAACCTAGACCGTTTTCAAGTTGAAGTAATTCTGGCGAAACACACAGTTTTCGTGCAGATAAGGCTCACTGCCCTCCATGAAAGAGGAGAGCGCATGTCCTCAAATCCGCTTTGGGTTTAAATGAGCGATTCGAAATCCTCATTGTCCCAACCCAGAGACTCGAAGGAAAACTCCTCTGCCCCATGCATACGCTCGTCCATCAGCCGGCTGAGCAGCTCAAGCACCTGAGGGTGCGTGGAAATTAAGGTGTTGAACTCATTGGCCGGAAGCTTCAGCAAAGCACTTCGCTCCACAGCCACAACACGGGCGGTGGCGGGGGCCTTGGTGAGGAGGGAGATTTCGCCAAACAAGTCCCCCTCCTTCAGGGTGGCCAGTTTTTTGCCGTCTCTGAGCACCTCCAAATGGCCTACCAGGACGACGAAGAGGCCCTCGCTCATCTGGTTTTGGGCCACCACCACCGTCCCGGGGGCTACATCCACCGCCTGGAAACAGCGAATCAACTGTTGGCGATCTTCCAGCGCAAAAGGCCGAAACAAGGCAGAGCTGGCCATGACGTTGCTAAGCAGGCGCTGCCGATAAAACCGCCAAAGTGCCGAAGAGACTTGCGGAAACTTTTTGGAAAGCTCCGCAAGCGCAGGCGCGGAAATTTCCAGGACTTGCGTATCCGGCTCCAAAGCCTCCACACAGGCCGAGCGCGGCTCCCCCGACAACAGGGCCATTTCGCCAAAAAACTCGCCCTCCTTGAGAACGGCCAACTCTATGCGCTCTGCGCCCTGCACGCGGGATACGCGGACCTCCCCTGAGCAGATGATGAAGAAAGAATTTCCCCTCTCCCCCTGGTTGATGACCGGCATTCCCGGTGCAAACCTCCGGAGCGGACAATGGTTAAACAAAGCCATCAGTGCCGGTTGCGGCAACTCTGAAAACAGGGGAATGTCCAGCGCCAGCCCTACCGAGGCGGGGGTATGCTTGGCCTCCAAAAGCCAAAGGTTTGGGTTTTCTCCCTGCGCCTCCAGGCTGGCTTTGGCCGCATCTTCAATGGCATAAAAAGCGCCTGAGCTTGAAGTGGAAACAGCCGACTCGGCTTCGGCTTGTACAGCGCCTGTCTTAGGCAGGTACAGGCCTTCCAAGTCCACAACAGGCATGGCTTTGGAAGGCTCGCTTTTTTTCTGAGGGCGGCTCTCATGGCCGCTCGAAGAAGCAGGCAAAGCCGCCGGCTGAATGGAGGGGGGCTTCATGGCCTCCGCCCACGAGGGCAAGGAAGGCGAAAGCACTTCCACAGGTTTTGGAGAGGGCGGCGGCGGCTCCTGAAGAAGCCTACCCACAAGCGTAGGGACTTGGGGCGGCGGCGTCGGCAAAGAAGGCTTCTCTTGGGCAACCGGCGCCACAGAGGGGGAAGGCCGATGCGTTGCCAGCGAAGCCGCCAGCGGAGGGGAGGAAGCGTCGGGAAGGCTTGGAAGCGCCTTGTGGACATAAAGCTCATCGAGCATGCTTTTTACGCCGGAATGCTCGGGCTCTATTTCCAGGACAAGTTTGCACGCGGCAATGGCGCGGGGGAAAAAGCCGCTGTCGGCATACAGCTTGGCGGCTTGGTAATAGGCCGCCACCGCCTTGTCTTTCTTTCGCAAGCGGGACCACGCATCCCCCAGACGAATCCACGCCTGGGAGTCTTTGGGCACCTGCGCGCAATACGCCTCATAAAGCTCCGCCGCCTTTGCAAAGCGCCCTTTTGCAAACGCGGACACAGCTCGCTCGCGCAGCTCGCTTGAATCCATGTTTGTCACCTTCCTCGCTCACATGTTGTGGATTTCATTTTGACGGACTCTTTTGGAACAACCCTCCCAGGGAGATTTCAACACCTTCGTTGAATCTCCAACCCTTCACTAACACAAGGCTCTGGGCGCCGCCTCTCCCAATTTCTGCACGCTGGAGAATCCTGAGTCTCCTTGGCGGCTTTGCCTTGTTTCCCTCAAGCCTTGCGTACCGGTAAGCCCACCACCACAGGGGGGGTGCAGGTGCCCTGGGCCACCGCGTGCAACAATGCGCGCTCCTTCGGGCTTAGCGCGCGCATTTGCCCAGGAAGCATGTGCATGACGGAAATGCCTGCCTGCGCCGGGCGAAACAAAGCCAGGACGGGGTGGCCTACGGCGGCAAACATGCGTTTGACGAGGTGGTAGCGCCCCTCTGTCACCGTCAACACCACCCAAGCGTTGGCCTGCAAGGTGCAATGCAGCGTAGCACTCAAAGCGCGGGCTGGGCGCCCATCGCTGAGCATGACGCCCTCACGCAGCCGCTCCAGGGCAGCGCTGGAGGGCTTGCCGCGCACTTTGGCAACATAGCTTCTGGGAATTTCAAAACGCGGAAGGAGCAGGCGGTTGACCAAGTCACCATCGTCCGTCAGCAGCAAGGCGCCCTCGGTGTCATAGTCCAGGCGGCCCACCGGGTAAACACGCCCCTGTTTTTTGGACAGCCAGTCTCCAACGCAGGGCCGCCCCTGCGGGTCCGCCAGGGTGGTGAGGACGCCTCGCGGTTTATAAAATACAAAATAGCGGTGCTGTTTGGGCAAACTCAGCTTCCGGCCCTCCACGGAAACTTCGTCCTTCTCTGAGTCTATCTGGCTGCCCAGCTGAGAAACCACCTCCCCGTTGACTTTCACCTTCCCCTCCAGCATGAGTTTTTCGGCTTTGCGCCTTGAGGCTACCCCTGCCCTCGCTAGGTATTTTTGTAAGCGCTCCATACTCTCCCCGCCTATAGCGAGCGGCCTGCGTCTAGGACAAGAATTTGCCCCGTCAGGCTTGGGCTTTTTAACACAAAAAACATCGCCTCTGCCAAAGCCTGGAGCGACACCTTCGCTTTCAGGGGAATGTGAGAAACCAGCTTCGCTTCCTCCTTCGCGGACATGCCTTTGGAGGGCAGCACCAGCCCCGGAGCAATGGCGTTGATGCGCAGCTTTGGCGCCAGCTCCTTTGCCAGGGAGCGGCACAGCTGCGCCAGGGCGGCTTTGGTCATCGCATAGGCGGCATAGCTGCTCCAGGTTTGGCTTACCCCCGCAATGTCCAGAATGTGCAAAATCTGCCCTCCCCTCTTCCGGCTCATCGGCTCCGCCAAATGCTGCGTTAACAAAAAAGCCGCCCTCACGTTTATTTTCCACAGCCTGTCTAGGCTCTCCACCGAGGTTTTCGCGAAAACCTTCCCCTCCATGAGGGCTGCGTTGTGCAGCAAAATGTCGGGGACCCCCATCCGCCCGGTGACTTCTTCTGCCAGCTGCTTTGCCGCGAAGGGCTCTTCAAAGTCCGCTACAAAAACCTCCGCTTGCACCCCCTGGCGCCTTAGGCGGCGTGCCAAAGCCTGCGCCGTCCGTACCGAATCCTTGCAGTGTAGGGCAATGTCCACCCCTGCTTTCCCCAGGCTTTGGGCGAAAAAGGCCCCCAAACGCGTCCCCGCCCCTGTCACCAATGCCAGGCGCCTTGAGCTTTTGCCACGTCGTGGTTCCATCTTCTGTGCTCCCTCGTTATAGCAATGGCATGTCCTTAGCCTTTGAAGAGCTCCTGCAACAAGCCCAACAAAGCATTCCGATGATGGATGCCTTGGAGCTGTTTGACAAAATTTCTCAAAAAGACCCTGAATTCAAACTCTTGGATATCCGCGAGGCCGATGAATATCCCAAGGGCAAAATTGCCGGGGCTTTGAGCTTGCCACGCAGTCGGCTGGAAATACGCATTGAGGCCCTCGTCAAACCGGAGGACACTGTGGTGCTCTATTGCTCAAGCGACATTCGCTCTGTGCTGGCAGCCCAAATCCTCAAGCGCGACATGGGCTTTAGGAAGGTGGCGGCCTTAAAGGGCGGCATCACCCAGTGGATGGCGCAGGGCTATCCTTGTGAGCCTTGCCTGGATGACAGGTCTTTCGAGCGCTTCCAGACGCACCTGAAACTCCCTGAAATCGGCCTGCAGGGACAAGCCTTGCTGCAAAATGCGCGTGTGTTGATTGTTGGCTTGGGGGGCCTGGGCTCTCCGGCGGCACTCTACTTGGCGGCAGCAGGCATAGGGGAGCTGGGGCTGATGGATGCAGACACTGTCCAGCTCTCCAACCTCCACCGGCAAATTCTCCACAGCATGCCTAGCCTCCACCTTCCCAAGGTATGGAGTGCGGCTTATACACTTCAAAAATTGCGCCATGACTTGCAGCTGAAACTCTTCAACGAAAGGCTGAGCTTGGCAAACGCAAACCAGCTCATCGAGCACTTTGACGTTGTCGTTGATGCTTCGGACAACATAGAAACGCGGGAAATCATCAACGCGGCCTGCGTGCATACGGATACGCCCTGGGTGTATGGCTCTGTCTCCGGCTTCGAGGGCCAACTGGCTTTCCTGGAGCCGCCAAGCGGCCCCTGCTATCGCTGCTTGTGGCCCAGGCTTCCTCAGAGTGTGGCTACCTCCGGCCCCCTCAATACGGCTGCGGGCGTTGTGGGCCTCCTTCAGGCCAACGAGGTGCTCAAATTTTTGCTCGGACGCGGGGAGCTTTCACATAACCGCTTGCTCCTTTGGAATGCTTTGGAAAGCCGCTTGCGCGAAATCCAGTTTTCTCAAAAGCCGGACTGTCCTGTGTGTGGCAAGTAGGGGGTATCCCTAGACCGTTTCAAAGTTGAGTTGAGTTGAGTTGAGTTGAGCTGCCCTTCCCGTCGCCCCTGCGAAAGCAGGGGTCCAGAAGTGCAGTCAAAAAAACATTGACGTTATTGCATTAAATCCCGCAGCTCTG
>Ga0209737_10000538_pt1 | contig 30575 bp, 23 predicted proteins | sample TergutCu122P3_FD_187284 | JGI IMG/M metagenome (GOLD analysis project Ga0209737, IMG submission 187284) | Cubitermes ugandensis P3 segment gut microbial communities from Kakamega Forest, Kenya - Cu122 P3 (SPAdes) (version 2) | ecosystem: Host-associated > Arthropoda: Insects > Digestive system... | reverse complement strand
CGGGGCCGGCGATTGAGGCCCCGCACAGGGGGTAGCCGCGTATCGGCATGCGGGCTGCCGATAGCGGCGTAGGGGGCGTTGCCCCCACAAACAAAAAAGGTGCCGACAAACCGTCGACACCTTGTAGGGGCGAATTGCATTCGCCCGCCTATTGTGGGGAGCGAACTATGTTCGCCCGCCCGCATGCCTTACTAACCACCGCACTTGCACGCGCAGCGATGGGGAATCGCCTTTCGGGGATTCGTCACCTGACACTGAGCAGCCTTGATGATGGAGCGATAAACCTTACCAGGGCTCATCGAAACGCCCGTCAAACCGATCTCATGCAAACGGCCGATCGTGTAGACATCGCCACCGTGCTCGCCGCAGATGAAAATCTCAAACGACGGATCCACCGCGCGGGCGTCTTCCACAAACTTGCGGATGAGTGCCTCGACCGTCGAATGAATGCTGACGAACGGATGACGGTCAAAATAACCGCTCTCGACATAAAGCGGCAGGAAGCGATCCGCATCGTCTCGGCTGATCGCCAGCGTCATCTGGGTCAGATCGTTCGTGCCAAAAGAACCAAACCCATAGCTTGAGTGGACGTCCGCATCAAACTTGGCGTCCTTCTTCGTGAGCTCATCGACCATGAGCTTGGCGCTGATCGCAGCAGCGGGCGTCTCAACCATGATGCCAAGGGCATAAGGCACGGCAAAGCCCTGCTCTTTCTTCACCTCAGCCGCCACCTTCAGCGCGATCTCGCGAATCACGGCAACCTCTGCAGGAATAATGACCAACGGAATTTCGATCTCCGGCTTCGGATTCTTCCCTTCCTTGATGAGATCCGCCGCAGCATCCAATACCGCCTTGATCTGCATCTCAGCGATTTCGGGGTTCGTAATCGCCATACGCACCGAGCGATGACCAAGCATCGGGTTCTCTTCCTGCTTCATGCCGCTGTTGTGCGGGAAGAACTCATGCAGCGGGGCATCCAGGAGACGAATCGTCACGCCCATGCCGTCCATGATCTTCAGACTGTGCTTAAAGTCCTCTTTCGAGAATGCATAGATTGCCTTAAGCGCAGCCTCGGCCTTCGCCTTGTCCTTGCCAAAGAGAACCTCCTGGATGAGCGGCAGGCGATCATCAAGGAACATATGCTCGGTGCGGAACAAGCCAATACCGCGCGCACCCTTGTCATAAGCCTGCTGCGACTCTTCCGCTTCCGCGTTCGCACGGATATCAAGACTCTTAATTTCCTGACACCAGGCAAGAATTTCCTGTGCCTCAGGCTCAAGCTCCGTCGGCACCGTCATCGGCACTGAACCCAGGAAAACCTCGCCCGTCGTGCCGCTCATCGTGATGACATCACCGCGCTTGATCGTAAAACCATTCGCCGTAAACTGACCCGCTTTCAGGTCGATCTCGATCTCAGACGCACCGACCGCCGCAGGAATACCCCAAGCCGTCGCCATAATCGCCGCATGCGACACCTTCGTGCCCGTCGATGTCAAAATACCCTTCGATGCCTTCATACCCTTGACATCTTCCTGGCACGTCATCACCGTCACCAAAATCACAGGCTCGCCCTGCGCACTCAAGGCAAGCGCCTCATCCTGCGTAAAGCACACCTTGCCACAAGCCGCACCCGGAGACGCGGCGCTGCCCTTCGTGATCAGCGTCGCAGCCTTGCGCTCCGCATTCTCAATCTGCGGGAAAAGCAACTCCTCAAAACGCTCAGGATTGACCTTCAAAATGGCCTCTTCCTTCGTCAGGATCCCTTCCTTCACAAGCGCCGTCGCAATCACAGACTCTGCCTTCGCAGAACGCTTCCCATCGCGAATCTGAAGCCAGAACAGCTTCGGCTGACCATCCTGCTCCTCAATCGTGAACTCCGTGTCCTGCATGTCCTTCAACACGCGCTCAAGACGATCACCCGTCGACTTGAGTTCATCGTAAATCGCATGGAATGCAGAATCCTCATGGTCACGCAACATCTCAAGCGGCTCGCTGTTGCGGATACCCGCCACAACGTCCTCGCCCTGCGCCTGGAACAATACCGTACCATCCAGCTCGTCGTGCTTCACGCCCGTGCTCTTGTCGCGCGTAAAGAAAACGCCCGTTGCAGAACGGGCCGTACGGTTGCCAAACACCATCTCCTGAATATTCACGGCTGTACCAAGGCTATCGGGAATACCCTCAAGGCGGCGCGTGAATACCGCACGCTCATTGTTCCACGAACGGAAAACGGCCTCTGCAGAACGCATCACCTGCGTCTTCGGATCCTGCGGGAACTCATACCCATACTTCGCATAAATCGCCTTGTACTGCGCAATCAGCTCGCGAAGATCGTCCGCATCAAGATCGAGATCATTGGGCTTATTCTTGGCCTTCTTGAACGCATGCAGGGCTTCCTCAAACGGATCCTCGCCATGCTCATCTTCGATCTGCTCCACAACATCACCAAACATTTGCAGCAGACGACGATAGCTATCCAGCCAGAAACGCGCCGCATCACCCTTCGCCAGGGCATCCACGATCTCATCCGTCAAACCAATATTCAAAATCGTATCCATCATGCCAGGCAACGAATAGCGAGCACCCGAACGCGCCGAAACCAACAGCGGATTCTTGATATCGCCGAACTTCTTGCCACTCACCTGCTCCATCTCCGCAAGACCCTTCATGATCTCATCACTCAGAGCCTTCGGAATATGACCATCCTCCAAACGGTTCGCATGGAACGTCGGAACATTCAAAACAACAGGACAGCGAAGATCCAGAACACAAAGCATCAAATAAAGGCCATAGCCCTTACCACCCAATATATCCTTGAGCTCGTTTTTCGAAACGCCCTCAAACTCAGGAAATTTCGCACCTTTGTGGAAAAAATAAGTGTTTGCGTACTTGCTCATGTTCGTCATGTTTCGCATCTCCATTCAAAAAACGACCACTCCGGGCCGGCGTACGGCGCAAAAGCGCGCCAAAAATGCGCGTAAAGATTCCGATAAATTACCCTCGGCGTCAAGCGGAAAGTTAAGCCCTCGCCCAACTCACATGCCCTTGCCGCAACGCATCCCCTCCCAACAATAACCCCTGCAAATACCGTCCAGAATATGCTCCAAATACCCACATCCAAAATTCTTTGCTTGACGGCACGCTTTCAATCGTTAAGTTTGTGCGGTTTTTCTCATCACTTCAACTGGATTTGGAGGAACCCCAAATGGCTAAACATCGACAACAAAAGGTAGCACAAGAAATTCTGAGAACATTGGCCAGCGCCCTGCTCTCGGAAGTCAAAGACCCCCGGCTGGCAAACGTCACCCTGACCGATGCCAGAGTCACTGCCGATCTCCAGCTCGTCTACATCCGATGGCTCTGCTCAACAAATGTCCCCAAAGAGGATATCGCCAGTGCCCTCACCAAAGCCACACCTTTCCTGCGCTCTGTCCTGTCGCGCCTGGATCTGAGGCGCACACCCTCGCTCGTATTCCACTACGACGACGCCTTCGAAACCGGCACCCACATGTCCGAACTCCTGGCCAAACTGCGGCAAAACGGAGAAATGGGAGACTCGGAACCCGATCCCGACATCAACGATTAGGCACACTTATGACCATCTTCAAACGACTGCCCCACCTGCAACACAACCTGGACCTGCTCTCCGGCCTGATACACAAAGGTCAGCGCTTCCTGGTCACCATGCACTGCCGGCCAGACGGCGACGCCGCCGGCTCCGCCATCGCCATGGGGCACATCCTGCGCGCCCTCAAAAAAGACGTCACCCTCTTCAACGTCGACCTCATCCCCGACACCTTCACCTTTCTGCCCGGCGCCAAAGACTTCGTCCACGAGCTTCACGACACCCAGTTCGACCTCTGCATCGTCCTCGACTGCGCCGAACCCCGCCTGCTCGGGCGCGCATTTCCAGCCGATCGCCTCCAATGCCCCTACGCCTACATCGACCACCATGCCGTGCCCTGGCAAGACTGCCTCGTCAATCTGCATGACCGGCAAGCCTCCGCCGCAGGCGAAATCGTCTTCCACCTCATGAACGCCCTCGGCGTCGAACTCAACCAGGACATCGCCACTGCCCTCTACACCTCCATCATCACCGACACCGGCTCCTTCCGCTACACATCCACCACGCCCGACGCCATGCACGTCTGCGGATACCTCCTCAACACCGGCATCAGCGTCTGGGACATTTGCTCGCACATCTATGAAAATAACCCCGTCGAAAAACTACAGCTCTTAGCCCTCGTCCTGCAAACCCTCTGGCTCTCACCCGATGGCAAAATCGCCTGCCTGCATGCCACACACGACATGCTGCGAAAATGCCGATGCTCCGGCGCCCTCACCGACGGCTTCATCAACTACGCCAGAAGCATCCGAGGCGTCGAAGTCAGCATCTTCCTCACACAGCTCGAAGACAACCTCTGCCGCATGAGCTTCCGATCCCGCGGACACATCGACGTCTCAAAAATCGCCGCACGATTCGATGGCGGCGGACACAAAAACGCCGCCGCATGCAACGTCTCCGGCGCCATCCCCGCCATCCGCGAAAACGTCGCCAATATCCTGCACGACATCCTTCATTCTTAATACCCGGCAGGAACACGGAACTTATGCGGGGGAAGCCTCCCCCTGCGCCGCTATCAGCGCTCAGCGCGCCGATACGCGGCTACCCCCTCTGCGGGGACACCCCGCAACGCCCCGTTAATCATCCATTGAAAATCTAAAACCGCAACCCCACAACAACACCCCCTGCAACAGAAAATGTCGACTAAAATAGTGATAGCATTTCTAAACACATTGGCCGACCGTTGACGCCTGATGCCAGGATTTTTATGTCTCAACGATATGACAGGCGCAAATTTGATTATCGCCTTTTGTGTCGACGTAGACCTTGTAGCCAGCCACTTCATATATGCCTTCGGCGTTGTTGCGGATCGCCATTTCATCAGATTTGATGATATTTGTCATGCCATTTGAGTATGTTTCCACGATTGTCACCGTGAGGTAGTTTGTGTTGCCGGGGATAACTCTGACCGAGGCGGAGGGGGCGGCGTTCAGAACAGCGGCTTTGCTTACGCCGAAAGGCTGGGTGTAGGCGACGCCTGTCAGGCCAACCAACTCGGCGCGAACGTAGCTGTTGATCCCCGCGTAATGGCTTACGTCGATGGAATCCCCTCTTGCAACGACCTCGCCGTCGGCTATCCAGTTGATGTAAATATAATCAGCCCCCGTAATGGCGATGGTGTTGCCGCTGACGGCAATACCCGATATGGCGGGGGGAGGCGTTTGGCTGAAAAAGGAGAGCGCCAGGAGATTATGCGGGCCGCCGCCGTGCATTTCTGCGGTCGTCCCGGTTTGGGCGGAGCCGCGGCGAGGCACTCCAGCGCTGTTGATATGATGTGTGCGATCAACGCGGCTGACGCCGTAGAAAGCACCTGTCTCCATCGAGATTCTGGTTTCCCTTTCGGTAAGCGCAGGCATGAGCATGACATTCCAAGCATGGCCGCTGCGCGACAATGAGTGGGAATCATCGTTGGAGAACCCCCACACAGGCCTGCCATGTGGCATTGTCATCATCAGGATATTATCCCACAGGATCCTGTCGTTGACAGACTCCCCATCCCATTGGTTGATGATTTCCATGCCTATGCATGATTCATGAGCCATGAAGAGCCTTACGTATTCAGCAACAATTTCGGGGTCGCTTGAGCGTGCCGCGTTGTTTTGCCCGCCCGTGTACCTGCCCAGATGGTTAAGGTGGGTGACGCCACCCAGCTCTGCGACTTTCGCGAGAATGTTGTCGATAGTCCTTTGGCCAACCGGGATGCTTGCCGAGGTGAATTCGGCGAAGAAGGCGTTGATGTGGTGACCGCAGAAATTGGCCCCGCCGCCCCGGAAGGGATCATCAGAGGCAGAAACCTCATTTGATCCGCCCATGCTGATCATGCCATTGCCGTTTGTGCGGTCCCCATGATATGTTCCAGGCGAGGGGTTTGAAAAATCATATGTGCCAGCGTTGATGGCGGCGGTGTCCGCCGAGCTTAAAACAGCCGTGCCTATGTTGTTCCAGTTGCCAGTAGCGGGCTGAGGGGCTTCGTTCCAAGCTGTCGTAAGGACATCATGGTCGGTTATGGCAACAATGTCGAAATTTTTCGCGTACTTGTCTTTGAGCATGTCCTCCCTTGTGTTGCTGCCGTCCGAATAAGTTGTGTGCGTATGGTGCGCGGCCTTGTATTGCCCAAAGGAAGACCAGTCTACATTCGAGTAGGGACTGCTGATGTCATAAAACATCGGCAGAGCAGTTTGCGGGGTGGCAAGTGCAGGCATGCCAGGGGTGCTGAGGACAAGGGCCGCACCGAGCACTATCGCGGCGAATTTCATGTAGACTTTCTTCACCTTGATGTTCTCCTTTTGTTTTTTGGGGGCATGCTTAGGGCTTGTTGGGTAATTGAAGTCCTTACCGCTGCGCGGCTTACAAGGTTTTTCAGCTGCCACAAGTTTTGGAACTACCTAAATTAAGAAAGTGTCGACTAAAATATAGATAGCATTGCCCCTTGCAGTGCATCGAACAGGCCTTTCATTCTGACAGCATGTCAGCAGCGCCCACAAAAAAAGAAAAAGGCGCGGCGTATCGGGTTTACCCGATAGCCGCGCCCGCCCGCGTATTGCCTCACAGGCAACAGCGGGCGCAAAAAAATGAACGCCCTTCCAGCCAGACCTACTTTACCAGCCGCGCCCGAAATATCTCTCCAGACAACGTCTCGTAGGACACAAGCTCTGCCCCGCGGCTCAGCGTTGCACGCAGGCGAACCTCTCCGCCAGGATTGGCAAGCCGGCGCACCGCATGCGCATCCAAATCCAGGACAACGATCTCGCCGCGCGTGATCTCGTGGCCGTCATCCTGCGTCTCCGTGTACACAAGATAACGCCCATCCGGCGAAAAGGACGCATCCGTCCCGGACAGGCCAATATAAACGACCGCATTCCTGCTCACATCAAAGACATGAATGCCACTGCTCAATCCGGTAAAAGCCACAAAACGCTCGTCGGGCGACAACATGGGCGCAAAATAACGATCCGAACGAACGTCCGATATCGCCTGCGTCACCCCGTTGCGCGTCATCAGCACAACATCCCCGGCATCGTAAACGACGACCTTCTCCTCGCCAAGCGCCTTTGCGCCCCGAAGCTGCGGGCGCGCCTTCGTGTGCAAGTAGTGATACCGCCTGCCTTCGTGAAAAAATGGCGCCGAACGCTCACGAACGAAAAAATTCTCGTCGTCGCGCCAGGTCATGAACATCGAGACTTCCTCGCCCTCAATCACGGGCTGTACCAGCGGCGCATCCACCGACCATCGCTCAACGACGTTGGGTTTGCCCTCAAGCCCGCGCCTGAACAGCAATACCGTCGATCCATCCGGCGAAATCGTTGGCGCTTTCAGGCCATCGGCAATCTTGACAGTATCCGCCAGGACAATCGACGGGTAATGCCGAAGTTCCCAAAAATCCTCAAGGCGCAGCTCCACCATCCCGCCCTGCTGCGGCACCCGCGTCTGAGCGAATGCCGACGACACACAAACCACGGCGCTACAACAAACCACGGCGCTGCAAGCCAAAAAAATCTTCATTCCATTGAATCTCATCGCGATTCTCCTTGTTGATGATTTCGACGACGCACGCCAAATGCAAAACCGGCAGCAAGCATACATAACACCGCCAAAGGCACCCCTGAATCTCTGCCCAATGGCACCGATGAACAGGACCCACCCTCAGACACAATCGTCACAAAAGGATCCACCCCCGTCTCAATGTTGATCGGATTCTCACCATCAACCCTGGCCGTTAACGCTATCGCACAATAGGTCGGCTCGCCCTGAACCACACTGCAGCTCGCCGCATTGTCATAATACCCCTCCGACGAAACCGACACCACATACGTCCCGGGCGCCAAATGCTCAAACTGCCACAAATCCCTGCCCGGATACTGAATCGACGCACCGCCCTCAAGCGAAACCGTCGCCGGAATCAAAAGCACCCTAGAGCGCGCATCATGAACAATACCCGTCAGCGTGCCAACGACCGCATCAAGAGCCACCATCGAAACCATGCACTCTGTCGTCCTGCCGGGCTTCACCTCACAAGTCGACCGGCCGGGATGATAACCCTCTGCCTGCGCCTTCACCTCATATTGACCCGCCTTAAGCGTCACCGTCCAGTCGCTGATGCCATCGTAGGTTAACGTCTGGCCATCGATCTCGACCATTGCCGCAACATTGGCCTGTTTCGTCGGATCATACACCACCCCCTTCACAACACCTGGCTTGGCCGACAGCTCGATCGGACACTGCGTCGTCTCATCCGCCCTAACCTCACACATCACCGTTGCTGACTCATACCCCTCAGAATCACCCCTCACACCATGTGTTCCGGCAAGCAAATAAAACTGCCACTCACCCGAGGCGAAATAATTGTAAACTGTCCCATCGTTCAGCGTCGCCGTCCCCGTCAGTAGCGCCCCCGTCTCCTTGTCCTTAATCGTGCCTCGAACCATCCCCTTCTTCTGAGCCGTCCTGTTCAACACGATCGGACAAGTCTTCGTCTCACCTGCGCCGGCCGTGCAATTCACCGATCCTGCGTCATAGCCATCGGCCCGCGCATTGATCGTGTAGGTTCCCGCATCCACCGTAAACGACCACTCCCCGCTTCCCAGGTAAGAAATCGACTGCGTCCCCAGAGACACCGTCGCCGCCATAAGGCTGCCCGTCGCCCCATCTGTGACATTCCCCTTCAGCGTGGCCTTCTTCGGATTGAGAAGAATCGGGCAATCCGTCGTCTTGCCTGACTCAACCCTGCAGCTGACCGAACCGTCATCGTAGCCGCTCGCGCTTGCCCTGATCGTATAGGTGTTGGGATCAAGCGAAAATGACCACTCTCCGCTGCCGCTGTAACTCGTCGACGGTCCACCCGTCACGCTGACAGTCGCCGCAATATTGCCATGGGTTAAGCTGTTTCGAACTGTTCCCTTGGCCGTTCCCTTGGAAACAACTGCCTGCTTCGTAATGGCTATAGAACACCACGAAGTCCCGCCAGCCACCACCGGCGAACAATCCGTACGCGTCGCCGTGTTATAGCCGCTCTTCGATGCCGAACATGTATAACTGCCGGGGTTAACCGTAAACGTCGTCACCGCCGTCGAAGAACTCGTCCGCGTCACACCCGCGCACGTATAGGATGCACCATCCACACGGGGGCCCGTCGTGAGCACATCTTCAAAAACATAACCCATGATCTGCCCCTGAACCACCGGCGTGGTTCCGCCTTCGCCCTCACAGGCACTCGCCGTTCCCCCCCACTGCCCGACTATCGCACGGCAATGCGCCTGCGCCGCCGTATGACGGTGCGCATCGCTCTTCAAATACACCGCATCTCTGTCACAGTTAACGATAAACCCAAGCTCACTGAGCGTCGACGGCATGTTCGACTCCCGCAACATATGAAAGTTCGCCTCTTTCGCACCCCGGTTCGCCAGCGCCCACACCTTCAACATCGCCTCCTGAACTCTCTTGGCCTGCGTTCCGCTTGTCGACCCCAGTGTACCCGTATAACAAAACGTCTCAATGCCTGTCGCTGCCGGATTCGTAAACGAGTTCGTGTGAATGCTCGCAAGCGTTTTCACACCCTTGCTGTTGGCAAAACTCGTGCGAGACGCCAGTGCAACGGCCGTCTCCGTCGTGCGCGTCATATGAACGGTGTATCCTGCCTTCGTCAGCAAAGCCTGAAGCTTTAGCGACACTGCCAGGTTAATATCCGTCTCCCGCAGGCCACAGCCTACAGCCCCGGGATCGCTGCCGCCATGCCCGGGATCGATGCATATCGACGTGGCTTCCGCATTCGGCAACGCCGCAAACATTGCTGCAACGCAAAACAAGAACCCGCTCATGATTCTCTTCAGTCGCATAGTGCTCCTCCCTCAATAGCAGTGAATCAGACAAAAATCCCTCACCTCAGGGCAAAGTTTATGGCAAAATGCCCAAATTGTCCACATCACAAGTGCGGTATATTAATGATAAGCCAGTCGCACTTACACACACACTTGCACACACCAAAATTTCTTGCAAAAAACGATGAACTATGACACCGTTGTCATGGGTGGTCAAAGTTTCAACCTTTGGCCGCTATGTTTCGGTTGACTTGGATCCGCGAATCATCTAGCATCCCATCTGTTGTGCGGTGCCTGAAACTCATGGAGTAATTAAGGAACTTATGGAAACACCCGGAACGATGCTGAAACGCGAGCGAGAAGCAAGAGGTCTGACCATCAGAGAACTCGCCGAAGTCACGCGAATCCCGGAAGGATCGCTCATTGCCATCGAAAATAATGCCTTCGATGGATTTCCCGCCGAAGTTTTTGTGCGCGGATTCCTGCGGAATTATGCGCGCGAATTATCACTGCCAATTGATGCCGTCATTCAGTCCTACGACGCCTTTCGGGCACAGAGAACACGACATCAGGCCGGCACCGGGCGCGAACGGTCTGCCGAGATTATCCCCTTGCCAACGCTCATTCAAACGCGCGACTCGGATGTCCGGGCCGCCAATACTAACACCACCGATGAAGAACCCAATACAAAGGGGTTCCGGTTCGCTTACGTCATTGTTGCTGTCATTGCAGTCGCAAGCATTGCACTGAGCCTCATGTTCACCGGCACCGGCGAAGCAGAAGAATATGACGGTCAGCGACCCGCTGCCGAAACCGCTGCCGAGGATTCTCCCTTTCTCATCAGCAACACCTCCGAGGGCTGGATTCTCGAATAGTCCATCACCATGAAAATCTTTCAGGCGTGTTCCGACAAGGATCACGCCTTTTCTTTTTCAATCGTCCAACCACCATCAAGGCCAGCGCTTTTTCCCAAAGTCTGCCAGATTTTACTTGCCTTCAGCATGTCTTCTGTGTATTAAGCCACCCGTTCGGCGTAACCGTCGGATTTTGGGGCTGTAGCTCAGTTGGGAGAGCGCTAGAATCGCACTCTAGAGGTCATCGGTTCGATCCCGTTCAGCTCCATACATTATCCTTCCTGCGGTTCAACATTTCAGAACACACATTGCCTGCCATGGCAAGGGGCTGTAGCTCAGTTGGGAGAGCGCTAGAATCGCACTCTAGAGGTCATCGGTTCGATCCCGTTCAGCTCCATTAACCCAATACACAAACATATACACAGCCACTTTGCCATGCATATCGCATGCCCCTCGCGGCTGGCCAGCGCACAAAAATCCATGTCTCCGGCGCTTCAGGCGAGATTCGGTATCTTTTTCATGGACTATGTGCCTAAAAACTGCAAAAGTTATGCCTTAGGAGAAAGCTTATTCTGCTTCTCCAGCGTTCTCTTGGCCTGAGGGGAAGTACAATGGCACAAAAAATGGCACTCCAAATTTCAATCAAGCAGCAGCTGCGCATGACTCAGCAGCTTCAGCAGGCCATTAAGTTGCTCCAACTCTCGCGTCTTGAGCTCATCGATACCATCCAGCAGGAGCTGACCGAGAATCCAACACTCGAAGAAGTCCAGGAGTCTGAGGGCCAGTTCCTGCACATGCAGGATGGTGAGCCACCCGCCATGCCAAACGATAACGCCGATTTGCAGGCCAGTCTGAGAAACCTCGACAACAATATTGCAAAGACGGACAACATCGACTGGGATGCCTACATCAATCAATACCAGACCCACACCCCCCTGCCTGAATCCTCTGGCAAGGGGTTCATCGGCGAAGAGCTTCCAAGCTATGAAGCCACCCTGTCGGCACCGCCCAACCTTGTCGAGCATCTCCTGCGGCAGGTCAAACTCACAAGATTCGATGAAACACAAGAACGCATCGCCCTGGAAATCATCGGAAATATCAATGAGGATGGCTACCTCGTCGCCATCACGCTCGAAGAAATAGCCCAAAACCTTGATGTTGATCTCGACAGCGTCGTCTATGTTCAGGAAACCATCCAGGAGTTTGACCCCATCGGCGTCGGGTCCAGGGATCTGCGCGAATGCCTCCTGGCACAGGCAGAAATCCTCTATCCAGACAACACCCTGGTACGTGCCATCATCGAAACGCATATTCCACATCTTGAGCGAAAAAACTACGAGGCCATTGCTCGGGCACAAAAGACAACCGTCGATCGCGTCGTACGCGCTGCACGCCTCATCGCCTCGCTTAACCCCAAACCCGGCATCAAATACACCGACGAAAGGCCGCTCTACATCACGCCGGACGTCTACGTAGAACGAAACGCCGACGGCGAATACCACGTTGTCATCAATGATGATGGTTTGCCTAAGCTTCGGATCTGCTCCTATTACAACGATCTCATCCGTTGCGGAACAGTCAGTGATGCAGCCACCTATGTCCGTGAAAAAATGAGCAATGCCCGATGGTTCCTGCGTTCCATCCAGCAGCGCGAACGTACCATTTACCGCGTCACCGAAGCCATCGTTCAGCGACAGCGCGAGTTCTTCGAAAAAGGCATTCACTTCCTCAAACCCATGGTGCTCAAAGACATTGGTGATGACACCGGGTTAAGCGAGTCGACCATCAGCCGCGTCACCACAAAAAAATATGTTCACACGCCACAGGGCACATTTGAGCTCAAATTCTTCTTCACCTCGCGCATCAGCCGCATGGACAGCTTTGGCGGAGAAGACCTGGCCAGCGCCGCCGTGCGAGAGCGCATACGCGCCATCATTGCCGCCGAAGACCCCAAGCGCCCTCTGAGCGACCAGAAAATTGGCGAAATTCTCAAAGAAGAAAACATCGACATCGCCCGAAGAACTGTCGCCAAATACCGCGAAGTTCTGGGCATCCTGCCCTCAGCCCAGCGAAAATCGATCTGATTTTTGTGGGGGAGCATTGCTCCCCCACACCCCCTGCAATGCCTGACGGCATTGCTTGTGGGTGAGTGAGAGCAAATTCGGTTCGGTTAGCTGTAGGGGCGTAGCGCGCTACGCCCTCTACGGAATCATGTAAGCCGGGCGTTGCGGGGCCGGCGACTGAGGCCCCGCACAGGGGGTAGACGCGTATCGGCAGCACGCCGATAGCGGCGCAGGGGGCATTGCCCCCTCAAGAAAAACCAACTGTGTTTGCGCGTTTCATGCCCGGCAGGTCGCTACCCCCGAATCAACAATGTGCAGTCGTCAGCGGAAAGGCCTCAGTCGGCAGGGGAAAAATCATGCTTTCTGCCACATCTTCGGCATTGTACAAAACACAGATGTCTTCATCAATACCAAGATTTCGCGCAAATTTCTCAGGGATGTACAGGCTTCCCGTCTTGACAGCCCCTTCGACCACGAACGTATAATCAATCCGAACGCGCACAAGAGAAAACAGGGAAAGCAACGTGCAGTGCTGCGTCAGGTAAACGTTCTCGTGATCATGGCCTGTCACGCGCATCAGCATGTTGACCTGCCCCCTGGTGGACACGCCATTCTCATAAAGACGGCGGCACCTCGAAAAAGAAGCACGCTTTCGAGAATACGAAGAAATCAGATGCCAGGGCAGAAAAATAAAAGTCAGCGATGCCAGAGCCACCAGGACAAACCAATACAACAGCAATGCCGTTTCGCTGTACCATCGAAAAAGAAACACCATGGCAGGAAGCGTGGGCAGCATAAAAAGCAAAAAAACGATCACACGCCATGCAGCCGCACAGGCCCAATGGACGGGGCGCAATGCGCGAGGCACAGGCTCAAGCTGCTCCATCACCGCATCGGCAGGCACAACCCCAGGTGCAGAAAAAACTTCAGGCACGCGCATCAGTTAGCCTCTTGCATCTTACTCAGCCACTCAAGACTTTTCGGTATATCGCCAACATTGCGATAGGCCTGGGCCTTGAGAAGTGCAAAATATCCCTCAAGCCCACCCTGATTGTTCCTGGCATAGACGCGCTGCGTCCTGTCGATGGTTGCCATAATGCCGTTCACATCGCCTGCCTCAGTTGAAGCTATCTGAAACTGTGCCATCATCAAGCCCCAAAAAGCACTGAGAATGGGGGCCTCCTCACGGCTGGCCAACGCAAACAAAGACGCTGCCTCGACATAATCCCCCCGGTAATACGCTTCCCACCCGCGTGCCGTATGCTCAATGCGTTCAAGCTTCGCTTTGTCGACAGAGACATCCGGAAACTGCGTTACCCGGCCAAGCTTGTTGCGCACATTCTCCCAGCCAACGCGATCAAGATTCGGAAGAGGCTGCCCGGCAAGAGGCGATATCTCACGCTCAATCTCGGCCACCAGCCCACTGACAAGACGCTTCTGGTAGTCAAAAATCGAAGGCTCCGCAAACCCCGTGCGCTCCAAAACGTCATAATACGCAAAAGCACCTCCGCCCTGCCGCGTCAAAAATGGTCCTCCCTTGAGACTCGCCTCAAGCTGAGCGATCACACTGACCTGGGCCGGAGGACGCACATACGTTTGCCCCTTCTTGATCTTTTTCTCGACCGCACGATATTCCCCCATCACTTTACGATCACTGGCAGCCGCCGGAACCACCTGCAAATAGAACTCATAGTAGCGCTTTGCCTGGAGCGAATCATTTCGCATCGAATAAGCGCGCGCGCTGTTCAAATAGGCCATCGGCTGGCTCATCGGCGCGATCTGAATGGCCTTGATATAGGACGCCACTGCCTCGGCATATTTCTTTGCATTATAGAGCCTGTTGCCCTGTTCGAAATACTCCTGACCGGATGTCTGAGCATGCGCCGCCGCACGCTCACCATACACCACAGCACACGCGCCCAAACAAAGCAGTATCTTCAGCAATAATACAAAAAAACGTGATTTGTTACTCATCCCATGACCCCCAGGAATCTTCATACATCACATCGTCTGCTGCCATCTCTTCGTCCACAAACGATTCACCGGGATACTCAAATCCTGCGCCGACAACATCGGGGGCCTCCGCCTCCGTGACACCCTCCCAGGGCAAAAGCCCCGAAGCGCTGTCTCGCATGAAGAACGGCAGCTGTATACCCAATGCCAGCGTCAAACCGTGCCGCGGCGAACTCGCGCAGTATGACTTCGACTCGACGTCATACTGCACGCCATAGCTCACCATCAAAAACGACTCCTCGCTCATGTAATATTTCAGACCAAAATCCGCATTGACTGAAAATGCCGTGCGAGAAAACGTCAATTTCTCTGCAAATACCCCCGGACCAGTTTCGGCCGATAAACGCAAATGCGATAGCCCAATGCCCACCACCGCCTCAATCTGCATCACCCAAAACGGGTAGTGCACCTTAAGCTGGGCAGGATAAAACCCAAGCAAAAATGCCCCCTTAGCCTGCGCATCCCTCAGCACCGCTGCCGACTCACCCGCCCCCACCTTAAACATGTCGCTTATCCCCGAACCCATCAGATCCAGGCGAAAAATCGACACTCCCCAGTACTCTGCCTCATAATTCAGCGCAAACGTCCCCCCATGAAACATCGTATCCGCCCAACCCTTCCCACTGGATGGATAGACCGTCTCTCCATTCAATCGATCGCTGGCCCCATTGAGCGAAAACGCCTGAAAACCAAAACGATAGCCCACCGTCGTCGAAAACCGATACTTCCCAATTCCGCGCTGACGCATCGTAAACGGGCTCTCGCTCCTGGGCAAAAGCGCCACATGAATCGTCTGCGGATTCCCGGGATATACCCTGAGTGTCTGATCGAAAGGATGAAAGTCCCCTGATATCACCTCGATCTGATGCGTCCCGGGAAGAATATCCTTCGTCTCGTTCGATTGCCCCCAGTCCTGACCGTTGAGCCGGATCAATGCCGCCGGGTCATTCGTCAACACCGTCAGCTGCGTCTTCTCAGGCTCCAGATCCGCCACATACGCATGCACTCGCCCCTTTTCTGCCTCAAAATTCCACGTCTTCGACACATAGCCGTCCTTCTTGAAAGTCAGGCTCTGCGGCCCCTGCGCAATCTTCATCGACAGAGGCGCGGTGCCAAGAAGTGTCTGATTCATGAAGATCTGCACACCAGGAACACTCGACGTGATCTCAATCCCAGACTCCATCTCAAATAACGCGCTGACCAGCCCCAAAATCAACGCATCCAGCGATGTGCCGCTGCGCCGGATCTCGCTTGCAGAGACCGACAGACGCCGATATAGCGTCAAGTCGATAAACCACTCACCGCCCCGGCGATCAAACTGCGCCTCGACAAAGGCATCCACATTGTGAACTTCGATAAAAAGCGCCCCGCCCTTGCTGCAGGGCGTTCCATCCTCAAAACAGGAGGGCAAATTCAGACCCTCGGTCCTGAGTTTCTGCTCAATCACGCGCTGAGTCGCAAAATGGCGCTCCTTTGCGCGCGAAAGCGTCCGCATCAGCGACGCCTGAACCTCGTCACGCTCGGCAGCACTCAACCCCGGCGCATACCGGATCTGCCACATCACGCGCGTGTCGACCTCGCCAAAAACAACGCCAGGAAGCAAAAAAAACAACAGAAAAAAGGCAGCAGGCAACGCCACACGGCCCCCGATTTGCCTGCCAAAACGCCTGCTAAGATTTCCTGACCATGGCCAGCATCGCATCTTGCCTCCTCACGCACCCCACACTCAAACCCCTCTAAACCTGCGCATGGCGAGCACGTGCACGCGTATGACGCTTCTTGGCCTCGGGAATGTTGCCCGCCAAAATATCCTCCACCGGCAAATCCCAATGCACCGTCCCCTCAGCAATCTCCCGAAGCGCCGTCACACAGGGCTTATTGTCCGTCTCAATCGTCGCAGCCGCACCCTGCAGCAATCCCCGCGCCCGCTTGCTGGCCAAAAGCGCCATCGCAAAACGATTCGGAATCTTCTCCAAACAATCTTCTACCGTTACACGTGCCATTATCCACTCCTGCCTAGCCCTTCGACGGGCGCTTAAGATAATACTTCGTATCGCCAGTGCGCGTAGACTGCACACTGCAAAGTTCATAACCATGCTGGCCAAAAATGCCCAGCACCTGGGATTCGTCGACATTAGGCGGACACACGGCCTCTTTCGTGTCACCCTTCACATACGTAATCGCGCCCTCAGCATTGATGTGGCGCCGCAATATAAAGTATTCCCAAGCGGTTCGGTCTGACATTAGCATATCTCCTCGTACGAAGCCCAAAAACTGGACAATCAGACAGCCCGTCACCCCACCCGCCGACGCGCCCAAACAATCCAACCGTCTAACAAAAATCACGCCCAAACGCAACGCCTTAGAATACGGTCAAAAACGTGAGAGAACATCACTCTGGACGGGCATAGCATGCTGCTGATGGGGGAAGCCTCCCCCTGCGCCGCTATCGGCCACAAACCCCCGTCGCCTGCGGCGCCACCCCCTTTGTGAAAGGGGGTGTGGCCGATACGCGGCTACCTCCTCTGCGGGCCTCAATCGCCGGCCCGCAACGCCCGCTACCCCTCAAACTTCGCTTCCAGTTCGGCAATCTTCTGTGCCATCTCGCTTAGCTCGCGCGCCTGGCGTTTGTTGATCCGCAACAGCCGGCGCCGCTCCTGCCGCTCCTGCGCCAGCAGGGGCAAGGACTGGCCATTGGCGAGGAAGCAGTTCTCCTGCCACTGCCTGACCACGGCCGGAGCCAATGCCTGTGCCTCGCAATAGGCGCAAAAGGCCGCCTCACCAAGGCGCGCCGTGTCCAGCACCACGTCGAATATCTCTTCCTGCGTCAAAAAGGCGCTGGCGCGCGCGAGTTCATCCTCCCCCTCGCCAGCATCTGCCCTGCCACCTGTTAGCCCAAACTCGCGCCGCCACTGATAGATCGATGTTACCGACACCCCCTCCTCAATGGCAACCTCGGCGATCTTCCGATTGTGGGGCGGCAGCAGCTGTTGAATGATACGCTCTTTCTGATCGCGCGAATACGCCATGCTCCCCTCCCCAGGGCCATTGAGTTCTATGTTTATGTGGGGGAACCAGTTCCCCCACACCCCCTGCAATGCTACGCATTGCTCTGGGGCAGGAGCGAAACGTATCACTTTTAGCAAAACTTGTCGTTTTTGTGACGGATTTCCGCTTGCAGAGGCAGGAGAATTTTAGAACTGACAGCCGTGACTCACTGTAAGGCATGTCGCCCCAAATGATACCTGCTGCCACTTCATCCACAAGCGATACGCGAACCCCTCCGTCGCCTGCGGCGCCACCTCCCCTTTCAGGGGAGGCTTGCAGGGGTGTGGGGGAACGAGTTCCCCCACAAAAAACTCTAAACAAGCTCCCAGCTTGGCTTAGGTTGCATGTCGAAAGCGTCAAAACCGGCACCGGCCTCGACCAGGGGGCGGAGACGGTACTCGCCAAGACCTGCGATCATCGCCGCGTTATCCGTGCACAGCCGAAGAGGGGGGATAGACAAGGCCACGCCCGCTTTGCCACACGCTTCTATCAGACGCTCACGCAGGCGGCGATTCGCGCTTACGCCACCCGAAATCACCACCGTCGACGCGCCCACGTGCTCCGCCGCAGAGAGCGTCTTTTGCACCAGCACATCAACGGCTGCCTCTAATACAGAAGCACACAGATCCGACAAATCCTGGCCTTCCGGCATGGCACCCAGGCGGCGAAGCTGCGTCGCAGCACTCGTCTTGAGCCCGCTAAACGAAAAATCATAGTTCCCCTGCTTCATGAGTGCACGCGGAAAAGCATAGCGTGCAACATCGCCGCCAACGCTGACCTTGTCGATAGACACGCCCCCCGGATAAGGCAAGCCAAGCATCTTGCCTACCTTATCGAGCGCCTCGCCTGCCGCATCATCCAGCGTCCGCCCCAAACGGCGATACTGCCCAATACCCTGAACTTCGATCAGGTCAGTGTGTCCACCCGACACCACCAGTCCCATAAAGGGAAACGACGGACGAGCCAGCCCCGGTGCAACATCCAGAAATGGGGCCAAAAGGTGCCCTTCCGTGTGGTGAACCCCAACGAGCGGCAGATTTCGCACGTAGGCGAAGGCCTTGGCAGCTTCTATGCCAACCAGCAGCGAGCCGATTAAACCGGGCCCCTGGGTCACAGCCACGCCGTCTATCGCGTCCATGTCAAGGCCTGCCTCTTTGAATGCACCACGAAAAACCTCGACGATGTCAACAATATGGGCACGGGAGGCAAGCTCCGGAACCACGCCGCCATACTTTGCATGCACCGGGATCTGGCTCGCAATCACATGCGAGAGAATTTTACCATCCTCGACAATGGCCGCCGAACACTCATCACACGAACTCTCTATACCCAATACTCTCATACGCTATATCCCATTTCTGTTTTCTTTTTACGCGGGGAGTAGGGGCGACCGTCCCGGTCGCCCGGCTCCCCCACACCCCCTGCAATGCTAACGCATTGCCTGTGGGTGAGAGGTTAAGTGCACCATGACATCGAATCATTGTTGGCAGGAAAAAACAGTCAACGGGCTGACCATTTTATCCCCTGGCCAAAAATGATGTCCCCAAAGCGATACGAAGTATCGCAGGGGGTTTGGGGGAGCAATGCTCCCCAAAGCGGGGCGTTGCGGGGCCGGCGATTGAGGCCCCGCACAGGGGGTAGACGCGTATCGGCCACGCCCCCTTTTAAAAGGGGGGTGCGGCCGATAGCGGCGCAGGGGGAGGCTTCCCCCTTACCCCAAAAAGACCAATATACGACTAATTCGTCCCGGAATAGCAGGCATAAAAATCGCCATTGGGTTTGACGACGACCAAGATGTTGTCATCTCGGTATTCGTCCCCCTGCGACTTGCCGTCATCGCCGGCGCTTGTGCTGAGAAGCTGCTTCTCTGGCACCATCGTTCGCAGACGTCCTACGATATTACCACTCGGAAGATAGGTTCCGGAATAGGCCATGCGCCCGCTGGAAATCAGGGCGCCGCGATCGGCAAACGCAATACCCTGCCAGATGGCGTCGAGGAATCCGGTCGAGGACGATGTTTCAGAGCCATGGTGGCAGACCTTGAGGAAATTGGTAACGATCATTTCCGGGGCTTTTTCTATGGCTTCCATTTCCTGCCTGGCTTCTGCATCCCCTGTAAAGAGGAAAGCGCGCCCCGCATAGCTGATGCGGAAAATCATCGATGCCGAATTCGGGTTGCTTCCAGGACTCTTGTTGCTCACCACATACTCTGCCGTCACGTTGGGACCAAAGAAGTCGGCGGGCATCACGGAAGACACCGAGAATTTTTCCTCGGCGGGCATATAGAGCCTGTCCGCACTTACCTTCGACTTGACCGCTGACAGCCACGATTTATAGGAAGCAGAAACATCCTGTGTCGTGTTCGGCTCCATGGGATCGATATAATTGAGCAGGCGGTAGCCGCCGCTATTCTCCGAAAAGATCCACGAAAATCCGCCAAAGTGATCGGAATGAGGGTGCGAGAGAAACACGGCATCAAATTGACTTCCCCGTGGAAAACCATTGAACTCAAGGTAGTCTGAAATGATGGGGCCTGCACTGGTTCGACCAAAAAATCCGCCATCGCCGCCATCGATCAGAACATTTTGCCCCGTGGGCGTCTGAATCCAGATCGCATCGCCCTGGCCAACGTCGATGACGTGGACGCGAAGCGTGTCCCGATCCGGGTTGCGCTGCGCTTCGGTGCAGCGTTGCCCCGCCAGCACGGATATCAGAGAATCATCCCGTTCGGGAGGCACTCTCCGGCAATAGCGGCCCGCAAAGTTCCCCTCTCTGCACACAAACCTTTCTTCGGAAAGTTCTTCACCATCGGGATCCTCGGGAAACCAGCAATTCTGAGCCTCGGAGGCAGACACCGTGACATAACCTGCCCGGCAGTTTGGACCATCGCCGCCGCTTGAATCGACGTTCAGGCGCGCCACACACAGTGTGCCATCGGGCAATGTCTTGCACGTCTGACCACTCGGGCAGGTGCTGTAACTCAGCTTAAGGTAGCCCTCCGGACAACTGTCCCCCGACGATGGAGGTTTGGGATCTGACATTGACATATCAAGACACCCCAACGCGGCAATGCCAAAAAATCCGCCCAAAAGATACGCTCCAATGCCCTTCATCAAGTATCCTCCTACGATCCATTCCAGCGCAAAGCCGCCACTGCACTCTATAGGCATTTTTTGCCAGATTTGCCACTCTCTATTTTTCCCGGAATCCATGGCGCGCCCAAGATATTTAAACAATCAGAGGCCTTGTGCTAACTTTGTCCCGCAAGCGCAGCCACCCACTGATCTCGCGCCTGCACATCGCCCAGGCTCCATAAACTCTCATACTTCATACGGTTTACAACAATGCACTCGCTATCAACGACCCTTTACCGGCTCATGGCAGCGCTTCTTCTGGCAACACTGTCCCCTTCCCCCAGCACTGCGCATGCGCAAACGGCCGATGAGCAGCCAGCCGAAACGCCTGATGAACTGGAAAATGCCGATGCGCTCCTGCGCAGCATCCAGGCAGACACGGCACCAGATGGCAGCGAAGATTATGCCGAAATCCATCATATGCGCGTCCTGGAGAGAACTTTCCTTTCGGCAGACAGCCTTAACCCGCGCGATGCACTGCCGACGCTCCCCCACGGCGACCCCATGCAGCTCAGCCGGCAAGCCGCCATGCACCTTTTGGTCAATGCCAGCAATGCCGGCGAAAGCTCACCCGGCCTGCAGCGACAGTCCAGCCGGCTCATGGCCGACGCCCTGCAGCACGTTCAGACGATCCTCCACCCCAACCGGGGAAAAAAGCTTGACCTGCCTTTTGGGCTTGAATGTCTTGAGGAGTCCGCTGTCCAGGAGTACCTGGCACTCTATGCCGCCCCCAGTGCACGAACCATCAAGATCTGGCTCGTACGCGCCGGGCAGTGGCGACCCATGATCGAGAAAATCATGAAAGAAGAGGGGCTCCCGGAAGATCTCCTCTACCTGGCCATGATCGAAAGCGGCTTTAAAACGCGTGCCAAAAGCCCGGCTGCCGCCGCCGGCATGTGGCAATTCATCCCATCGACCGGTGCAGAAATGGGGCTTCGCATCGACCAATGGGTCGACGAGCGTTACGATCCCATCAAGTCCACCTATGCCGCCGCCCAGTACCTCAAAAGACAATTTGCGCGATACCAGTCATGGCCTCTGGCTATGGCCGCCTACAACGGCGGGCCGGGCACCGTAAACATCGCCATAGATCGCTACAACACAACGAATTACTTTAAGCTGGTCGAGTACGGCGCCATGTACGACGAAACGCGCCGATACGTCCCCAAAATCCTGGCAGCCGCCATCATCGGGAAAAACCCCGAAGCCTTCGGATTCGCAGGCCTCATCCACGATCCCCCCCTGGCTTTCGACACCGTGACTGTTCCCCCTGCCACCCCCCTCTCCGTCCTGGCCAAAGCCGCAGGCTGTGACCTGCAAACCCTTCAAACCCTCAACCCGGAGCTTCTCAGAGATCAAACGCCGCCCGATGGAAACTACCACCTGAGAATCCCGCTCGACGCCCACGACAGCTTCGTCAAAAACTTTGACAATCCCACAAAAAACTATCCCACCGACCAGGAAACGATCTCGCTCAGGTTCGGGCAAACCATCGAACATCTGGCCGACCAGATCGGCGTCCCCGTACGCGTCCTTCGAAGCCTCAATGGCCTCGGCGACAAAGATATCCCCGCCTACGGCACCGACATTGTCGTACCCAAAAACAGAAAACAGACCACACCAGAAACCAAATCCTCTCCCCTCATCGCCCTCACCCCGCCCGCCGACTTTAAGCTTCCCAACAAAAGGCGCGTCTTTTATCAGACGCAAAGATCCGACCGGCTCGAAGCCATTGCTCAGGCGCTCTCCGTCACCCCCACCGAGCTTGCCCTATGGAACGACCTCGATCTGTATGCCAGACTTCGCCCGGGCCTCGTCCTTCAGGCGTTCGTTGCCCCCAAAACCAACCTCGATCACATGGTCATCTATGAAGCCCAGGACGTCCAGCTCGTCGACAAAGGCTCCGCAGAACACAGAGCCCTTTTCGCACCGCGCGCCTCAACCCCTGCCACACGCTCCTCCAGCACCACCCAAAGATCTGCCCCCGCACCCAACAAAGACATCACACACACAGTCGTTAAGGGAGACTCCCTGTCGAAAATCGCAAAAAAATACGACGTCTCCGTCCAGGACATCCAAAAATGGAACAACCTCAAAGCAAACTCAGCCATCCGCACCGGACAGAAGCTTATTATTAAACGATAGGGCGTTTTTATGTGGGGGAGCCTGCTCCCCCACACCCCCTGCAATGCTGCGCATTGCTTGTGGGTGGTTATGTGTTTCGGTTCGAACAGACATGGGCAAAAACGTAGGGGCGACCCTTGCGGTCGCCCTCGTTGCCTGGTTCCCCAAACGATATGACACGTAGGGGCGAACTGTGTTCGCCCGCTGCCGATAACCGCCCCCCATCACCCTCCCTGCCCAAGTATAACCGCAATCCACCCGATGCCTGCCCATGCCCCAAGCGACGACCCAATGACTGCCAGCAAAGCAACGATCAGCGTCCGGGTAACGGGATTGCGGTAAAAATCCTTAATGCCATGCACATCTACCAACCTCTCACAATCGCTCACACTCGGCTTGCGAAGCCACGCCTCAAGCAGGCCAAGCACCATCCCTGCATTGATAAGTGGCCCACATATTGAAGTGATGGGAGATACAAATATCGACGCAAGCAACGTCAGCGGTTTTGCACCCGCCAGCAAGCAGAAAAACAGGCAAAATAAAGAGTTCGGCAAAACCCACGCCATAAGAATCGACTCAAGCGATCCAAACCCCTGCGTCGAAACGCCATAAATCATGCTTCCAAGGAGAAGGACCGGAAACAGCCATTTGAAGAGAGGCCAGAACATGCCTGGTTTGGGCAGCGTATCAAGCGCAGCAACATCAATGGGGGTATGAAAATAACGCTGCATCCCTGCGACATGGCCCGCCCCCACGACGGCAACCACATTTTTTCCGCCGCAGGCACGCATCTTTGCGACAAGATAGCGATCTCGCTCGTCGATCAGCGGCTCATGCACCTGGGGCAATTCCTTCGCAAAAGTATCCATCATCGCAGAAAGATTCGCCGCCTCCTTGAGCTTCTCGATCTCCTCGGTCGTCTCCAACTTCGACTTCTTATCTGACGAAATCAGCGATTCCATGATTGCGGACATGAGGTTTATCTTTGTCCAAAAGCCCAGGCCTCCCCATACGCGCTTGAGCGTCACATTGATGTTGCGGTCGATCATGGCGATCTCAGCCCCATTGGCCGAAGCCACCTGGGCCGCCTCCAGCAGCTCTGCCCCGGGCTTAACGCCAAGTTTCGCGCCAAGCTTGCGCTGATATGCCGACAGCGCAAGACTTGCCAGCAGATAGAGAAACTTCCCACGCCGGATGACCTGAAAAATGTCGAGCTTGCTCCAGCGATTCGCATCCAGGAAACTCTCGTAGCGTTCCTGACAAAGCTCAATGCAGACCACATCCGGCTTAACCGTCTCGATCAGAGAAGCCACCTCCTGGCGGCTGCGCTCACTCACATGTGCCGTGCCAATGATCCGATAGGTTCGGTCGCCATCCTCAATCACAACAACATGAGAGGGCATCTCTGATGATGACTCCGGCAACGTCTCTGCACCCTTCACATCGGGCACGGACGCTCCTGCCTCCCCCTCTGACCCCGTATCCTGGGAAGACGCCGAGAGCTCTTCATCATGCCCCGGTGATTCTTCAGCACCAACCCGAATTTCATTATCCATGCCTGTCTCCAGCAAAACACCCACATTCCGGCCACCACTCCGGCGACCGCCGCAGGGGGCGTAGAATAGGCATTTTGCACCCTACGTAAATGTTTTCTTTTTCACGGGGGGGAACTGCTCCCCCTTTAGAGGGACGCCAGCGAAGCTGCTAGGGGGTTCCCACACCCCCTGCAATGCTGCGCATTGCTCGTGGATAAGTTGGCAAAGTGCATCGTTTGTGGCTGCATGCCCTGCATTGCGAGCAAAAGAGAAGCAACCTGCCGAATTGCCTCTCAAAGCAAAACGCTATTGGCATGATAATTGCTTGCCTGTTTGAGCTTGGCTTGCCTCTGGCAACCAAAGCCTTTTAACCCGCAACAGGAGCTGCACAAAAATGAACAGAATGGCCTGCGGTGCTGTCATGGCACTGCTCTTTGCACTTTTCACCCCTCAGGCATTTGCCCAGTCTGCCGAAACGGGCTTCGAGCTGCGTGCCGGCCTGACTGTCCCCATCGTTGTGACCAGCAGCGCCGTCGTCTGGTCTGTTGGCATCGACGACGTTGGCAGCATCGATCTCGCAATCCCGACCGCAGTCGGTGCTGGCGTTGGTTTTGGCCTGAATCTTTCCTTCGGCTATCGATGGCCATACTTCGGCGTCTACCTCGATCAGGATATCAGCAGCGTCCTTATCGGCAGGATCAACCTTTTTCGCGATTCGGAGAGTGGCAAAAAGGATCTCAGTGCCCGATTCCTGGGCGGCAGCTATATCCTGTTCCGCGGATTCCTCCCCGTGACATCCAGCTTCGCCTTATCGGCAGGCCTGGGCGCAGGCGTCATGTACGGCACCAATAAAGACTTTGGCCTGTTCATGTCGGATGAGAGTGGCAATGATGTCGCTTTCGCCTTCAAGGCTCAGCTTGGATTCACCTATTACTTCAACCATGTCTTTGGCCTTGGATTCCATGTCGACTACGCCATGGCCTATAAATCCTTCACAATGTTCCATATCACCCACCAGGTGGAACCAATCGAGGCTGAGATCGAGGTTAAATCCAAAATCAAACACTATGTTCACAATGTCCAGCCCACCCTGCACTTCAACTTCAGCTTTTAGGCAACCTGAGCTGAATAACGTTGAATGGTCATTGCCTCCTGCAAAAAACCGTTAACAGGGCAACGATTTCCAGCCCAAAACAGGGGCGTAGCATGCCACGCCAGCGCAGAGGGGGTTCGGGGGAACCAGTTCCCCCACAAAAAAATCTGTAGAGGCGACCATCCCTGGTCGCCCGCGCGACGTAGTCGCCCCAGCCGGGCGTTGCGGGGCCGGCGACTGAGGCCCCGCACAGGGGGTAGACGCGTATCGGCATGCCCCCCTTTCAAGGGGGGGCATGCCGATAGCGGCGCAGGGGGCACAGCCCCCTTCCAAAAACGCAACCCCATATGCAGGTCAGTGTAGGGGCGACCGTCCCTGGTCGCCCATTCGCTGCAAACATTACACCAGGCGATACGCTAAATCGCAACCCGGGCAATGGCCTCCAGGACGTCCGTGCGCAAAGCGCCGGGGCGCAAAAAGCCCAGTGTACGCTTGTAATACTGAACGGCAACGCGATGCTCCCCTGCAAGCTCCGCCAAACGCGCATGCAAAACACAGAAGTCGAATGAGCCAAAGAAATCGACAACCTCCGCCGACAGGGAAAGCGCTTCATAGACGCTCTCACTGTCGCAGCGCCGCTGGCACCATTCGCGCAAAGACTCAAAAACCTTCGCCTCCTGAAACTCCACCCCTCTTCGCAATCCGCGCTTGAGTGCCCGAAGCGCCGCTTCATAGTCCTCGCCATGCGCATGCACATAAAAAAGCGCCATATAGGCTGACCCTATGTCGGGATCCTCCTCAATCGCCCCTTCCGCAAGTTCGCGGCACGCCGACGTACACTCCCCCTTCTCAGCCATCATCAACGCCAGCTCGGCACAGCATGCCGGCGTCGGCTGCACCCGAACACACTCCTCATAAAGCCTGCGCGCCTCGTCATCATACTCAAGATGCCGGCAGGTCTGCGCCAGCAACGCCTTCGCACGGCAATCCCCATCCGGTACGGGCGACTCCAGTGCCCGAACCAATGCCGCACGAACCGCCTCATAGTTGCCCTCGTTGTAAAACTCCCACGCCTTTTCGAGATGCATTTCGTAGTGCGACATACTCTCCCCGATGGTCAATACGGCTCTACCAGCGCGTGTAAATCGAAATCAGCTCGGGAACCCTGTCCTTATATTTCAGCAAAAACTTCTTCAGTGCCTCCAGGCACCCCGGCTCCTTGTCGATCTGAATCTTCTCCAGAAAAGCCTCCCACTTCGACAGCGTCTCCTGCTCCTTCTCCGTCAGCTCAGCCTTGCGCTGCAGCTTCTGCATATTCTCTATCTGGAAAGCAAACTCCCCAAGCTCCGACGGTATCTGGCGCCCGCAATACGTCACCGGGCCACATGGCTCCAACCGACGCGCCCCCATGCCAAGCAAAAACTTAAACGGCGCCCCCGTCAGCTCCTCAAGCTTGCGAAAAATATCGCCAATCGACACAGACTTAAAATACAACGTCCCCAAATGCGGCTGGCCAAGACGCTCCAGATGACCCGCAATCTCCGTGCCATCCACCATGTCGCGCGTCATGATCTTCTCCTCAAGAACCTTCGTATCGCACGCGTAAAACGTCAACTCGTCCTTCATCGGCTCCCTCCCTGCTATGGCCGCCGGCCGTATACCATTCACATCTTGCCGCATTCTCGCCGGCATGTCCATGCCACAAGATTAAGCCCCCTGACAATTTTTTCAGAGGGGACAACGTCCCCTGCGCCGCTATTGGCTGTAGAGGCGGTTCGCGAACCGCCTCTACAGCCAATACGCGGCTACCCCTTCTGCGGGGCCTCAAACGCCGGCCCCGCAACGCCCCGCTTCGGGGGAACCAGTTCCCCCGAACCCCCTGCGATGCTACCACATCGCTTTGGGGCATAAATTGCTGCCTTCGGACAAACATTGTTGCCCCTTTAATGCCTTTGTAATGACAAGGATGAATTGTTTCGGTTCTGCCCTCGGCGTGAGGTTTGTGGCCTCAAACGATACACGCTGCCACTTCACCCACAAGCAATGCGTAGCATTGCAGGGGGTGTGGGGGAGCATTGCTCCCCCACAAAATAGAGCGCGAAAAATACTTGACGCCGCAAAGCGCTCAGATAGATTGTTTCATGAGGTGTATTTTTGATTGAAGGTTTAAACAAAACACAATGGAGGTTACCATGAGCGCATCATTTGATAGTTCCGGCACTTCACTTTCTGGCGCAAAGTGGATCAACAGCGGAGGAAACTGTAAGGTTACTCACTACACGTACGCCCTCGAAAACGACCCTCTCTACGCAAACGACAAGCTCATCACGGGCCCAGGCCTGGATCCAAACGAAAAATACAAGGAAGGCTTCCTAAACAAGAAGACTGGCGTTGGAATGCAGGGAACGGGACTTGCAAAGAACGGCAAATACATCATGTGGGCCGGCAATGACAAGTTCAAGTATGGCATTGGCGGTGCATACCGCCAAATCACCGAACCCTTCAAGCAAATCGCCGTCGATAGAACCGTCATACCCTACGGCAGCAAGGTATACGTAGAGTGTTATAACGCAGTCATGACTGCCGACGACACAGGCGGCCGCATTAAAGGCAATCACATCGACGTGTTCTCCGGGCCCATCCCCTACAAAGACGCCTGTGCCCTGGGCACCAAACAGTCACGTCTGGCCATCGTCGACCCTTCAACGCCAACGGGACCGGTCAGTGGTACAGTCACGTCTGCCCCCATCACGAATCAGCCGGCAACGACTGGCTCTGCCACAGAAACTGTTTACACGGTCAAATCGGGCGACACACTGAGCAAGATTGCCAACATGTATAATGTAGCAGGCGGATACCAGGCGCTGGCAAAATACAACAATATCGCCAACCCAAGCGTCATCAGCGTAGGCCAGAAAATCAAAATCCCCGGCACCGCGACATCCGCTCCAACTTCTTCGGGCAATACTTCGAGCGCAAAAACGACCAAAGTCGTCGTCAGCACCTCGCTCAATGTGCGAAGCGGTCCAGGCACCACAAACAGCATCATCGGCTCACTGAAAAACGGTGACACCGTCACCTACACCGATGAATCCAATGGCTGGCTCAAGATCAACCATGGCACCGGCACAGGCTGGATCTCCAGGCAATACACTGCCCTTGCCAACAGCACCTCAACCACAACCACCACACCAACTCCGGCGCCAGACACGACCCCAACCCCTACACCGGCCTCAACATCGAATACGACCAAGGTTGTGATTGGTGCCAGTTCGACACTCAATATCCGAAGTGGCCCTGGTACAACCCATGCTGTCCTCGGCTCACTGAGAAACGGCCAATCCGTCACGTATACCGAAGATTCCAATGGCTGGCTCAAAATTAACCACAACGGCATCGTTGGATGGATCTCCAAACAATACACCGAAGCTGGCGGCGCTACATCGTCAGGGGGGGCCGTTAAACCAAACTCAGCTTATCCAAACTCACAGGAATTCCTTAAAGATTACAAACTCGACGATACAACGCCTCATGCCGAAAGGGGCAAGGCAGCCATTGCGCTGGCCAGGAGTTACACAGGCGCATGTACCAAGTATCTCATCGGTTCGCTCTCCCACCTGCAGGATATTTCGCCCTATGCCAACACGAACAATGGCTACAACAATAACTGCGCAAATTTTGTCTCTTCCATCCTGATCAATGTTGGCATGGCTTCGCCTGGCCTCGGAAAATATGTCCGCATCAGGGTTGGCGAGTTTACGCAAGCCATGAAGAATGCTGGCTGGGCAGAACGCAGTGCAGGTGAAGCAAGAGCTGGCGACATTTGGGAAAACAATAGTCACATTGAGCTTGTGTGCAAATCCAATAGTGCAAACGCCGTGACACTCATTGGCTCCAACAACCAGGGCAACAAACAGTTCGTTTCGGAACACAACAAAACGGTAGGCAGCGGTCAGAGACTCTGGGGTATCCGTTAGCCACAAGTTCACGAGCCCACAAAAAAGGCCACGCTTGCGTGGCCTTTTTTGTTTGTGTGAAGTGACAAAATACCTTCTCGCTTGAGGCCATCCCCGCAGAGACAACGCCATTTACTTATGCTCAGCTCTACACGGTTCGTCCACTTTGCCTCTCGTACTTCTCTCAAATCTCCTGCGCCTACGGCAGTTGGGAGAATACTAGGTCAATTTTACTGCAGTTCCGTACGCGAAGATTTCAAACACTTGTTTTTTTGACATAAGCCCATTGACAACTGCAACCCTGTACTCAAACTGACAGTTGATCACAGCATCACCTTTAAGAGATTTGCATTTTTGCTCCAGTTGCTTTTTTACCCCTGCAAACGCTTTGCTAGGATCTGCGTGGACGGCAGTAATTCCTCCTCCATGAGAATCTGTTGCAAAAATTACATCGATAATCTGATAGTTACTCTTTATGTCACCAGTACTAATAATAACAGACATACTTTACCTCCTGATTCTCACTCACATACAGCATTGCCATTCCCAGACGTTTTTTGCACCCAGGCAGACCAGAGTCAGGTAGTATGCAAAATCCAGGGGGAAAGTCAATCATCAGAATAGCCCCCAGCCTCCATCAAGGCACCTTCCCTGTGGTTTAGCACAATTTTTTGTTTGAAAAAGTCGAAAAAAAAGCCGGCGACGACCTACTCTCCCACGCAGTCACCCACGCAGTACCATCGGCGCTAGAGAGCTTAACTTCCGAGTTCGGGATGGGATCGGGTGTGGCCTCTCTGCTATTGTCACCGGCAAGAC
>Ga0209737_10000537_pt1 | contig 30620 bp, 34 predicted proteins | sample TergutCu122P3_FD_187284 | JGI IMG/M metagenome (GOLD analysis project Ga0209737, IMG submission 187284) | Cubitermes ugandensis P3 segment gut microbial communities from Kakamega Forest, Kenya - Cu122 P3 (SPAdes) (version 2) | ecosystem: Host-associated > Arthropoda: Insects > Digestive system... | reverse complement strand
CTTCTTTCCCACAGAAGGTTCTGCAACAATCAAGAGTATAACATATGCATTGAATAGATGTGCAATAGATATTTCAGAGGATATGGAATTTATTGTTACAAACTGGAAGTTAGTATTTCAATTTTCGTCCGATAAATCCCCATTGATTAATGCGAACACATGTTCCATAATAAATATATGGCAGAAACAGGAGAAACAACATGGACAAATCAAAAAATAAAATAAAATTATTCGAAGAAAAACAAGTCCGTGCGGTATGGGACGCAGAGAATGAAAAATGGTGGTTTTCAGTGATTGATGTTGTCGCTGTATTGACAGAACAAACCGATTATCAATTAGCACGCAATTATTGGAAAGTGCTAAAAAAACGACTAAAAGATGAGGGAAATGAAACGGTTATAAATTGTAACCAGTTGAAAATGGAAGCTCTTGACGGCAAAATGCGTCTTACCGATGCTGCTGACACTGAGCAGATTTTAAGATTAGTCCAATCCGTCCCTAGCAAAAAAGCCGAGCCATTTAAGGCTTGGCTCGCACAAATTGGCAGCGAGAGGATTGACGAAACTATTGACCCGGAACTTTCAATCGAACGAGCAATCCAAAACTACCGCCGACTTGGTTATGGCGAGAATTGGATTAATCAACGTATTAAATCAATAGAAGTCCGCAAGGCTTTAACGGACGAATGGGACAAAAGCGGTGTCCAACAAGGTAAAGAATACGCTTCATTGACTGATTTGATGACCCGAACATGGAGTGGCATGACCACTCGTGAGTATAAGCAATTTAAGGACTTGAAAAAGGAAAACTTGCGCGACAACATGACCAATACTGAATTGGTATTAAATATGTTGGCTGAAGTTGCGGCTACCGATATCTCTATTGCACAGCAACCTAGTGGATACAGCGAGAGTGCCAAAGCCGCTAGAGAAGGCGCGGAAACTGCCAAAATTGCCCGTGAACAACTAGAAAAGCGAACCGGCAAGTCCGCTATTAGCAGTTTAAATGCCAAGGATTTGGGGCAACGATTGAAGCCGGATACAAATGACTAAAACATTCCACTTATTAAAGTAAATAAAGGCGAAAGACTTTGAAAAAGTATTGAAGAAACCAAGGAACTGTTGGTTATATCTTAATTATCTCATGTAATTCGATGGAGTTATATAATATAGATTAACCCAAAAATCATTGTAATAAATAATAATGTCAATATCATTAATGGTTTATTTTTATATAATACTTCAATAGGATCCCCATCATCATGTGTTTCTATATTTAGATTATATAGTAGGCAAATAATTATGACTAAAGGGACTGACCAAAACAAATACTCACTGTTTGTCCGTTCAATTGTAATCGGATCAATTGTCCATAATGAGTAAAATACTATCGCCAAACATAAAAACATATATTTACTTTTGTCAAGAAAATTAATGGTATAAAAAGTCAGCACATGTCTGATGCGTTCGCTTTCCGCTAAATCTTCATTTATTTTTAGTTCATTGAATCGTTTTCCGATTCCCATATAAAATGATACCACAATGACAGTTAGGTAGAGCCAGCCGGAAATAGCGATCCCGCTTATTGCTGAGCCATACATTAAACGCATCAAAAATCCCGAAGCCAAGATAGTAATATCAAGAATTGGGATATGCTTCCACTTTATACTGTAAGCAAAAAAAACAGCCAAATAAACCAGTGGGAACAATACTAAGTAATAATTACTGTTAGATGCGGTAATCGATAAAGTAATTGACATTAATCCAAGAATAATTACCAGCAGTATTGCTTTCTTAATCGGAATCGAATTGTTTGCTATGGGACGAGTTCGTTTTGAAATATGCAGACGGTCATATTCCACATCTTTTATGTCATTTATTATGTAAACCACTGAAGAAATAAAGCAAAATGAAATAAACCCTGTCCCTGTCCTAATAAACAAATCCATGTCAAAAATGGATGCGTTAAAAAATAGTGGCAAAAAGACCAGTAAATTTTTTAGATAATGCTTCACGCGAATCAGTTTTATATATTTCATACCACTCCCTTTCATCTTTTAATTAACCGGATAGTATTCGAGTCCAAACTTGATCATCTCCATTATTCCTTTAGAATTGAAATATATTGAAGCCATAAGTACAACGGCATATAGCATATATTTTACCTGCTTTACATTCGCGAATATTTTTTCCATAAACAAGAAAACAAGGACGATAAATGCCCAGCCGAAATAAAGTGAATACAAAATCATGCCGTTTTCGACTGAGCCCCAACCTATAACGAAGAGGAGAAATGTTGCAAATATTACCCACAAACTGCAGAGCCGGGCAAATACCGAACGCAAGCTTAAAAGTGCACCAAAAAATGAGAGGAAAAATATTGTTAATCCGATATAGCTTATACCTGTTGGAATCGCTTGCCAAAATACCCAGGCATCTTCATCATAAAAAATCATTGAAGCTGGTGCAAGAATAATATTTTTTCCGAAATGGGAAAACTGATATACTTTATATCCAATAGATGAACGCGTTATCTCCGGATTAGTATAATACATTAACTGCGATAATTTTTCGAAAGCATTAAATAGTTCCGGCACCTTACCGCAAAAGACACACATAACTAAAAATGAGGCTAAAACTTTACTCAATGAAACAATCCATTCTTTTATTTTCTTATCATATGTGATAAAAAGAACAATAATTGCGTTTGTTAAAAATAAACCCGAAGTCAGTGCTAGTAAATGAGTGTTTACTTTATGGTTAAAATATTTTAAGTAAATAACTAATATCAGCATAAAAGTCGGGATAATATATTGTTCAACTGTAAATGTAAATAATAAAAAGGGGAATGATGTTGTGAATAACAACAATAAAAATATATGGGAAATTTTATCCTTGACTTCAGTCATTCTCACAATCAAAACTGTAGTAATTAACAGCAAAAAAACCTGCATCAGTTGTAGGACAATGGTGTATGCATAGGTAATAAAAAATAATGGGGATACAACTATCTTCGCAATGATGGCAAAGGGTATAGTCGCGAGAGCAAAAAGCGGATGGCGGATGTCATTTTCTTCGTGGTAGAAACGAAAAAAGGCATCTGTTTTTATAAAACTGGGGGAATCAGCATTAAAAATAATATCAAATTCTCTTACAGTGGTATGGAAAAGATCAGTTATGCTATAGAGTATTAGGATAGAAATTGCCATGATTGTAAACCCAAAAATAACATAATAACGCTCGATAACATCGGTGTTACTAATTAGTTTTTTTATCTTTTTCATCTCTATTAAATGCAAGTGGCTAACCACCGCATATACAAGCGTATAGACAGAAAAGAACGCAGTTACAGTGATAAACGAGAGAAGACAAATACCAGCAATGCAATTTTGCTCAAATAAAAATTGATAAATAAAGCGACCAGTTTCGGTTTTAGAGACCGACCCCTGCTTGATAAAAGCCATGGCAAATTCAACCATTATAAAAGTTGTCATGGGTATAGCTATAAAAACGCTCTTCCTTGATTTTATCAAAAAGAGTTTTTTAATAATTTGAATTTTGATTCTAAAAATAAGCTTATGGTAAAAGCCAAACCAGCATTTACAGCTCCAAGAATAAGCATGTCCAGGTAATTGAATCCTTGAATATATGTTAGATTTAAAACAACAAATGCCGTAATCGATAAAGCAAACAAGTATTTCACAGATTTATGATTTATTAACTTCTCAGCCAACTTTTTCTCTCCTAAATAAAACGTCTATCATAAATGGCAAGAGTACCCATAAGAACCATACATAACGGACTAGGTATGTCGGTCCCGGCAAAACCGTTAACCAGATTATGAGCGGTAAAAGATATGGAACTAAGTCCCGGTATCTTTTTTGCCACCATAAATATCCTAGCGTGAATATGAAAAGCCAGGCCATAAAACCCGGTGAAAACAACATAGAAATGACGGGAATTTTCTGCTGGAATATATCATGCGACATTTTTCGGTATAATTCATCCAGCCACAAAATCTTACTGTCCCGTATTCCCGGTGGTTCAACTTCATATCCAAAGAAAGAGCTATCCTCATATGTGAATGTATAGACCGTATTTCCACGGTAAACATCAATTATTGTATCTGGATACCAAAATCCATACGAAGTCATCAACCAGGTATTAAGATAAGAAAAAGGATGCGTTACCCCCAATCTAAACCATAATTTTACATACTTAAACGGTTCATCGGAAAAAGCTTCGTTATTGAAATGTATTTTTACGGTGTCTGATAACTTAGGGTTGTACGTCAACATGGCTTTTTCAGGGAGAATTTCAAAAAGTAATAGCTTGTCACTTTCATTCATTGGCTGATATTTCCACACCCTTGTCATTTGCTGTATTGGCACGGTCAAAAGTTCTTGTTTTCCACCGGTTTCTGCTTTAAGGATGAAAATGAGCGCATTATTTATAAGCACAGCCGTAATAATGCAAAATACCAATAGCAATGCAATTTTTTTTCTATTCTCTTTAATTAAGAGTAGTAAAGCTAATGAAAAAATCCAAAAAGCATATCTCCCATTATGCCTAAAAAGCATTACCCCTATTGAAGATATGGCAAACATAAATAGTGTTAGTTTTGATGTCCAAAATTTTTCAGGATTAGTCAAAAGCTCATGGCACAGTATAAAAACCAATAATAAGCAACCTGTAAAAAGTGCATCCTTCGCTGATGTTAAACTAAACATCACAATAACAGGAAAAAAACCAAAATAAAGCAAGTATTTTTTACTTACCTTCAATAAAGCATAAGAAAATATTCCAGCCATAATCATCATTTGGATAAAAATGAAACAAGCGATTCCAAGATTGTGTGAGCCAGTCAAATGATACACCACATGGATAATACCACCTAATGAAAGAACATGAAGCAAGGGATGGTGGGTGGTAAAATTTCGTGTGACAATTTGTTGATACTGATCAAAGGCATCATAAACAAAAAAGCCCGGATAAACGGCTAGAAATACAGGCACCCAGCATCTAATGATTAAAACATTTAAAATGAGCCATTGCTTTGGTTTAGGCAATGTGACCCAAGCGTAAAAAATCTTACTGTTCGAGGAAGATGCATTAATGATTTTTATGATGCTGAGTTTTGTCCAAATAAATTGTAATATCAGGCTAAAGATAATGGCAAAAACGAAGATGGAAACCCATAAATTAAGGTCATTAAATTCAACATATCCTATTTTGTCAAGCTTTGCTCCGAATGCAAGACTCATTGAAAATATAAGCGCAATAAAAGAAGCAATTATCCATGTTCTCTTATTATTCAACTGTAATATATCAAAAGCTTTGTAATTTAAAAGCCATAGTAACCCAAATAAGAAAACTGAAAAACACTGTTACTAAAAAATAAGGTATTACCACCAAGCGTATAGGGGATACAAAAACAGCCTGCTAAAGCTAGTAAGGCAGAACAACACAATGAAAATTCATGCTTTTTAGTCAAAATATATTCTCCCTGACAAATTTGGGGCATCCAGGAAAGCAAATTTTCGGATGCCCCTGTTACATGAGAAATCAAAAACGAGGTGTAAGCGTGTTCCACACTTAACACCCCGTCGTATATACGATAGGTGAAAAACAAACGTTCAGCATTCCTTATTGTAAATAGATTTAACATCCATTATAATAAAAAATACGTGTACCGCAGTTTTACTGTATTGTGTGGTACTCATCCTACCATACCTTGCCCGGCAGAGTTGCGACCTCTGTCGGGTGGTACACCTTTGGCTTTTGACTTCTCTGTAGACATTATATATCATATGCATTTACGACGCAAGTGAAAAATTTGCATCATTAAGTTACTTAACTAACTGGGAAACATACTCATCAAGCCATGATATCCTATTCTCAAGCCACTGCCGTGTCCGTATTATCTCTTCTTCCCATGAAGTTGTATAAGGCTCAGGATTTGGTATGATATATGTCTGCCCATCGAATTTTTCCGGCCACCGCTCTGCTTCTTGGACTGCCGCCTCAGTTAAATACTCCACCATTGAATCAAACAAACCAAAAATGAAATCATCTGACCAAAGCCCGGCCCGAAGACTGATATAACGATCAACAAAGTTGGTGGCAAATTCATCATCACGGCTAAGCTGTATGAAAAGATGCCTGTTCATAATGGGAAATCCATCAAAATGTGTCCCATAATAATCAATATTTCCCATACTGAAATCGCAGTCCCAAAGTGGTCCCATCCTAAGCTTTTCCCCGACGGGGCGGTACATGAAAGAGGAGAACTGCCCGGCATCAATCGTCTTTAATAACTCACCAACAAGAATATAATCAATAAACGAATTTACATCGATGTAGTCGCGGAAATTCCATTCGTCTGGGGGGACATCACTAAAACGCCCCGTCCTGGTAAGCAAATCGTGATAAAAAATGACTTCATTGCGAAAATCCATATTTTCATATAAATTCAAGTTATTTATGGTTGGATACATCAAACGGTAAGTTGCCTGACAATTGTCCGGAAATGAAATAAAATTTAATCCCCGGTTGGGTCTGTCCCGCTGGAAAAGATACCCACCTCCGGCGAAATCAATACTGTCCGATGAATCTAAATTAAAATCACCAAGGTCAAGCCTGTTTTTCCCAACAGTCACATACTCACACAAGAAATAAACACCTTGATACTCCGGTTCCCCATTTTCCCCATCCTTTAAGAACAACTGGACCATCCCACCCCTTGGTTGCCATTCCAGTACTGTCGCCGCAATTTCGTAGGCAAACCAGTCCCGTAACAGGGATTTATCAGCATATGGGCTTCTGAGAACCCAGTCACTTGCCGGGGGTAACCCAAGAAAGCTGTCGTGCTTACTCTTATCGAGCAAATTATCATATAGCTTTATTTTATAAGGTTTTTTGGGAAAACCGATGGAAGAATGACCCCGGTAATTGGCGGTTGCATTTACAAAAGAATATGCCGGGGTATTGGTGAGACGGTTATTAACGCCATTATCAAAAACCCAAATCGTTGCCAAGGGAGGAAGTGCGGAAGGGTTTGATTTCGAACCATTATAAAGCTCCGAAACATCGGTTTCCAAGACAAAGATGGGAAGATTTGTGGAAAAATCGCGGGTATGGGAATCCAGCTTATCATAAGGGAATTTGTGCTTTGGACCAAGAAACTGCCCTATCGCCACATCAGATGCCAATGAAATGACCATAATTAATGAAAATAATAATATGAGCAGAAAAATTATTTTGGGACGTTTTAGTTTTTTGACCATGTTAACCTACATCCTAATAAATCTGACTGACAGAACCCCGTCAACCTCCATCATTTCTTCGCAAATGACTTCGCTGATGAATTTGGCATTTTTTTTCCGGTACCGGAGTTCAAAAAGGATGTCTGAAATATTATCCATATTTTTGTATTTTATCTCATATGGTATGGAATATTCGTACAAAATATCTTCGATGGTTTCGATATCCCCTTCGGTTTTTATGGATAATGTCCCAACATACCTGTTTTTAAATATAAAACTTACCAAAAGCGCCGCAACAGCCACGATGGCAAACCAGACATAAAGATATTCGCGGTAGGACAACCCGCAGGTAATCCCAACGGTCACTGCCCAAAAGACAAAAGCAATATTTTTTGACTCCTTCATACTATGCCGGAAGCGGATTATCGAAAGTGTCCCAAGCATCCCGATAGCGAGGGCGATATTTGTGTTGATAACCATTGTAAGCATACATGCGACGGGGGGAAGCAGTATGAGGGTGTAACTGAAACTATTGCTGACCGACACTTTTCTGTTGGTTAAATAAAAAACGATAAAAATCACAGCCCCGCACAAAACGGAGATTAAGATGTTTTCTATGAATAATGCGTTTACGTTGCTTAGTGATTGAAACATTTTTTGTTTACCTTATTAAGTAACATATTTTAGTGATTCCACATATTTACCAATTGAGTATTCACTGGGTGCCATCCAACCCACCGCTTTTATAAGCCATTCCGGCAGCTTTTCGCGGAATTTGATTTCTAGGACAGTCTCACCTTGATAAAAAACCGGGGTCGGCTTAGGTTTTTTTAGTGACAAGCCGTAATTGGCATAAAGCACGGAAAGGTCACGGTCAAAAGTAATCCTGATACCAAGCTCCTTTAGGGTAAAAGCCTGACGGTTGTATTCAAGATATGATGAATAGCGGTAACCTTTGCGGTACATTTCGTTTATGATGGTATCCGTTTTTTCGTCACCTGTATTTACCTTGAAATGACCTTTTATCAATTTATCGGCATCACTTTTACTTAGTTCACCCGATATTTTTTTGTTAAGCTGTCCCCGCTTCATCTTCTTTTCAAGCCGGTAATATCCTGAGTCCCCATAAGTCCTAAGCCGGTATTTTTGCCGGTTATGGATGCCGTTCAATTTTTCCATATAATCGTTAAGATACAAAGTATCGAAATAATAGGATTTAACAATATAATGTCCATCTGCTCCGGCGTTTTGGTCAAAATCCATGAAAGATGCACAAAAATCCCGGAATTTGAAGTATTCGCTGGGTGTAAGGGTATATTTGACTTCATGCCGGAAACCATCGTCAAGATAATAATGGGTTGAATCATTAAAATCCACGAAATGTGTCAATGAGGACATCAAGCATCCTCCCTTAAAACGGCATTTACGGACTCCACTCCCTCGATTTTCAATAGAAGGTCACAAAGCTCCATCGCACCTTTTTTAAGTCCGATCTCATAAACGGTTTCAATGAATTTTTTATTGTGTTCCTCATCATGGATCGAAGCTATTGCAAGGGTGGTAAAACGTTTCCCGGCTGCTTTTGTTATTTCAGCTTCAATTTGGCTGCTGTCTGTATTTGTCCTGATGGTGAAAAGGTATGTCCGTGAGCCAATATTTAAAAAGGAAAAAAGCAAAACGGCTACACCAATAAAAAGTGTCCCGGCAAACGCGACCGCATAAATACCCATAGCCGCAGTCATACCGATTGCAATAGAGTAAAAAATAAAGGCGGCATCACGGGAATCCTTAACAGCGGCACGGAAACGGATGATTGAAAGGGCGCCAACCATACCGAGGCTTAAGGCAAGGTTTGAGCCGATAAGCATCACCAGCAAGGCTGTTGAAAGAGTCACGATTAATATAGTTTTGGCAAAAGCCGCCGTCGGTTTTACATCTTTTGAGGTAAAAAAGTAGACAGCATAGATAATAAGGGTACAAAAAAAAGCAACCAAGAGGTTAAAGAAAACTTGCGGAACGGTAAGGGTTTCCATATTTTGATAAAGCCGTTCGATAATTTCAGTCTTGTTCATGATTTTAATATACGACAATCATTGCTTTGTGTCAAACGCTGTGTTATAGTTTACGATGAAGAGGCGCGGTTCTGTACAAAAAAGACGCACCTAACGATGCGTCCTTAGATTTTAAGTAAACGGATTACAGCTTATATGCTTCAACAACTGCCATAACCTCATCGGCTCCATCTTCGACATGGATATTTAAATCAATTGGCTTTGAAAGATCCAGACTGAAGATACCCATAATTGATTTTGCATCAATAACGTATCTGCCGGATACTAAATCAAAGTCGTAATCAAATTTTGTAATATCGTTTACAAAAGATTTAACCTTATCAATAGTATTTAATGAAATTTGAATGGTTTTCATTGTTTCTACCTCCTTTTATTACTGTTTACCAATTATTATACTAAGTCCAAATTAATAAAAAGTCAATGACCAAACAATACAAAATTTACGGAGTTTTTATGCTAAAAGTAGCACTATATAACCTTGGATGCAAAGTAAACAGCTATGAAATAGACGTTATGCAACAAAACTTACAAGAAAATGGCTTCTTGATTGTACCATTTGATGAAATGGCAGATATTTATCTTGTTAATACCTGCACAGTCACCAATATCGCCGATCGCAAAAGCCGTAAGATGCTTCACCGCGCCCGTCAGCAAAATCCCGCGGCAATTGTTGTCGCCGTTGGTTGCTTTGTCCAAGCCGATGACGAAAACCTTAATGATATGTCTATCGACCTTGCGATAGGCAATAATAAGAAAAATGACTTGATTCCGATTCTTGTTGAATACATTGAGAAACGCCATGAAAGAAAAAACGTCATTGACATCAACAAAGAAACGACCTACGAAGAAATGACCCTTAAGCAAATCACGAACCGCACCCGCGCTTTTATCAAAATTCAGGATGGATGTAACCAATTTTGCTCCTATTGCATCATCCCCCATGTCCGGGGACGGGTCAGAAGCAGGGGGGAGAAGTCAATAATCAGCGAATTGACCGAGCCAGTCAATAAAGGTAATCGGGAAGTCGTTCTCACAGGCATAAACCTAAGTGCCTATGGTGAAGATTTTCAGAAAAAAGACGCGTTGATTAATCTTTTGACCAAGCTGAATCAAATTTCGGATCTTTGCCGCATCCGTTTAGGTTCGCTTGAACCGCAGATTATCACGGAGCGTTTTATTAATAAAATATCCGGTCTAACTAAAGTCTGCCCCCACTTCCACCTCTCGTTGCAAAGCGGTTGTGACACAGTATTAAAGCGGATGAATCGTCATTATACGACTGCTGATTATGCGGAAAAAGTGGAATTGATAAGGTCAGTTTATCAAAACAAGGATAAAGAACCGGCAATAACAACCGACATCATCGTTGGTTTTCCCGGCGAAACCGAAGACGAGTTTAATATAACTAAAGAATTTGTCCGTCAGATTGGTTTTTCCGAAATCCATGTATTTAAATACTCAAAACGTAAAGGAACAATAGCAGCCAATATGCCTTTTCAGATACCGGTAACGACAAAAAAATCCCGTAGTTTGGTCTTGCATGAGATAGGTAAGGAGTTAAATAAGCAATTTTTAACGAATTATATTGGTAATAAAGTTACCGTAATCCCGGAAGAAGAAAAAATCATTAACGGGATAAAATATTGGCTGGGTTACACCGCTGAATATGTGCGGGTGGCGTTACCCCTCCAAAATTTTGAGGATATCTCATCCACATCAGGAGAATTAATTGATGCTGTAATCACAACCTTTTTGACAGACAAAATCCTATTGGGGGAATCGTAATTGCAGACTCCCACCCGTCATTGCAGACTCGATCCGCAATCTCAGTATTAATTGAGAAGCAATTAAGAAAACATACTTTAAATTAAGATAGGCATTGAAATTATTACATAATTGTATTAAAATAAAATATCACTTCACTCTTAAACAGGGGTAAAACAATGCAAAACAAAGATTTAACAAACAAAGACACAATCGACAATGCCGGTGAATTAGGCAATACCCAATTCTTTACCGTTGATTCTTTCAAGGAAATAACCGTCAAAAGCACCTTGGCGTTGGTTTATGAAGCGCTTACCGAAAAAGGTTACAATCCGGTTAACCAAATCGTCGGTTATATTATGTCAGGTGACCCAACTTATATCACCAGCCACAAAAGCGCCCGCAGCCTAATTATGAAAGTTGAACGCGACGAACTGGTCGAAGAACTATTAAACGAATACATCACCAACAAACTACAGTAGGACGGATGCTTACCCCAACAAACTACAGTAGGACGGATGCTTACCCCCAAACAAACTACAGTAGGGCGGGGGCTTGCCCCCGCCGAAAACAAAGAGGACTACACCTTGCGGATAATGGGATTGGATTTCGGTGCCAAAACAGTCGGCGTGGCAATTAGTGATTCACTTTTGCTTACCGCCCAAGGTATTGAAATAATCAGAAGAAAAGAAGAAAACAAACAACGCCAAACCCTGGCCCGGATTGAAGAACTAATTAAAGAATACGATATCAAAGAAATTGTCCTCGGAATGCCCTACAATATGGACGACACAATCGGTGAAAGAGGAAGAAAAACCCTTGAGTTTAAAGAGGCACTTGAACGGCGGAGCGGGTTAAAGGTAATACTTTTAGATGAACGCCTGACCACTTTTGAAGCAGAAGAAAAAATGGCCGAAACCGGGGTAAAAAAAGCAAAGCAAAAAGAATATATTGATATGTTGGCGGCAATGATTATTTTACAAGGATATTTAGATGGAAAAGATAACATTCAAAACAGAAAATGAAGTGATTGACTTTTATGTCCTGGAGCATACGAAGGTCGGTGGGAATGATTACATACTAGTGACCGATTCGGAAGAAGGGCAGGATGGTGATGCCTTGATATTAAAGGATATCGGCACGGATGACAATAAAGAAAGTATCTATGAAATAGTATCAGATGAAATAGAGCTTAATGCGGTGGCAGCAGTCTTTAATAGTTTATTGGACGATACTACCGTCCAATAAAATTTTGCACACAAACCGCAAAAATGCGCTTTGGCGCTGGTGGAGGACAAATTTGCGTAAGAAAACTGAAAACTGGAATGGCTCAAGGCTAAAAGTTATCCCTTTAGGAGGCCTTGAGTTGATTGGCATGAATATTACTGCTTTTGAGTATGAAGACAGTATAATAGTAGTTGACTGCGGGTTATCTTTCCCGGAAGAAGATATGTTGGGGATAGACCTGGTCATCCCGGATATTACTTATTTAAAAGACAATATTGACAAAGTAAAGGCTTTTATCATCACCCATGGGCATGAGGATCATATCGGCGCTTTACCCTATGTTTTAAAGGAAATCAACGTCCCGATTTATGCGACAAAACTGACAATGGGTATAATCGAGCATCGTCTTGCAGAACACAAACTGATGGAAACCACCAAACGAAAAGTGATCCAGTTTGGAGAAGCGATGGACTGCAAGCATTTTCGGGTGGAATTTATCAAAACCAACCACAGCATCGTTGATGCCGCCGCCCTTGCGATTCATACCCCGGTGGGAATCATCGTGAATACCGGCGACTTTAAAGTTGACTATACCCCCGTATTTGGGGATGCAATTGATTTACAACGTTTTGCCGAATTGGGACGAAAAGGTGTCCTAGCCCTGATGTGTGACTCAACCAATGCGGAGCGTCCCGGTTTTACCCAGTCGGAACGAACCGTCGGACTTGCTTTTGACCAGATTTTTGAAGAGCATAAGGATACACGGATTCTTATCGCGACCTTTGCCTCAAACGTTGACCGCGTCCAGCAAATTATCAATTCAGCCGAAAAATTCGGACGCAAAGTTGTCGTTGAAGGGCGGAGCATGGTAAATGTAATCGAAACCGCCACGGAATTGGAATGCTTGAATATCCCGGCAAATACCTTGATTGATGTTGAACAATTAAAAGACTATCCCGATGAAAGAACCGTCATCATTACAACCGGAAGCCAAGGGGAGAGCATGGCAGCCTTATCGCGGATGGCGGGAAATATGCACAAGAAAATATCAATCGGGCCAAAAGACACGGTTATTTTTTCCTCGCATCCGATCCCGGGTAATGAAAAAGCCGTGACCCATGTAATCAATGAATTATTACGTAAAGGTGCAGATGTTATTTTTCAGGATGTCCATGTTTCCGGTCATGCCTGTCAAGAAGAAATAAAGCTGATGTATACTTTGCTCGCACCCAAATATGCAGTCCCCATCCATGGTGAATATAAACATCTTATCGCCCATGCCAAGATTGCAAAACAACTTGGTTATGAAAAAGAAAATATCTTTATCTTGCAATCCGGTGATGTACTGGAGTTTTCACCTGAGGATGCCAAAGTTACCGGCAGGGTACCGGTCGGCACCATCTTTGTTGATGGGTTGGGGGTTGGTGATGTCGGAAATGTTGTATTGCGTGACCGCCGGATTTTGTCTGAGGATGGTATTATCATCGTGGTTGCAACCTTGGAAGGAGACCGTGTTATCTGCGGTCCGGAGCTGATATCACGCGGATTTGTATATGTCAGGGAAGCAGACGTATTGCTTGATGAAGCCCGCGAAATAGTCCGCGAAACCTTTGAAAACTGTGAACAGAAAAACATCACCGACTGGGGTAAAATAAAGAACCTGATCCGCGACAACCTGAACGAATTTGTCTGGCGGAAAACCAAGCGCCGCCCCATGATAGTGCCTATTTTTATGGAGTTGTAGACCGTCATTGCGGGCCTGACCCGCAATCTCATGTTGTATGAAAGGAATTCATATGAACATCGAACAAGTAGCCCAGCAATTTGCCAATGACATAAAAAATACCGGAGCATACAAAGAATATCGTGAATGCTTAAATATTATTAAGCAAGATGCGGAACTATATGAAAAGACCAATGAATACCGGCTTAAGAATTTTGAGTTGCAAACCATGGAGCATACCCATGAATTACTTGACAAAATAGATTGGCTGGAGCAGGAATACGAAGCGATTATCAATAATCCCATCGTCAGTGACTTCCTACGCGCCGAAATAGCTTTTTGCCGGATGATGCAGGAAATAAATAATTGTATTACCACAATATTGGATTTCGAATAACCGTAGGGCGGGGGCTTGCCCCCGCCGTTAGGGGTGATATGAAGATTAAGTATTTAATAGGTGCAGTATTTGAAACAATGGTAAAAGGAATCGTGCTGGTCATGATAGTCATGTTCGTGTACCGTACAGCCGTGGACGCATATGATTTTGGTTATCGGGTTTTTGCCGAAGAACCGGTTTCACGTTCCGGTGGACGCACGATTACCGTGGCTGTGGCGGAGGACTATACTGTCAGGGGATTGGCAGAAATGCTAAAGGACAGGGGTTTAATCCGTGATGCCGACCTTTTTGTTGTCCAGGAGCTTTTATCTGAGTTTCGCGGACAAGTGAAACCAGGAATCTATGACCTTAGCACAGTAATGACTGTTGCTGAGATGCTCCAAGTAATGTCCCAAGGTAATGAGTAACACTATGCGAATAAAACCTGAACTCCTAATCCCCGCCGGCAGCCTCGAAGTCCTTAAGACGGCTGTCCTTTTTGGTGCTGATGCAGTTTATATCGGTGGTGAATCGTTAAGTTTACGGGCAAAAGCCAAAAATTTTACCCTTGAAGAAATGCAAACAGGTCTTGCTTTCGCCCACAAACACAATGTAAAGATATACATCACTGCCAATATATTTGCCCACAATGATGACCTAAGTGAAGCCCGAAAATATTTTACCGAATTAAAAGATATTAAACCCGATGCCCTTATCATCGCCGACCCCGGCATGTTTTCATTGGCACAAGAAATATGCCCTGAAATCCCCATCCATATCTCTACCCAGGCAAACAATACCAACTACCTGACTTACCGCTTTTGGTACGGGCAAGGGGTTAGACGGGTTGTTGCCGCCCGTGAGTTATCACTTCCTGAAATCGCCGAAATCCGTAAAAATATCCCTGATGATATGGAAATCGAAAGCTTTGTCCACGGGGCAATGTGTATTTCATATTCCGGCCGTTGCTTATTGTCCAGCTTCTTTACGGCAAAAGATGCCAACCAAGGAGCCTGCACCCATCCCTGCCGCTGGAAATATGCTGTCGTTGAAGAACAGCGCCCTGATGAGATTCTGCCGGTTTTTGAAAATGAACGCGGAACTTATATCTTTAACTCCCGCGATTTGTGCATGATTAAACATATTCCAGAACTGGTAAATGCCGGAATCAACAGTTTCAAAATCGAGGGTAGGATGAAAACCGCACTTTATGTGGCAACCGTAACCCGCACATACCGTAAAGCAATTGACGACTATTTTATATCCGAACAAGCATACCGCGCCAATATGGATTGGTACCTAATTGAAATATCCCGTTGTACATACCGCCATTTTTCCACCGGCTTTTTCTTTGGCAAACCCAATGAATCCAGCCAAATATACGAAACGGCAAGCTATTTAAGCGAATCCACCTACCTAGGCACGATAAGCTCATATGATGAAATAAAAGGTGCCTGCTTCGAGCAAAAAAATAAATTCGCAGTTGGTGATGAAATCGAGATCATGAAACCGGACGGACAAAACATCACCGTTACCGTCCTCGGCCTCACCACCGCAGACGGAATCCCGGTTCCCGATGCTCCCCATTCCCGCCAAATCCTATATGCCACTCTCACTACACCACCAACCCCGGGGGATATCCTCCGCAAAAACCTATAATATTCAAAAAAATTGTGACACAGCTAAAAATATGATACAATGTATAGTAGGGCGGGGGCTTGCCCCCGCCGCAACAAAGTTTCGTCATTCCGCAAATCCTTTATGCGGAATCTCATGATGTGATGGATAAGGAGACCAACCAATGAAAATCAACATTTATTACGGAGGCCGCGGGCTGATCGACGACCCAACTTTATACGTAATAAACAAAATGCAGGACATTTTGGATGAACTCCATGTCACGGTCGAGCGTTTTAACCTATATGAACTAAAAAACAGCATCACAACCCTGCCGCAAAGTCTTAAAACGGCTGACGGAATTATCCTTGCCACCACTGTTGAATGGTATGGAATCGGCGGATATATGCAGCAATTCCTTGATGCCTGCTGGTTGTATGGTGATAAAGAAAAAATATCCGAGATATATATGTGCCCCGTGGTCATGTCCACTACATACGGTGAGCTGGAAGGAAAATTGAACCTGTCAATTGCGTGGGAAATTCTGGGTGGACTGCCATGCAGTGGTTTTTGTGGTTATATCGCCGATGCCACGATTCTGGAAGGAAATGTTGAATATTTGCGCATAATCGAAAAAAAAGCGGAAAACCTATATCGCACCATCAATCAAAAACTGCCTAGCTTCCCAGCCAGTAACCAGGCGGTCAGGGAGAGGGTTTCAAGCACCAAGAATATCGACTTGACCCCGCAGGAATCGGAACAGTTGTCACACTATGCATCTGATGATGTTTATATCCAAAGGCAAAAAGAAGATATCCAAGAGCTGACCAGCCTTTTCCGCGACATGATGTACAACAATGATTCTGACGAAGATGAAGATTTTCTTGCTGATTTTAGGAGTAATTTTAAACCCCAGGCCGGATTTCGGGCGGTATACAAGCTAAACATCGAAAACCGCAAGAAACCGTTGTTTATTGAGGTAAGCGGAGCGAACTGCGAATGCGCTTACAATGATAAAGCAAGCGAAAAAGTTGATGTCGAAATGGGTATCGATCGTGATACACTGGAAGAAATAATCCATGGACGGATGACTTTCCAACGCGCCTTTATGACATCGAAGATGAAAATGAAAGGTGATTTCAAAACTCTCAGGACCCTCGATTTACTATTTGATTTTACGGGAAAAGGTGTATAAATGCGCATTGCCTTAATGGTTCTTCGATTAATTTTTCAACTTCCCTACATGTTTTTCCGGGTTTGCCGTTATGGTTCATGTGAGGATAAATTCGCTTATCATGACGAAGCTTTTGCTTATCTAAAAATGGCAACAACTAAGGCAAATCGCGCCGGACGGGTAATCATAAAAACATATGGTGTTGAAAATGTTCCCTCAGAAAATGGTTTTATCATGTTTTGCAATCATCAAGGTATGTTTGATGTTTTAGTCTTTTTACAAACCTGCCCCAAGCCTTTTTCTTTTATGGCAAAAAAAGAGCTAAAAAATACCATCCTCCTAAAACAAGTTACCGCCGCTTTGGGTGCATACCATATCGATCGTGAGGATTTGCGGCAGTCGATGGGAATTATAAAAGCCATTACCGCCGATGTCTTAAGAGGAAAAAATTTCCTTATTTTTCCCGAAGGAACCCGTGCTCCTGTACCAAACACAATGGTTGATTTCAAAGGCGGCAGTTTCAAAAGTGCAACCAAGGCAAAATGCCCGATTGTCCCCTGCGCTTTGGTTGACACATATAAACCATTCGACGAGCATTCCATCAAACCGGTGACAGTAAAGATTATGTATCTACCCCCAATTTATTATGATGAATATAAGGATATGAAAACAATTGAGATAGCGGAGCTGGTTAAGTCGAAAATCCAGATTGCAATAACAGAATTACTTGACAAAAACTAACACCCTATGTATAATAAATTTTGCGTCAGACGAGGAGAAGTACTCAAGAGGCCGAAGAGGTGCCCCTGCTAAGGGCATAGGCGTGTTAAAGCGTGCGAGGGTTCAAATCCCTCCTTCTCCGCTTTGCGGTTTATATACGAACTCCATTCAAAACGCTGTATTCTTTAACGGCGGGTATGCGATAATGGTTAAGTTATAAGCCTAATCAAATGAGCGTTAGGGTCAATAGCCTTGACGTTCTTTTATTGCGGAATAGAGTAAGTTTAGTAATTTTGATGGAAATAGACCTCATTGACAGCATAATTGAATAGATGCTTATGGGATTTTCATTTATATGTGGTAATTTCCCATGAATTGCGCTATACTAATTAATAGGATTAGGTTTAGCTTTGATATCGGAGGTTAAAATGGCAATGGCAAATAAAGTAGCATTTTCGCCGGAAGAACTTACAAGAATGGAAATACGTGGATTTATAAATGAAGGACTTAATGATGTAAAAGAAGGCAATTTGCTTGATTTTGACGAGGTTTTTGACGAGCTTGAAAATAGGTATGAAAATGCAAGAGTATAATATAATCTAAACCTTTAAGGCTAAGGATGATTTGGTTGGAATCGGTGATTATATTACATATACATTGCTTGAGCCGGAAACGGCTCTTAGTTTTGTAAAAGGTTTACGTGAATCAATATCATCATTAAAGATATTTCCCAATATTCATGCACTTGTTGATGATGTTGCTTTAGCAAGTTTAGGTATTAGGTGTATGCCATATGGAAATTATTTGTGTGGTTTTGTTTGTAAGACCTAGATAATAAATCATTAAAATCTTAAATTTACGATAAAGTAAACTATAGTTTATATTTTCATAAAATCAAATCAAGAGTTTTTACTCATGTCACATATCAAACGAGCATAATAATGAAATAAAGGAACAGGCATCAAAAACTTTTACAATGGTTTATTTGAAATATAAGGCAATCATATTTCTGTGCGCAATATTTTTTGTTATTTTTGGTTCATATGTAGTTTATAACCAATTTATTAATGTACCGCTTATAGAAACTAAGACAGAAATTGATGCAAGGATGCTGGAAGCGAGTGTCCGACAGATAGCGGAGTTATCTACATTAGGATTTTACTATTCTAAGGTAGGCGAATTTTCTGAGCAAAGCACATTAAAGCTATTCGGTGGCGAAATAGGTATCCCCGGAACTAAAAAATCCTTTCTAATTGTATATGATGGGGAAATGAAGCTTGGCATAGATGCAAATGCAATAAAAATCGATGTCAGGGATAATACAATATTCATAACATTACCTGAAACAAAAGTATTATCACATGTAGTACATGAAGATTCAGTGCGGGTTTACGATGAAAGCTCAGGAATATTCACCAGCATGAGTGTATCAGATTACACGAATTTTATCGCAGTGCAAAAAAAAGAGAAGGAAGATTCGCTTGATGAAAGCAATTTACTAGGTCAAGCAAAAACCAATGCCCAAAACGCAATATTGAATTTGCTACATATATTCCCAGGAGTGGCAGGTGAATATACAATTCAATTTAAGTAGTGATTAACAAAATATTACAATAAAATATCGCAAAACAATCATAATATGAACACCTGAAAAATATTTCTGAGGTGTTCATATTATTTATTTAAATTTGTTCTTATTGAAATGTATCAAAAATCTATTTAATGTGACTAAAATGTTTTATAGCAGGAATAATTACAGTAATATTGGGATATATTGTTTACAAAAGTGAAATAATCACTTATAATCGAGAATGGAGGATGAAAAACTATGTTAGTGAGATTTAGAGTAGGAAATTTTTTGTCATTTAAAGATGTCCAAGAGTTTTCACTAATAAAAGGGAAACCCAAAAACAAAATTGAACGGGTATATGAAACGGATAAATCAGATAAGCTAAAGGTTTTAAAATTTGCGGCCATATTTGGAGCTAATGCGTCCGGAAAATCGAATTTAGTGTCTGGTATGTTATTTGCGCGTAAAACTATATTAAATGGACTGAAACCAAGTTCAAAGCATTTACATTATAAACTAGAATCAGATTATGGCTCAAAACCTTCATATTTTGAATTTGAGGTATTAATTGATGATATATGTTATTCATACGGCTTTGAAGTGATTCTTAAAGACATGAAAATTACTTCCGAATGGCTTATTGAATTAAAGCCACATGGGAATGATAAAGCTATTTTTGAGCGCGATGTTGAGCATCAATTATTCAATTCAGACCTTAAATTAAAAGGTGAGCTAAAAACGAAATTCAGTGTATATTCGGATAGCATACAAAGCGATAGTGAGCTTCTATTTTTGGCAGAAATGAACCGTGCAAAGAAAGATTTATATAAAGAGAGATCGGAAATAAGCATCTTAAATGAACTATATATGTGGTTTAATAAAAATCTAAGTGTTAACTTCCCTGATGAACCTATATCAAACTTTTCCTATTTTCATGACACAGATAATAAAGATGAAATAAAGAGAGTTATAAAAGCATTTGGTGCTGGTATAACGGATTATATCGAAAAGCCAAGTTCGTTAAGTAAAATAAAAGAACTAATCCCCAAAGAGATAGATATGGTTTTAGACAACGATATTGAAGAAATGAAATCACCTAAATCTGAAAATAAGATTAGTAGCATAACACTTAGAATAAACCATGATTATTACTTTATCTCAATTAAAAATAGTGAAATTAATGTGTCAACAATAGCATTTAATCATGGAAATAATGTTGACTTTAGTTTTTCAGAGGAATCTGATGGGACAAGGCGAATTCTTGATTTGATAGAAATGCTTTTTTCTCATAATGGTGTATATATAATTGATGAGATTGATAGATGCCTGCATCCCCAGTTAACATATAAATTTATCGATGAGTACTTGAAGGCAGCAGAATGCAAAAAGATTCAACTCATTGTTACATCCCATGAGTCCCATCTTCTGGATTTTGATTTATTACGGCAAGATGAAATATGGATAGCAAACAAAAACGCATCAGGTGATACGGCACTTTATTCATTAGATGAATACAATGTGAGATTTGATAAAAAAATTAGCAAAGCTTATTTAGAAGGCAGATACGGTGGAGTTCCAATATTTAGCTCGATATTTCCAGTAAGGGAGGACTAAAATGCGAATTCCGACCGAATTTGGTGAAAGAACAAAATATTTTAATGATATTCAAGATGAAATACCAAAATACTATTTTGCATTTGAGGGTAGTCAAACAGAAGTGCAATATTTTACTGGACTTATTGAGAATAGGAGTTTTATTGGTATTCGCCCGCTAATTGAGATGATTCCATTGTTACGAAATTTTTCCTACGAAACTAATAGCCATCCAGAAAGAGTAATCCAATACTTATCTGAGCATATAGAAAATGATGGTACAGTTAATTCTATAGTAGAAAGAACGGTTGATTACATTTGTTTAAACAAAAAATGGTCTGATGCAAAAACTTTATGTAGGAATCTAAAAGAGTTTATTACTAAAAGATATAATTTAGAGAATGAAGCAAATAAAGAAGAATTAGTAGAGTACATATTAAATTATATTGAAAACAATTATAATATTGTCGCTCAAATAGAGGATCTTAGTAAATACCTGGATTCACAAAGTGTGACATTTGATAAAGAGATAGATTGCGCATGCGTTATCATTGACCGAAATATAAGGAATCTCGATAATTATCATGGATTTGTACAAAAATGTAAGGAGAAGGAATATAGACTTTTTGTATCCAATCCTGATTTTGAATTATGGCTGTTAATGCACTCAAATAATATCTTTAAGTATGATAATGATACACTGCTGAATAATGAGAAAGTTAATAAGAATAGAAGATATTTGGAACAGGCTCTTTCGATTGAGTTCAAGGGATATAGAAAAGAAAATATTCGATTTGAAAAATTTCTCCCATTCATTCAAAACGCCATTGAAAATGAAAAACATTTTTGTGAAGATATAGATGAACTAGAGTATAAACTAGGAACGAATATTGGGATTTTGATAAAGGAGTTAAAAAATATGCTTGATTAACCAACCCCCTTATTTTACTTTCGCCCCCGAAACTAAAATACCCCCCCTATTTTCCATCCCTTATTTTACTTTCACCCACAAAAAAGCCCCACCGCTGTGAGGCTCTATTGCTTTGATTACACCTTTACGAATACTTCAACCGCAAATCTATCTCCAATATTCCCTGTCCGGTATCGACGGCGATACGTTCATCGGGGAAAACTTCCGGTCTCTCGGTTACTTGCGGTGGTGCCGGACTGCATGACACATTTTCCAAGGTATTTATGTATTTACATACGATACTGCCGACGATTTCCGACATCTGTACAACCACCGCAGTTTCCAGCTCGCCGATACTGGTTACTTCCATATTCGTTATTTTATTAACAAAATCCTTGATAAACGAATGGGGACATACTATAGTAATTGAACCGCGTATATCTCCTTTAATAGCCATCCGTACGGAAACATTTTCGGTAAAAGCCTCATCGTGGGTTCCCACTCTTTTGATTTGGGTATCATCAATCCCTGCCATTTTATTAAGCGCAGTTACGACACCATGAAGAATGATATCACTGTGACTGGCAAAGGTTTTGACTTCCCCTGCTCCTTTTTTTATTTCCAAGTCTGAACTTGCAACATGGTATACAAGCCAAGCAGCAAGCACACCAGTGAATTTTTTGACAACTTCCTCGGAAAAATCCGACGCTACCAGCTCTTTTTCATATTCAAGAACAGCGGCGATAAAATCCTCATGTTCTTTTTTATGCTCGCCGTATTTTTTATAACCGATTGACTTCTGATGCTCTTCTTCATCGGAGAAGTGCTTCACGGCATAATGTTTGAGGAAAAGAATTGCGTTCACAATTTTTTCCTTATCATAGATGCCACTTTGGTAAATTTCCCGCAACAATTCCTCTGTCCTTACAAATAATTCCTTGTGTTGCAGGTCGATAATATCAACACCCAACAGATACTCATCTTTCCACATAATCGAATCCTCCTTTAACCGCATTATACCTAGAAAAAGAGCTAATTTCAAGTATATTGGCTTCATTAGCTGGAGCGGTTATTTTCCGCCAACCGGCTTGCCTTATCCCTAACCAACTCGCGGATATAGTCAGGTTCAAGCACCTCTATGTACTCCCCGAAAGACATAATCACCCCAAGCATCCAATTATCTTCTTTCCACGATACCGTGACGAGATAACTGCCATCTGCTTGCTCTTCAACCACGCTTTCATCAAACTCGTCATAAATCCGGTATACCAAACCCGGAGCGATTTTGAGTTTCAAATCGACGAGTTTTGGTGGTTCCTCTTCGGGTAAGGAAAGCGTAAGAAAATCCCGTTCGATAAAAGTCTCGTCAGTAAGCTTGAGCTTTTTTGCCCGCACCATTTTGAAAAGCCGTAAGTCCTGTTTCTTAAGGCAAAAACCTTTGATGTACCATGACCTTGATTTGAAAATGATTTGAACCGGTTCTATCCGGCGGTGGGTTTTGACCCCGGATGCAGAATAATAATCAAACTCAACAATCCGCCGTTCCAAGATGGCGGTCTTAAAATCATTAAAATAATAATCGTTATGTATGCTCCAATCGGTAAAATCAACTTTTAACCAATTAACTGCCGACTTATTGAAAATGACAGACAGTTTTTGGAGAATACTTTCGGTTTCTTCGGTTTTTACGCTTGCCAATCCTTGCAAGGCAAGCAAAATCTCATTTTGCTCCTGCTCATTTAGCAGAGTTTTGTTTAGCACAAACCCAGGTAACAGGCTGAAACCGCCCAGTTTACCCTTCTCCGCATAGACGGGGATTCCTGCCGAGCTGAGTGCATCGATATCACGGTAAATTGTCCGTGTCGTAACCTCAAAACGTTCTGCAAGTTCCCGCGCCTTCACAAATTCCCTGCCCAGCAGGATATAGATTATTTCAAAAAGCCTACCTGATTTCATGAAAATATTATCCCGTCATTGCGGGCTTTGACCCGCAATCTGATTATACCTTAATTTCGTTTATTAATGCCTCACCCTTCATAACCGCGACGGCATTTTCCAATGTCGTCGTTGCGATTTCGCGTATTGCTTCATGGGTAAAAAAGCCCATATGTGATGTAATTAATACATTATGGAAAGCTGCCAGCCTGACCAACTGCTCGTCTTCAATGATTTCATTTGATTTATCCTCAAAAAAGACGCCTTCTTCTTCCTCGTAAACATCCAAACCGACCCCGGAAAACTTTCCGGTTAAAAGTGCTTCAATGAGACTCTCGGTATCAATCAACGCTCCCCTTGAAGTATTAATCAAATACACGTCCTTTTTCATTAAGGCTATCGTATCACGGTTAATCATATGGGTCGTTTCGGGAGTGAGTGGGCAATGCAGGGAAATAACATCCGCCTCAGTCATCAGTTCTTCGAGGCTTGTATATTGGACATCCAGATGGGGATTGGGAAATGGGTCATAAGCAATGACTTTCATGCCAAACCCTTTGCAGATATTAATCATTGCCTGACCGATTTTGCCGGTTCCGATTATTCCTGCGGTTTTCTCGAACAAATTGCGCCCGGTAAAACCGTTGATATTCATATTGAAATCCCGCGTCCGGGCATACGCGCGGTGGGTATGGCGGTTAACTGTTAGAAGAAGGGCGGCAGCAAACTCGGCGACCGATTCCGGTGAATAACTGGGTACGCGCAGGATTGGCATTTTGCCTTCGGCGGCTTTGATATCGACATTGTTAAATCCGGCACTGCGTAACAAAACTGCCTTGATACCCAATGAATGGAACTCGTTTATCATCTCCGCGGTGACATGGTCATTGACGAAAACACAGACAACATCATGCCCTTTTGCTAGGTGTGAAGTCTGCTCACTGCATGGAAGTTCGATAAAATTTATCTCGCAATCGTATTCTTTGCTTAATGGTTCGAACCAGATTTTATCATATGGTTTTGTCCCGTAAAATGCCATTTTCATATTTGCGCTCCTCCTTTTAACAGTATACCCAAAATATTTGGTACCTACAAGCCGAAAATCTCTTCATTCTTCCAACTCCGTCCGTACACTGTTGAAAAACCGCTCCGACTGATTCATATGCTTGCCAATAACCAATGCCATACAGAAAAATGCCAGGGCAAATACAAGCTGGGTAAACATCGCCTGCCAGATAGGAGCTAAAGCTTCACGACTAAATGATGTCAATTCGTATATCTCATCAAGAGCGGCACTGTACCAATAAATCGGGGTAAACTGCGCAACTGCCAGTACCCCGTCACCAAAAAAGTAAAGCGGGACAAAAACGCCACCAAGGAAACACAGACCGAGACCACCGAAATTCGTTACGGCATTTAATGTGTTAGGATTGTTAATAAATAGGTTTATCAAAGAGGCAAGCGAAAGAGCAATAACCGTCACAACCAGCGAATTAAGCAACATCAGTCCAGTAATCCGAAAATCAGTTTCTGAAATAAATGGAGCATACAAAATTAGTCCCAGTGATACCATCAAAATCCATGCTACCAAACTGAGTAATACATTACATAAAATCTGCTGATAACTCATCTTAAGTGATTTTATTGGCGTACAAAGATTTCGCATCATCAGGTCAGGACGCTTGAAAGCCGTCATGATATTTCCGGTGCAGAGAATAACCAATACCAGAACGATATAACTCAACATTCGCATATATACAACATACGATTTGTCAGTAGACGTATATCCAAATTGCCGGATACCAATTCTGGTTTCACGGGTTAAATCATTAAGCACGGTGGAAATCAGCTTCGTTTCATCCATATCACCGGCTGCTTTAATTAAGCGTGCCTGATTCAAATACTGGTTTACAAGGCTTTCAGCATAAAAACCTTTCGCCGTTTCGGTTGTTACAATGGTTTCAACCACAACTTTTCCTCCCTCCATAAAATGCTTATTAAAACCTGGGGGCAAAATAACGATGATGTCGGTAGCCCGGAAAAAGGTTGCATCTTGCAATACATCCTTACGGTCTTCCAAGACAACTTCATTACCACGACTACGTAAATAGGTGACTAATCCATTTGCAATGATTGTCTCACCATCACGGTTAATGACCGTAAAATTTGGTTTAAGGTCAGCGAAATCCGTGATTCCGGTATCCGCGGCCAATTTCGGAATAAGAATCGATAGAGCTAGAAAGATGATAAAATAAATTGCCAATGTAATTGAGCGGCGTTTGGTCACAAGCAGACATGCTTTAAATACTTTCATACTGTTTCCTCCTTGCAAAAAAAGCGGTAATTGCTAAACATATAATCGACATAGCTAATATGATGCCGATATTAAGGAAAAATCGTTCATATGTATCATAGTAATAGAGGCAATAAAAGGCATCGGTGATACGGGCTGCCGGATTTAACCATGCTATAACCGGAGCGTTTTGCATGACCATATAGTTGATATCCCCAACCATCAAACCGGCAAGGAAACAGCAAACCATGGTTACGGTGATAAGAATGGCGATTTTTGCCTGCTCCTTTAGTTTTGAAGAAATCGATATCATTGCCCCAAAAGCAACACCAAGCAGGCTTCCAGCAAAGCTGGTCAAAAGCACGAACCAAAGTTGTGACCCAAAACTGACTCTCAACACAAAATGAATGTACATCACAACGACTAAAAAACTAAGATAATGTATCGTTACACCACCCAACAAATCATATCCGATCATCCGTAACCGTCCGGCTGGTAATATTGTAATTCTTGCACCCAATGCCGATAGATTCGCCTGCATTTGCGAAATCGTAACTAACCCTTGAAAACCACCATACAAACTAACCATTGCGAGTAAAGCGTAAAAGTAGCTGATAGTAGAGGATTGCGGATTTTCTGACAGCGATATCCGCTCAGTATATTCAATCGGGGTTAAAAGTGCGGGTAATGTATTGATTGCGGCCGGGTTTTGAGAAATTAAGCGCTCGATACCATCTTTGGTTTGTAGATATCGGTCAATAAACCCCTTTATAATAGTCTGGCGCAAATCACTTGTCCGTATCATCAATACGGGGACATCTTCGACGATGATATAACCATCGATTTCACCACTTTTCAGCAAAAGATCTGCTTCTTCTTGATTTTCAAGCAAATGAAGTACAAACAAACTATCCTCGCCGCCGCCTGACACTGCTTCAAGGGTGGTGCGAAAAGTGATATCATTTTGATAAGCTTCATCATTAATAATCCCAATCGGCATGACCTTAATTTGCCCGGCGGCATCCAAGTTGGCAAATGAAAAATAAAATAAAGTCGCCAACAAAAGCGGAAAAGACCAAGTCCAGATAATTGCATCTTTATTGCGGATAGTCATCAAAATACGTTTACTAAAAATATTCCAAAACATAATCTTCTCTCCTCGTCATTGCGGGCTTAACCCCACATTCTAATCCATTCCGTCATTGCGGGCTTGACCCGCAATCTCAGTCCTTTAACTCTTTCCCCGTTATCTCAAGAAACACATCATTAAGAGACGGCGGCTCCGACGTAATCCGCCCAAATGCCACATTATTCCGTCTTAATATATCCAGTATCATCGTCAACTGATTACCACCGGAGGCATAACGGGTGGTCAATAAATCATCTTCATATACTGCTTGAAATAATCCATTTAAATCCTGAATTTCTTTAAGAACCGTTTGCGGTAGGGCATAAACCTCAGCGGTCATTTTTTCACCGGTCCGGATCATCGCCTTTAATTCTTCCTTCGTTCCGGTCGCAACCGCTTTACCCTTATCCATTATCATGATGCGGGTACAAAGTTGCTCTACTTCTTCCATATAATGTGAGGTATAAACTACTGTCGCCCCATTGCGGTTTAATTCACGGATACCTTCAAGGATGTGGTTGCGGCTCTGGGGGTCAACCGCCACCGTCGGCTCATCAAGGAAAATCAATTCCGGCTTGTGCGCTATCCCGCAAGCGATATTTAACCGCCTAAGTAAACCACCGCTTAATTTCCGGGGTAAAAATTTGCGGTAGTCTTCCAAACCAGTGAAAGCTATCGCTTCATCAACAAGTGACTTACACTTAACCCGATCCGGCACATACAATCCGCAAAAATAATCAATATTTTCAGTTACCGTCAATTCATTAAATACGGCCACATTTTGCATGACTACCCCAATCCGCCTTTTTAGTTCATAACTGTCAGGTTTCATGGGTTCACCAAACAACCTGACCTCACCTTTGCTATACTTAAGCAAAGAAAGTATACAATTGATTGCGGTCGTTTTTCCCGAACCATTTGGCCCGAGTAGCCCAAAAATCTCACCTTTTTTGATATTCAGGTCAAAGTGGTCAAGGGCAATTAGTTCGCCGTAGCGTTTTACCAAATTATTAACTTGAATCATGAAAGTTCTCCTTATAATGTACACATTGCCATATTGTAGGGCGGGTGGCTTGCCCCCGCCGTAGTTAATTCCTACACCCATCCTATCAAAAACACCCCACCCCGCAACAGTGAATATTATCACATCTTAATCTTGTAAACAGATGACATTTGTCATTGTTGCCGATTTTGAAACAATGTATAATAATGTTACCATGCAAAAACTTATCGACAAACTAGTCCTGTTAAGCTTATGCCTAGTGGCATTATCCTTATCAGAGCTTAAATGGCTCTCGGTAATAGTTTTTCTTGTCGCCATAACCACCAGCTCCTTAAACAGCTACTTCGAAACCATACTCCCCCTGGTTTTATCCGTATTTTATATCGTGGTCTGCTTTGTCGTCCCCGAATTTACCCTATTTTTGCCCCTTATAGTCTACGACTGTGCCGGAATGGAAAAATGGTTCATCCGTTACCTTTGGAGCATAACCATACCCTTACCATTTATGTTGCTGGGATGGCAGGTCGCTGCCGTGATTTTACTGGCTTGCGGTATTGCGTACTTGTTGCAATATCGGACAGAAGCCGGAATCAAAATCCAAAAGGCATATTTTTCTTTGACTGATGATGCAAAAGAAAAAGCGACATACTTGGAGCGTGAGAATCGCGAGTTATTAGGAAAACAAGATTATGAAATACGGCTGGCAACCTTAAAAGAACGCAATCGGATTGCCCGTGAGATTCACGATAACGTTGGACATCTTTTGACTCGCTCGCTTTTGCAAATCAGTGCCTTACAAGTTATCAATGCCAATGAAGACAGACCAACCGAAGAGCTTGAGTTGGTTAAAAATACTTTGACCGAAGCGATGGACAGTATCCGTGACAGCGTCCACGATTTGCATGATGAATCGGTAAATCTCAAATTGCAACTGGAAACAATGATTGACGGTTTCAAATTTTGCCCGACAAAATTGCGATATGATGCCGGAGAATTGCCGGTTGGACTACGAACCTGCTTTGCCGCGGTGGTCCGTGAAGCACTTAGTAATATTGCCCGCCACTCCAAAGCCAATGAAGCGACAATTACGATTACGGAACATCCGGCTTTTTACCAACTGATAGTCCGTGATAACGGCACGGAGAAAATGCCGACCATATCTAAAGGCATAGGTTTGCAAAATATGGCCGAGCGAGTAAGTGACCTCGGTGGTGTTTTTCGGATAGACCAAAATAAAGGGTTCAAAATATTTATTTCTATTCCTAAGGAGTCAAACCATGATTAAGGTAATAATTATTGATGATGACAATTTTATCTGTGTCTCACTTAAAACTATTTTGCAAGCGGATGCAGAAATTGAAGTTGTCGCAATAGGCACAAGCGGTGAAGAGGCAATAAAACTATATAATCAGCATAAACCTGACATTATGCTGATGGATATTAGAATGGAAGGAATAAGTGGGCTGGAAGCAGGGGAGCAGATTCTATGTAAATATCCGGAGGCAAAAATCCTTTTCCTGACTACCTTTTCCGATAATGAATATATTGTAAAAGCGTTACGGATGGGGGCAAAGGGTTATTTAATCAAGCAAAATGCCGAAGCGATAACCCCGGCGCTAAAAGCCGTTATTTCGGGGCAAAGCGTATTTGGAAGCGAGATAGTTGCAAAAATGCCTTCCTTTATTAATAAGAATGAAAAGCCCAATTATTCTGACTATGGTATCGGTGAGCGTGAAATGGAAATTATTGAGCAGGTGGCAAAAGGATTAAATAATAAGGAAATTGCCGATACTTTATATCTAAGCGAAGGAACAGTCAGAAATTATTTGAGTATTATTTTGGAAAAATTGGGGCTGCGTGACCGAACCCAGCTGGCGGTTTTTTTCTATCGAAATAAGTGATTGACAACCATAAAATTGCAATGTTATAATTAAAATCCACCGCATAAACAGCTACTTTCTGCGGTTTTTGCAACTATAATACGCAAACGTAAAAAAATATGTATATTTTTGAAAAAATGTCTTGACTGTAGTAGGCGTTTGTGATATTATGTTTGAGTTGCGTCTCATTTCTAAGAGATGTCAACAAACCACAAGAATGCGAAGCATTTCTTGTCACGGCTCACGAAGTGAGGCGTTTGCTCCTTGACAAGTAAACAGTGATGCAACCCTGAAAATTCTATATTAATAGAGATTCAGAAAACAAAACAATCCAAGATTTGGAAAACAAGAAACAAAGCCAGAGTTATCT